>Ga0265780_10001167_pt1 | contig 38440 bp, 25 predicted proteins | sample P1T30metagenome_FD_192432 | JGI IMG/M metagenome (GOLD analysis project Ga0265780, IMG submission 192432) | Plant litter microbial communities from East Loma Ridge, Irvine, California - P1 T30 | ecosystem: Environmental > Terrestrial > Plant litter > Unclassified | place: USA: California...
CATGACACCTTCTTCTTCTTCTTTGCAGTAAGATAGCAAGTCATTATGAAGCAAGGCGATCTCGACCCCGAGCACCTCAACGCGGCGGACGTTAGCGTTTTCGAACGCAACATCTAGGAGATCAATCTTGTGTCCAAACTCGACGAGGACGAAGAGTGGAGTCACGCAGACAGATTGGCGCCTCTGCGCAAGGACCTCCTCGAAAGTGCCCATTCGGGTTGTCTGAGCCTGCCGAACCTGCGCCAACGTTCCGGAAGAATACTGGCGCATGGAAGCAACATAACGGTGCTGGATACCTGTCCCATAGTCAATTTCACATATTACCACGAGAACATGCTTAGTATGGCGAGTGTACCGTGCATCGGACTGACCTGGAGAACAATGTTCTGCGATAGATTTGTATATCCCTCCATGCATTCGTGCCAGCTCGAACAGCCGTTTGAAGTTTTCCCCCTCGTGCAAAAGAGTATGATCTTGTCTGTCTCCGTCGCCCTCGCAAAACGACTCTTCCATACGTCGCATGACCTTTTCAGCATGGGTGAAATCCTCACAGACGTCGCCGTTGTCGAACAGATCGTCGAACGGAAAGATCCAATTACCCCATTCGCAGATAATACGAAGAAGCTTGGCATCCGCATAAGGAACCATGACGGATGCGAAGTAGGAGAAATTGCATGCAATTACTCCTCGGACTTGCTGATCCGATAGAATCCCCGACCTGGTGATGAGTCAGGAAGTGCCCATGTTTGGGACTTGCGTGTGTAGACGTACTGGCGGATTGTCCTTTCAGACGCTGCTTTGACGGCGACATAATTGGCATTGATGGGAGGTTCTCCGTCGAGAAAGCCGGCGAAAAGGTTTGGGAACCTCACGGTAGTCTTCGAGGGTACTTGCATGTTGATCTGGCTGCCAGGTGTGTACTGTGTGGCGGCGTGGCGGTAGCACCGATTTATGGTGCAGAGTGTATCAGTGCTATTTGCCCCGTGCGACCGTGCACATGCGAATGGATATCAGCTTCGGCCGACTCCAAAGAGGGCCTTGTCGGTTGATCTTTGTTGATCGCTGAACCAGGGGTATACAGGCAGACATGCAGCCGATGGATGTTTGAGAGCGGCAGGTCCGAGGGGCTGGCCCTGCTCTCGCGTAAACGCACAGTGGGGCCAGTCGGTACAGTACGAGGCTGACGAGATCGACTCCCGACGGTACAGAGATGTTGTCGTGATAGTTTCTTAGTGAAAGAGCAGCTATACGCAGCTCGTACTAGAGTCCTCATCCCTTTCGATAGAAGACTTGAGTGTAATTACCTTTTGGGACCTTTTCAGCGCTTTGGAAAGTACGAGAATCGCACGTATCGATGAATCTAGAAGCAGCTCAAGAACAGCACATACACAGTATGACCAACTACTCACTATCGATTCAGACCGCAATACGAGAAGGGCTATACAGTCAAACATTCTCAGAAGGCTGCTCCGTTTCCAAGTCACAGTCTGGTGGCAGGCAGGCAGATTGGTGCAGTGCGAGATAGTGTGACAGCATATTCTTTTGAGATACGGAACTGAATACCCCCATTGTCTCCACCACCCACACTACCCCGTGACAGACACCCAGAGGTTGACGATAAGAACTGGAGGGACGATAAGGCGAAGAAACCAGATTCCCGTCAGCGATAACAAACCGATCACGCAAACATAAAACAGGAAAACAGCTCGAAACAAGTTCTCGGCATCCACAGCGAGACTTAACGAAGCTTTCTGCTTCGACTTGGCCTTGTCAATGTTAGGACATGACAGTGTCGGAACGTATCTGAAGATGAATGGGAGTTCCGCGCTGCTGGCGACTTCAGGATCAACGAAGAACCGATTGAGTGCTCGACGAGAATTCTGTGCACGGATGTCAGGTTTTACCTTATGCTACCGGGTGCTCAACTTACATTGATGACAAACTCGTCGAGAGTGATACACCATCGTTGAAGGTGGCATAGGGTGATTGCGAGCCAACAGCAGCCGCGGAAAGTGGCGTAGTGCAGCAAAGTGGGACGATGTATGTTGAGTTTGTCGCAAAGCTCGTCGCCGTTCATTGACCGTGAACCAGCTGCGACGAAGCCGACAGATAACTTGTAGGGCTCGGTGCTGGTAATGGCTTGGATGAAGTTGTGCGCGATAGTCTGCGATGTGGCATTTAGGTGAGATTCGTGTTCCATCATCAAAAGCATGATCGCCTTCGCGCGGCTGGTCGTGTCAAATAACCGTTGCGGAACCCCCAACAAGTGACCAAGATACCTGAAGAGCGCAACATAGTCTCTGATCTCATCTTCTGCAGGGTGTATTCCTATCTTTGGCAGCTGCGACCACATCGGGCTACAGCAAAAGGTTGAGATTGAGTGGACGGAGTCCAAAGTGTTGATTGGAAGACCGTACTTTGCTGAGTTGTAGTAGTCTGGTTTTCTCTCCGCCAACGCCAAGACGCGTTGACGCACTTGAGCGTGTAACAGACGTACTCGTATAGTGTCTGCATGGCCGTTGCCGCCAGGTTGGATAGACTGCAAATCGCTCGTCACCTCAAGCAGCCAGCGGAATGTCTCCTTTAACCTGCGGGTCAAGTTCTTCGGGTCGAACCCTCCTGTCCGTGTCAACACTTCCACAACTCCAGATGCTGCAGAGTTCTCGCCGACGAAGCCTTGGAGGATAAATCCGGTGATTGAGGCGAGTATGTAACGATGGAAGACGCGTTGACCTCGCTCGAGTTGTGGCCAGTCCACCCAGTCCGGTACCAGATTGACGTCGGACCAGAACTGTGCAAGGATAGGATTGGTCTTGGTCCCGGCTCGCAATATGCTGAACAGATCATGTTTTCGTCGTAGTGAGTCGTGCTCAGATACTTTCCGAAGTTGATCCTGTATCGCGGACAGGACAACGTCGGCATCCGTATCGCAGTGATCTCTCAGGCGGCGCAAGGTGTCGAAACTGATGACTTCTTCCTCAAGGACCTGTGTAATCACGCTCTCCGTATTCGAAACACACATTGCGTGTGGAATTTTAGACGTCGCTCCACAGTGTAACGGACGCTGTTGAAGTGAATTACTCATCTTGCTGCCCAAGGACAGACTTTTCAGAATGAATCGGGAAAGTCATCAGCATCCGACCCGTCAAAACTGGCTTGCTCGGCCGCTTGGTCAGATCATCGGACTTGTCCAATAGAGTCAACCGAAGGAATATATCGGCTGCCGCATGTATTTGTCACGATAGTCGGACATGCATCTCGCTTGGAGATCGACCAAGCTACGAGTTCCATCGTACCCAGCATCTCACCTTAGTCCTCATTACAATTACAACTTAGAAAAGTCTTTGCGGCATTTCTAGCGTCCCTGGTGGGCCTTAGTCGTACGATGACAAAAAGGATGCGAAGCAGGCCAAACATGGCTTGCGATGACAGACAACACTAGACACAGCTGTTGATGTCAAGCAGACGAACCAGATTCGTAATGGTAGGTAAGTTAACGTTGGAGCCAGCTGGCGGTTCAAGTAAAATCAACCACACTTCAAGATGACAAATGAAATTATGAATACCTTGTATAGCTTAGGGTGAAAGTGAGACTAAGCATAGCTCGCAATGACAAGCCATGCTGAATACGATCTCGGTGATTTGTGCTTGCTACGGCTGATCAGATCGTACGAGGAAAAGTGTTGAGACGGCGCATTGACTTCGCTCGAGGTCTGACAAGTCAGTTCAACTCACCATCGGGTCGATATCGGACGTAAAGTGTGCAAGTTTGGGACCCACATTGCTCCCGCCCTGCACTACTGTAGTTGAACAAGTCAGTCCTCCATCGCAGTGAGTCAGGCTTGAATGCTTTCTGAAAATGGCCATTTATTGCAGACAGGACAACGTCTATGGCCGTGTCGCAGTGATATCTCCGGCGTCTTGAATGACTCAAGCTTGCGATTCCTTCTTCCACAAGCCGGACGACCTGTTGGCATCAGCATCTTAGATCTTGCTCATGATAGCGAACTTTCGCGTGGTGAAAATGGTGAGTTGCGCCAAGCTGCCAGACACTTGAAAGAAATCCTTGAATTGAAGTACTGTATAAACAATGCGATGGATTGCAACGGGGTGGTGTTTCGATGACGGTTTTGGGTATCCCTGGCGTCATCCTCCAAGTATTGAACATCTTCAAAGGCGACCTTTTGCCCAGACCATACAGAACAGAACGTATGTCAGAGCCGAAAAAGCTGGGGCTATCTTCAGCGGAATGTGTGTCAGAGCAGCGCATGAGAGCTCCCCATAAACCCTCAAGAGTATAATGAGATACTGGATCCTCCAATGAGTCTGACTAGGCATTGACTCAGGGGCTTTGCAACAGTGCGGGTGCATTTGTTCAACTTCCAGCATCGGTTTGACGGTGGAGAAACACGGCGTACATCGCTTTGCTGTTACTCCAGATTTGAGCATCTGATACGAGGAACCGACCTTCGAAAGTCGAAAGCGGAGCTAGCTTACGACCCAAAGTGAAACTAACGTTAATCGCACCTCGCAATAACCAACGCCGCTACTTGTAGCTTGACATTGTTAACGAGGCTAAAGATAGCCCGCAGTTCCAATCCAAGCTGAACACGATCTCGGCGAGACTAGGTTACTAATAGAGAGAAAAGAGCGTTGCGTCGGCGAAATCTTATCCTTCCAACTTCAATAAGACTACATATCTTAGTTCCACCATTCTACTGTATACCCGATGTCTCATCACAGGAGAACCCATCCTAGACGAAATTCTTGACAATCGCAAATCATCGAGCCAAATTCCAGTCAGAAAACGTTAGCGTAGCCTCGAGCTACGCAGCCCTGGCTTGCGAAGACTCTACCGTTGTGTATGCTACACTCTGGATCGTACTTCTGCTTCAACAAGGCCAAAAGAGCTGTGTTACCTCCCCATACATCGTCTCCTATCGCAGAAGGCTTGATGTAATTGGGATAATGGTACAAACGCTTGTCGTCGCATCCACTCATAACCGCAGAGCCGTTTCGAAGTGCCGAAAATGCTGGCTTTGTTCTGAAGTCAGCTAAGCCGTAGAGTAACTCGTTGAACGCCGTCACCACGCCGTCTGACGAAGTATTCTGCCAGCCTGGATCGAATAAAGTCTGGTGACCGATGCTGCTGTGAGGCCATGCCGTGTCACCGTTCGATGCAGGTAGATGCCCATTGAGCCCAGGGAGCATGTACTGCAGTACCCACGTGGAAGTGGAAGGCCTATCTCCTTTTGCAAGCATGGCGGTGATGTAATTTTCGAACGAGCGATCGACCATGCTCAGATACGCCTCGTCCACTTGCTTGACTTGTGGTCCCCAAAAGCCACGACGATAGCCAACGGGGAAGAAACTGTCGCTCAAGAGCGTGAGGTTCGCGAAGGGAACAGTGTTCGCAGAACTCGATTCCAGATCGAGACCGGAAAGCAGGGTACGGAAAGTGTCTCCAGAAGACTGGCGTGTCACATTCGATTGGTCGACAACATCGAACCTGCCCTTTGTCAATTCCTTTTCGCCAGCCACCTGTGTATGATGTCTCACTTACCACAATGTCACAATCAGCCGAATGGTCCGAAATTCTCTCTCGCCGAGCTTCGCATGGGGCCAGCCCACCGGAAGATACGCCAGAGCGTAATACATCAGACTAAAAGGGTCAGAATGCTGCTGGAAGAAGGATTCGGTGTTACGAAAACTCTGAGCCACAGATCTATCAGCGACCACGTGAAATCCGACTTTCACGGCTGACGGAGTCTGGAACGCCTTCTGATAGAACTTGGTGACGATACCGAATTGGCCAGATCCACCCTGAATCGCCCAAAATAGGTCGGAGTATTGATTAGTTTTCGTTGCAAACACAAGTTTCCCAGAAGGGAGGACGACTTCCAGCGCTATGAGTCGATCGACCGCGTAGCCGTACGCGTTAGCCATGAAACCAATCCCACCTCCAGTGGAGAACCCTCCCATACCAACGGCGCTCGCTCGCGCCGAAAGCGCTGTCCAGCCGGTACCGTTCGTTGCTGACTGTAAACCCAAGGAGGTGACGCCCCCCTCGTACATGACCACTGGGGTGGCGAGTTTTGTGACAGGATCTGAGAAGTCTCTGAGCACGGTTGTGCGATTGAGGTTCTTCAGGTCGATTACAAATCCAGCCGAGGAAGATGCACCTGTCAGCGAATGGCCTCCACTGACGAATGCATAGTCTATCCCAAGCGGTGTCTTCCTAGCTGCTTGGACAGTATAGCTCACGTCTTGGCTGTTGAAGGGGAAAACAACGACTGAAGCATTCTTGGCGAATTGTGCCGCCCAGTATCGATCCTTGCTTTCGACTGACGAGCCTTGTTCCGAGCACGTGATGGTAGAATTTTTGCTGAGCATAGTGGCCAGCCATCGTAGGCCTGGGTCTTTGTCGACACAAATGCCCTTCGCGTTGACGTCTATGGCGGCGAGGCAAGAGCATGCTAGAATAGAGAGGGACAAAGCAAGATAGAGAACCATGTTGCGGGACGAGCTTGGTGGCCACGATATTGGTTGATCATTTGTGCGAGCATCGAAGCTATTTGTCTATTATGCGTATAGTTCGTACACACACGGAGAGAGAGGGGGCGGGTGAGCAAATACAGGGGTATGCGTTTGACGTAGAGGCGACCGACGAACCATGATCGCAGATCTAGGTCGTCGGTGGTCGGTGGCAACGTCCAGTGGTAAGTACGGTCTTGGGTGATCGACGGTACTGAAGGTCTTACCGAGGAGACACCACACGACAACGCCGGCCGACGGTCGTAACCCCGGAAGAAGGGACTGGTGCCGTCATTAAGCGCGTTTATGGGCATAGTCGTGGACACCATGAGATCTAAAGACCTTATGCACCTCGACTGACGAATGATCGGCCTTTAATAAGTGCAGGTGTGGTGCTGATCGGAAAGATGTCGTTGAGACTTGCCTTCCAGCAAATCATGTTGATGCGAAGTCCGCTTCCCCACTCGATTTGCTCTCCTGGACGAGAAACTGTTTTCGGCATGGGCGTAACAATGAAGCGCCACTCTGGTGCGGTTCATCGCGACATGCTATCTGATGTAAAGCACATATGGGCGTCATGCCGACTGACAGCGCAGAGAAAACAGCGTAGAAGAAATGGACTAGACTTTGATCAACGGCTACTGACGTCTGTCCGCACTTCTCCTCCGTTCGTCTCTAGTCTATCCGTAGTGGTCTAATCGATCCGGCGCTCTCGGTGCTTGAGCGTCCAAAGTCATACGAGGCTCTCATCCGGAATGTACACCCGTTCCGACCATTTGCTACATTCTCGACTTCAACAAGTCCAGCTCCTCTTCTTTCAAAACTTGTGCTAAACCCAACGCACGAGAAATTCGTTGAGTTGTACTATCCCGTGCTCCTGTAGTTTTTGCTCAGCTTTTCGATAAGTTTGTGCTCGTTTGGCGGTCGACATGTCTGCCTACGTGTACGAGTCTTTAGTCGCTTCTATGGAGACATCCCTGGTGATTCTCTGCGTAGATTAAGCTTGCGTTTCAATGCGACAATCGGGATAATACCCACCAGAAATTTCGTCCAATTCTGCCTATCGAGACCAGACAGTCTTTGGACATCAATGAGTTGCGCTTTTGTCGAAAGTTTCGGTGGCATTATTAAACTGCAACGTCGTGATCTCACTTCTCGTGGAACTGTGATGTAATGAGCACTGCACGTTGTTACAGTAGAAGAACGAACACGATTGTACACTACGAATGCGATTTCTCAAAATCTACGTACACTCAGTCCTTACCTAGCAGGGCTCTCTACCCCGATTTCACGCTAACGGGTACTTTCACTTTGCACACCCACCCCTTCACGGAAACGCATTTTTTTCTAATTATGGTTAGTTGCAGTAGCTTCCCCAAGACATTGCGCTTCCCTAGAATATAGAGACGCCCCATGTGATGCCCGTGTCGGTCGTGCTACTGCTTCTCAAAGTGAGCGACTCTCATCTGCCGCTGGGCATGTTCACAAAGGAGAATCGATCCTACACTCGTCGTTAAAATAGACATCGCTACATTCTCCACGTCTCAACGGCCGGCCTGCAGTCAGCAGGGTCGCGGGAGCATCGTGGCGCGAGCACTTTGCAGGGGTGGTAATCATTTCTGCCGGTACCTCGAAGCGGGCGAGGTGAGGGGCCACGCGACCGAGACAGCGCTTTTGGCTGGCGAGTGGCGGACTGAACCCTCATTCTGAGCGCTACGAAGTACCGGCCCCCTACTTTACGAACCCCTGCAAGGTGCTTACTATTGTGTACTACTGCCATCCTAATCACATCTGGGTACTCTTCTCGATATTGGGAAGCGCATGAGGCATGTTTGGAGGGCTCACGGCTCGACAAGTGGGCGCAAAGTAAGATGCAACCGACAGTCCATCGTGCGGCTGAAACGCAACCGTCGTGCTATCAGTACCTCGAAGACACTGGACCTAGCCTGATTGCCCTGCAGCACGCGAAAGAGCTGGGATCGATAGATCGGCGGCCGATGACCCAGACCGGCTTGTGCGCACGGTTTCAAAAACAACTCCTATAACTTTCCGAGCGTTACCAGGATTGCACAGAGGAAAGGGATCTATCTGGCGAGAGGATGCATCGTTGTGGCGTGACCGCATGCTGCACGATGACGTGGACCCGCGTCCGACGATACTCATGGCTTGCGGTTGGACACGTGTAAATCCCAACTTGGAGGCCTACTCCTTCGGTTCGGGTGAAGATGCGGCAATGCGTTACAGTGGAGTCAGCAACAGATCGCAAGGATGATCCAAGAGCATGGCATGATCTTTGTCTTTGCTCACGTATCTCGCTTCTGATACTGTATGTACTGCATTGCCACTCGGCCTCGTACTGTACGGGTGACACGGTTTGTGCAGTCCAGACGTTTACGAGACGGAGAGTGCTCTGTGGGACGCTCCATCATGGGGATCTAGATGATGACCACACGACACGTGACATCTTTAGTGACCCAGGCACCCGTTGTTCTGAGTGCAGTATTGTATCCTGCACGCCATCATGGTGAGACATGCCTGTACGAGATGCTGGCTATCAGGACGAGCAAGCCTGACAATGCAACACATGCCACAGGCGAGCCTTGCCCTACGCACACCACATCAGAGCGTGCTTCGCATCAGCCGGCCGATCGTTTTAATGTCAGCGTTCTGACACTACTCAGAAGACCTCCATGTTCGGGTGACTGTCAGGAGATGCACCATCGATCCACTGCCTCCTCTCTTGCATGTTCAGTGGCCATACTGTACAGTATCATCGACAGGTGCAGTTCTGTAAGAGCAGGCTGGTGTCCTCCGTCGTTCCCACGCCGGCTCCAGTGGCATCTGAGACACTTGTGATGGAACGTTGTGATACGCTTCTTCGTATCGCATGTGCCGCATGAGCTCTGAGCTCGAATCTACTCTGCACCTCGTAGCATTACTGCAATCCGCTTGTCTGCGTCCGCAATCGACACGGTCGTAGCGCAAGTCCTGTTTGTTCAGTCCCTCAACCCTGGTGCAAATCGTCTTCGATGCTCCAAGCACTGCGGTTCTTCTTTGCAGGAAATGACCTACTGCAGCTTCATACGTCGGCCAAATCACCAGAAATCATACCTATTTCTTCAAGAGGATTTTCTTCTGCCAATCCAGATTCATCCGTCCAGCCCATAACTTTTGCGCTATCCTGCTATGTGGACTCGTCAGCATAGTGGCTCGAAGAGTCCTATCGTCGTTTTTGTCCAAATTCTCGAGCAAAGTATGAGCCACACCGTCGTACCTCGCCGTGTACCGCTGCCCACGCGGCATGCAGACCTCCAGCATTGCTGCTGTTAGCGAGACAAGGGGTTCTAGCTCTGTGCTCGTTGTCCCCTAATGCGAAGAGGATGTCTACGCTATCCTTCTGCCTCAATCATATTGTATGCACCGTGTAGCTATACCTTCTGCCGCTTTGGACGTTCGGACGCTTTGGTCGAGCATCTCCCACGTCACAGCTGATCGACCTTATTCTCCATTTGTGACAAGCCTATTGCACACCGAGCCCGTTTCGCACAGTGAGTGAATCTCGCACAACCCTCTTGTCTTAGCGGATCCCCAGGCTGGCGGCCTGTCTCCCGAGAGGAAGCATGAAGTTCACGTCTTGACGATTCTTATTCACCTTTACGATGTCCCCCGGCTTCTGTACGTGGCTACCCTATCGCCATGGTCACAGTGCTGTGTCTCTCGTACCGCTTCCAAATCTAAGTTCCTGTCTCCGCCGTCGGAAACATACGCTAGAATACTGCGGCCGCCGGGGCCCTCCCATCTGTGCGCGACTATGTCGGCCGCACTATCCATGACTCGCTCCTCAAACTGTAGTGGGCGTGGCGTGCTTGGACGGACAAGGAGGGCTGTTTAGCGGGTTGCACGTAGCCAAGTTAATTACATGTACCTACAGACCAGACCGGCTGCGCAGCGCGCTCCGCCGCCTGCATCTGATAAATAAGACGTCCAAAGCACTTGGTGACCCGCCCTTATGTGTCCTTACAGCGCAGCCTAGTACGCGATGTTGCAGATTTCCAGACGGGTGACCGCGTTCCTGATCTTTGTCTTTTCCCTCAGAACATCCTTATCGCAACGCAGCGCACACCTGGAGCCCAGTGACCATCATCTAACCTCGCGCCGTCACACCTTGAGAGGCTGGTGGAACCGTGATTCTGATGGACCTCAGCCTCTCACTATCCTGGATGATTACGACTATATTGTAGTGGGTAGTGGACCCGGTGGTGGCCCCCTCGCTGCACGGCTAGGTCTCGCAGGATACAAGGTACTTGTGATCGAGGCCGGTCGTGATGAGGCTGCAGATAACATCAATGTCACGGTACCACTCTTCAATGCTAAAGCAAGCGAGGATGAGCGCTTGCTGTGGGCCTTCTACGTACGTCAACCCGAACGTCATCGCGCTGGATTACAATGCTGATTCCGGTAGCAGGTGAAGCATTACTCTGATCCGCTTCGCGATACCCTGGATCACAAGTTCACGCACAAGCTTCTGAACGGGTCAATGTTCCATGGCGTGTCTCCGCCAAGAGATGCAATACCAATGGGTATCTATTACCCTCGCACGGCTGCCTTGGGCGGCTGTGCGAACCATAACGCCATGATCATGATGCGACCTCTCGATGATGACTGGAACCAGATATCGAACGTATCTGGTGATAGCAGCTGGAAAGCACCGAAGATGCGTGCTTATCAACAAAGGTTCGAGGATTGCCAATACGCGTCGCATGGTAGCCCAGGTCACGGGTATGACGGATGGCTGTCGACGAACCGGGCTGAACCGAGCATCTTCATGAGTGACAACAAGACATACTGGATGCTCAAAGCTGCCGGCTCACTTTTGAATATGGCCGTGGGGTCTGCAGCAGATCTGTTGGCTACTCTCTCCCGAGACTTGAACAACGGTACCGTCGAAGCAGGGACTGAACGAGGCTTGTACAATGCGCCGCTGAGCATGGACAGATACAAAAGAAGCTCACCTCGCGACTTCCTGCTTGCGACTCAGAGGCGGCTGCTCGACGCAGAGGGCAGAAATCGGCAAGGTGGAAAGATCGATATACGATTGAATTGCCTGGCTACACGTATCATCTTCGCGCCGGGTACCACTAGAGCGATCGGCATTGAGTTCTTGGACGGATCCCATCTTTATCGAGCAGATCTGAAGAGTGGGGAAAAAACCGGTGTTCCGGGAGTGGCATTCGCACGGAATGAGATTATACTGTCCGGCGGCGCTTACAACACTCCGCAGCTACTCATGCTGAGTGGTGTTGGTGCACCTGAAGCTCTGGAGCGCTTTCGCATCCCTCAAATTGTTGCCCTTCCAGGTGTCGGCCAAAACTTGCAGGATCGCATCGAGAACTCTGTGGTAGCAGACGTCTCGGCGCCTTGGACGGTCTTCGAAGAATGTTCTTCGGGCTCCGGTACCGCTGATCCGTGCCTCTTGCAGTGGCTCACTGCACGAGATAACACAACGAAATATGCAACCAACGGACGCCCAATCCATATTCCCCTACGTTCATCCGTGTCAGAAAATGGTTACAACGACCTTGTCGTCACAGGGAGACCCGGGTACTTCGCGGGCTACTTCCCAGGCTATTCGTCAGTAGCAAACCGCTTCCCCAAGTCATGGACATGGCCGGTGTTGAAAGCCTATACGACGAACCGGGGCGGCCTGGTCTCTCTTCGGTCCGCTGACCCGAGAGATCCACCATTCATCAACTTCCATTATTTCGACGAAGGGAGTGGAAACTGGACAGCGGACTTGGAAGCAACGGTTCAAGGCATGCAGTTCGCTCGTCAAGCTTTGGCAAGGTATGCAGCCTACACAAACTCTACCGTGACCGAACGTCTCCCCGGTCCGCGGTACAAAACTCACAACCAACTCAGAGAATGGGTGAAATACAACTCTTGGGGTCATCACGCCTGTTGCACGAGTTCCATCGGCCGTGATGGAGACCCCATGGCCGTGCTAGATGGAGATTTTCGTGTGCGTGGCACCGATAATTTGAGGGTGGTTGACGCGTCCATTTTCCCGCGGATCCCTGGCTATTACATCCAATCTAGTATCTATACGATCAGCGAGAAAGCCGCAGACGTGATCATCGCACAAGCAGAGCCGTAGAAATCTCCGCACGTATAGAGCTGTGTCGAGCGTCTTGTACAACTAAAAGATGGATGTATCGAATTGGAACAGTACACATATTATGTGACAGAAACTCGGCGGCGACATGTTCTACGGCCAGACGATCGGTAAAGCCACGTGCTCACACGTAGCGGAACTTGAAACAGCCTGATCGAGTCATAAATCGAATGCCTCGCACCATACTACAGTACCGGTATATTCCTCGTGAGATTTTCAACCGCGTGGGCAACTCCAACGCGATAAATGTCCGCCGTAAAGGAGTCCACCTTACGCCATAATCGCAACCGACTTGTCAGCAATCTGTGTGCGTGATTTTTTATCGTGTCAGGACTTGCGTTGGCACAGTAAGATCGCATGTGTCATAGAACGCAAAAGGCAGTATGGGTGAAGGTATGGTATGTAAGATAAACGTCATAGCGATGTTGTGGAACGAGCGAAGCGATCACGATGGTGCCACTGAGGGACAAGTTGTCGGTTCAAAGATGCGACGAGCACGAACGACAAAGACTACAGGATCGTGAGTCCATCGGCTTTCGTTCACCTCAGCATCGACGGCTGCCACATATGTATCACCACCTCTCAGACTCGCGTATTTAGTGATCCATAGCTAACGTTGGTATGTACCGCTCTTGTGATTTTCTATATTTGGTCCCTCAGAACACGGTGGGGAGGCTCTTGGTGGAATATACTTAGCGATGACTCTCTCGACCGTGGTGGCGGTCGATCTCACGATGCCAGGGTTCACCCTTCGTTCCTCCCCCGACGGTTACTCTTAGAAGGCGCATAGGGCAAATCTTGCGACACGAGCAGTTTAGGACTATTTTGAGCTGGAGAGACATGCTGCATCGTGGTGATTGCCTAAGATCAATTGTCACATTCCCTACACGTCACGAGTACAGGTAAGATTGCTTACCTCAATCTCGTTACTATGGTGTCCTGGTTGAACTTCCGCATTATTCCTCCTTGTTTTTCCTTCCCCTTGTCCAGCCATCCCCCTAAACCACGCGTTCACGACTGGCTGGTCTTTCCGGCTCTCCACCGTAAACAGATGAAGAGGTTGTACCGTACGGTAGCAGACATCAGCTTCTCTGATCATGGCGGAGAGTCTCTTTTGTAATCGTAGAGGGATCCATGTACTCGGCGTGGTCGGTCGATGGTCTCAGAACGGCCACAATATCATTACGAAGCAATAGAGAAAATCACAAATCTCCACTCCAGTATGGTTCACAGCAAAGTGATTAGGCACAAAAGGTAGTAACTTAACGTTATATGTGTTTTGCGACATAGGTCAGAATAATCACATACGCTTTTCGATCGTGCAATGCACTACCTCACGACTAGAAATTCGGGCTGATGACACCTCTATCAAGATCGGTGCTGCAAGACCGTTGTCAACTGCCGCCACTTTACAAATCGACCCGATCGTCAGCCGCCATGAGTTCGCCCTCATTCCTATGAGATCTAGTTTTTTTCACTCCACACCTTCAGCTTTGACTCGGCACGCACGATAAGTTCCGGACAGCGCAAAGTCTTGGGGATGATTACAGTACGCAAGGTGGCGAGCGGTGTTAAATGCGCGGCTCCGATCAAGCCATGTAGCAAGGCGTCGATCCGTCAAAGTACGAGCGACCGGCATCCTCAGGCCTCCAGCCACACACTAAGTACTGCGTCAATAGTACGTACCACCTTAAGGTGCCAGGTACTGGGTGCAGAACGATACTTCAGCGTCGGACGCAGTGTTCGAATCGTGCAGGGTTTACTTACAGTACGTAGCAAGGATCAGGGGCCGAACCTAACGGGAACTGCGTCTTAATAACCGACTACTTGTGTAGAGTCCAATCCAAAGGCAGATGGCTGGCCTCATATGCTCGCGCCAGGGGTTCTGTGCAGCTTCTTCGAAGCCTAACGTGTTTACATCTTCTGACTAGCTCCATATCAATTTCAAGCTTGAGTTCGTGAATTCGCGCTCGAGTCATGATTTGCAGCCGACAACCCCACTTTTGTCGGCGCGATTGCTTGGTTATTGCCAGGTGAATCACGCGATAACAAAACATCACGATCGTGCGGAAGCGTCGGCCGCTTTCGATAGCTCAAACACTGGTGAATGAGCAGAGAACGAAGTGCAAGTACTGTACTCGTACAGTACCACTCTCGTGGTGAGACGAGTAGAAACGACCCTGCCCTCACGGTCTTATCGTCGAGACAATGAAGGCGATAGCAGAAGCGAGTGCAACACGCACGAAATACATATGGTATTGCAATGCGACAGTGTAAGTCACCACATCGCGTGGTTGTGGTGGGTTGCGGCAAGGACTGACAATGATTGGCAATGGGAGGCAGTGACTGGCAGTGGTCGGCAGTGATCGGCAGTGATTGGCAATAACTGGTAAGGAAGAAGAGAAACATCACTTCTTCTCACTTTACTGTACCTCCAACAGGACAATTCTACTCAATATTCTTACTTAGAACGAGCTGCCGCAAGTTAAAACAGTAGCCTCTCTCCCGATGGGATAAGTGAGTTACTTTGGATACATTAACTCAGTCGACGGTTTGGCAGACTCATCGTCGGCAGAAGGTAGATAACGTGAATGCCATACAATGCACGCTTAATAGCCGATACTTAGTCAAATTGTGTTTTTTGAAAATACGGAGAGAGAGCATGTCAGGAGCCATTGTACTGTATCTACATCTGTGTTCTATAGATACCTCCAGCATCCACTGATGTGTAAACGTGGCCCACTACTAGAAAGCCCACCTTCATGCGTGATCGGGGACCTAATGGAGTCGGTACGTGTCCTGGGTGCCTTGCAGATCATGGACGAAGCATGGGCTGCCCTTTCGTGCTACACTTGGGTTCCGTGCATGTCTTTTTCTACAGCGCATGGGTTGCACCACTTCTGCGACTCATAGCAACCTTGTCGAGCATGGGTTCCAGCTCTGTGTAAGGCAAGTAGTCTGGAAAAATGCAGATAGGAGAAGAGGTGGTTATGTCTATTAGCCCCTGTTTGTCCGTACTAGCTTCTTTGAATAATCAGCGTCTCCGTTCTCCCAACATTGTATTTTTGACCCTTGCGAGGGCTATAGTGCGACCTCCTGCGTCTATCGAACCTTCTCTCTCCTCCTCTTTCCCGCTGGCTTTTGGTCATCCCGTGGGGCTACACACTGCACACATTTTGTTGAATACACCCCCTACAAGCGTTAAAGATCTTGGACTCGACGATAGTCGAACATAAGCTCTGCAGTAATCCCTCCTTTCTAAAGATGACAACAAGACCCAGCACGGCTGCATCTGGTAGTACAAAGGTCGATGCGAAGATATACCAGGCATGGCCGCGTAGGAAACTCACCTGCTGGCTCGACGTTCCACCCGAGGTGAGGGTGATGATATTCACATATCTCGAGCCGCGAGAGATCATTCGTTCTTCGCGCGTTTCGAGAGCTTGGCATCGAATGAGCTACGATGGGCAGCTCTGGAGCATGTTGGACACGGAAAGGCTCTACCAAGGCATCCCCGAAGCTGCACTGATCGCCATCATCGTTGCAGTTGGACCTTTCTTGCGCGATCTTGACTTATATGATGCACAGCTGAGTGAGCATTCCGATCGCGGACGTGTCGCGGAGGCCTGTAGGAATGTCCAAAGCCTTTCGCTTTGGAGGTCCACAATAGATCGAAACACCATCAACAGTTTTCTCAACTCAGCGAGCAGCCTCGTGCACATCGATCTCTCCGGTCTTGAGGCCGCAACGAATCGCGCAATGAGCATCATTGCGACTAACTGTAACAAGCTCCAACATCTGGACATCTCATGGTGCGGCAACATCAATGCTTTGGGCCTGCAGGGAGTCGTCCAAGCTTGCCAAGACTTGAAGATAATGCGGGCTGGCAAAGTAGATGGTTGGGGAGATGTTGAAGTCATGCAACAGCTGTTCCTCCACAATAGTCTGGAATGCCTTGACTTGACGGACTGTAATAGTCTTACCAATGAGTCGTTGGCGACTTTGATTGAAGGAAATGCGGGCGGGATCAATTACTCCATTGGCAGGCCGATTGCTCCCCCAAGGAAACTCAAATATCTCAACCTTACCGGATGTCGCGACATATCAGACCGTGGGATCCTCGCACTTGTCAACAATATCCCTGAGATCAAAAACCTGCTACTTTCTGGGTGCCGTGACATCCCCGACGGGCCTCTCACACAGCTTTTGCCAACGACTCCAGTGCTTGCTCATCTTGACGTCGAAGAACTCGTGCTGCTCACCGATGCAGTCCTCCATAGTCTGAGCAGCTCGCATTGTGCCGGATACTTGCGCCGCCTTAACGTCACTGACTGTCAGAATATGGGCGATATTGGTATGACGACCTTAGTTCAGTGCTGCAAGGGTCTCCGGGCACTCTCTATGGATAATACTAAAGTTTCTGACCTCACGTTGATCGAGGCAGCCGCTATGGTCCGCCAACGTAACCCTCGCACAGTCTTGACAAATAGTGTCCGACTTCCATCTCAACCAACCGTGGGCCTTTCTTTGACAGCCCATGACTGCTCGGAGGTGACATGGAGAGGCGTCCGCGAGATCCTTTCCCACAACATCGAAGTCATCGATTCAACCCAAACCGCTCCGCTCTCACGATTCGAAAGTTGTCCCACATGCTTTCCAAAAAGATTCAGCGACATCAACTCTTCGCCATCGACCTCACTTGAACGACTGCCTCTCTTCAGCTCTACCTCTCCCCACACTCATGATTCCGCCCAACACGTCTATCCCACGCAACTCATCACGATATTCAAAGACTCTTATATAGACGAGCATACGAGGCGCGTTTTGTGCTGTGATGTTTCTGCGGCACAAAGGCTAGAGCGCAGGTGGATTGAGTTCGTGATGGTACAGGAGGAGATGGAAGCGTGGGGTGGGGGAAGAATATTCAAGAGACGTAAAGCACGTAGGGCGAAGATGAACTTGGTTGAAGAGATGAAATCGTCCATTCGCACTGAAGTCAGCGTCTGGAAGAGGCTGAAAGCTCGCATAGCTAGGCTTATGCTGTGCTGTGAATGAACAGTATGGTTCTTTCCAAATTGGAGAACGGGTCAATAGCCCTGTTTATGGGCTTACATAGTGACAGACTGGGCATAGCAGCGTCGATTTTGCTTGCGAGAATACTACAGTATCTAATGGTTCCCGTGTGGCGCTGCATCGGTGTTTGGATAAAGCTCGCTGGACGGCGGTACAGTAAAAATCCGATGATCATGGGTCTACCTTGAAAATGTTGACTCGTTCCCTTTTTTTTTTTACATAGGATGCGGCCACACTGGAGAAATGCTCATGTACCTGGAATCCAGCTATTCGGCTATAGTCTTAGTCACCGCGCGGATTCCCTCTTGTGTTTGCGTTTTCTGAAAGAGTGGTCCGCTGGCCTTGTCGAAGTCAGGTGCTAACTGAATTTATTTAGTGCTCATCTCACAAACAAGGGTAGGAATCTCACAGCCCGCCTCAGACCTGAAACTTCCAGAGTCACGTCAGCCATAGGATACGAGTGTGAATCACTGAGACGCGATGGGATGTACAGTATAGTGGATTCAAACCGACAATTTCTCCCGCGGATCTCCTCGAGGACACGCAATCCGCGATGGACATGAACGCATGATTGATAATTGACATCTGTATCTGCTAGCAGCCACAGGTAGAGGACGAACTCCATGCCCTCCTCATTCATAAAGCTGCCACCTGTGATTTGTAAATATATAACACATGCTTTCCAAAGCTAAGTTACCCCCAGGATTTGCAGAACGGAATGAATGCCACCGAAGATATCCATCAAATTTTGACGCGCTCTACACTACGAGCGATTTGACAAGAGAATTGTATGTAGAGAACTCGTAGTGGTGTGACATTCCAGGTCATGAGTCCTTGGTTCAACAGAGCATAAATAAACTAGCGGCGAGACTGCACTTCGACCGAGGTGACGCAAGTGTGAAGCCTATAGGGTTGTGCTGATTGAACCACCGTGGGACGGCGAGTCGCTCTGGAAAGAAAACTGATGTAAGTCTGCCGAGCGTTTTATTGACGCGATTTTTGGACGGGCCACTCAAATCGAGCTCGCTTGTCGGCGCGATTTCCTGTACTTCTCGGGTTGCACTGCGGCAGAATCCACTCAAGCCTGGCGATGGTACTCTCATCCGATAAGGGCCGCCTTGCCCTGTACGTACCCTTTAGTGGTCGCACCATTAGCAAGTTTGAGCCGACTTTTGTCGGCCGCATGTCATGACTCGAACGCAGGGCTCATAGCTCGCATACTGTACACTCGGGGTACTGCACTGTGCTGTAATTTATCGCTTTCTTGGATAGATCTCTCTTCAGGTCTCGTGCCTGCTTCGAGCGCAATCCCTGTCAGGTACAACCAAGCGAGCAACGCGTGGCGTCAGAGCATACTGAATCCGTCGGCCGAGCGCACGCACGTTGTCAACATGGTGAAGGCCGGCGTCGTCACGTTGGCTAAGGCACAGTTTATTCGCTTGCAGACTGGTTGTCGATACAAGTCAAGGTAGAAAGTCATCCACATACAGTAGCCTTCACCTTCACTCGCATGCAGACTCAGGCTGCCAGCAGCGGGCCACCCAGCCACCCCACGCCCTAGCACCCCGCCCGTAGCCCATGATCTTCATTGGGAAACCCAGAGCGTTCTCATGACAGGGCAAGCCGCGGGTAGTCAATCAGACCTTTTGCCAACATCTCGCAGAGGTTTGTTCAAATCTACGTGTTGGGGTAGAGATGTTGGGCTGGACCTCTGATACACATGATCGCACAAGATTACATTGGCAGATCGACCTCAATGTCTTCTGCGAGACAAGATTACAAACGGCGATTATCAGGCGTGGACGTAGCGTAAGGAGGCTGCAAAACGTGCTGATATGACTAAGTTCTTCACCGCAACCGCTTATTTGGTATGGCAGGATGCACTTTGAACTTCGATTGTTGATTCTACTTTGACAACATCTCGCCCTGAGGCAAACTCTTGCAGTACCCTATCCGGTTCCTCTCAGTCCTCAACCAAGCAAGGGTGACACATTACCGTTTTCTCCAGACGTGCAAGTTACAATGGAGTTTTCGTTAGAATTGAGATCGGACGCGTACCAAGCATACTATGCACCTGCGTCCAGCGGCGCACGATGGTCGATCGCACCAACGGCCGCGCGAAAAAAATCGCTTCCTGCACGTGGAAACAGTCATAAACTTGACGAAAATCACACGCAGGACGCACTCAGAATCACACAAGAACGTCTACGCTGAAATCGGTGGCGGGAAAATTCGTGATGGCTGCAAGGTATTATCGACCATTCTTCGTAGCGGAAGGACTGCCGAAAGCCTGGAGACTGGCTCACTGTCATGTCGGTCACCGATGGGGTACTCTTTCACGCGTGATGCAAGATCATCCAATACGATACCATGCCGACGGCCGTATGACGTTAAAGGCAATGCACGAGAATAGGTACGAACAAGGGGAGCTGGTGATTACGAGCGAGTACAGGATCAGCCAGAGATGACATGCCGCATTCCAATCAACTATGGTGACAATTCTCTCGATGCTACTCACAATTCTCGGGGGTTGAGGAAGCCGTGGTTGATTAGTCAATCGAGCCAGATTCGCTATACCCTATCATAATTGGGAATACTGTTTACAACTTACAATTGGAGATATAACCACCCATAGCAAAGGTCTTAGGATCCCAGAAGTGATAAATAGCATAGCATTACATCAGTGTTATTACAGACAACATTGGCGAGTTCACTACATCACAAGCAAATTATACATGTATACATAATTCGATAGAGCCCACAAATGAAGGTCACAGTCAGAACTTCCCAGTTGTCGCTTTACAGAAACTCATGTGTTAAACGACAGCTATTAGTGACAACTCAAAAACTTCCATGAAGCCTTGAGTCGCCGCGATATCCCAAATCTGAGGGCAGCGGCATCAATGTGGAGCTGACATGACCTCCAACCGTGTCAGAGAGTTGGAGTACCATGAACGTTCGCAACAAAGTTCACCGTAGGTGATGATCGGCCGCAGGTACTAAACTCGGACACAAACAGCTTCCTGCCTATGTGTTATGCACATAGCGCCTGTACGATGCTTTTGCGAGACTGCAAGGTGGCCCCGTCGTGACAAATACATTGCCCCTTGACCAGCTCGGCATTATCTTTCTTCTATATCAGGAGATGAGTGAGCGTACCCTCACATATACTGTGGCTCTTTCGGCACCTACTCATCGCATGATGGGGGTCAACGGACGGCAACACATGTCATCCGCAGAAGAGCGCACTGTTCCCATGAATGGAACAGTCCGAGCACGCCAGCTGTGCTTCGAAGAACTCGCCCCAGAACTAAGAAATGCCATCTACCATTACGCGTTGGTCAGGTGCGAAGATGAGTCAATCGATCTGGTATCAGGCACACTCAATGATCTGGCATTGGGGTTATTGACAGCAAACTCCACCGTCCGCCGCGAAGCCATGTCGATATTTTTCGGTGCCAATACCTTCCATATCGACTGCACCGAGATCGATCGAGACCATCTCAAAACTCGGATGCGTAAGCTGGCAGACTTGAATCTCAGCATGATCCGAAAATTCAGGTTCATATACTGCCAGGGAGAGCTGGAATCCGCCACGCAGCGCCGCTGGTCGGCTACACCGGGATCCCTGGAATCACAGTGTCAAGAGCAGACTTCGATTACCTTGCATGTTCTCCCTCGCCCGCCCTTCCACACCATCAGCAGGGTCCCAGATCATTCTCGCGAGTCATCGGACGCATTCAGTGCCGTGACATATTTTCTCGAGGACATGGTCTCGTACAGAAGGATTCGTCGGTTGGCGCTGATGGACGTCTTGGATATCGCATGTTTTGTCAACCGGTGTGGTGACTTGCATTCGAGGGTCTTGCGGCAGAGGAGCCTATAGAGTTTAGCTCGACCTATCGTCTTATCAGCCGACGGCGGCAAAGAGTGCCTGAGCAGGACCGATGGCATTCAGTCCTCTCCCGTTGGAGCTTCCAACCTAGAGTGTACGGCACTCATGTACCCAAGAAATAACGGCCCATGATTAGTCAGTACAGTATACGATCATGACATCTATATAGCCTCAAAATATGCTTCCGATCCTACGTTACCCACTCTAGACGAACATCTTCGGGATCAACTGCTTTGACCAGTCATCAAGGCTAAATCGCTCATTTACGATCACTGCAGTCATCGGAGTGACACCCTCAACCCACGCCAATTTCAGTTTCTTACGCTGACCACATATCAAAAAATGATCGCAACGACTACTGCTTTCTGCCCCTACGAATGAGTATACATACGTACTAACCACCGATATAGCGACCGGACACGAAATATCAAATTCAGATGTAGTTGAGCGTCGCAAGATTGCAGCGAGTGACAGGGGCGGCTGAGTCGTCGCATGGCCGTATGGTCGATTGACACCTTCTATCCACGAGTGTAATACATTTCCCATGTTACAGGCAGGTCGTTTGTATTATCCAGGAAATCGTCTCGTCTACGCTGTTTTCCTCGTGCACTGCCGGTAACAGCTTCAGATAAGTCACAGAAGTGAATGCTCTGACTTGCTGTGTCATCCTTCGAATCTTCCGTAAAGGAAGTCCGATCTAACTTTTGCGCTTATGCGTAGCGTCGTTTATGCTTGTTTTTGTCAAGTCGCTCGATTTCATCGGACGCCCGTGCTGACTTCTTTTTCGGTGTGATTCATCTCTTCACACGAGTTAGTGTGTTGGTGTTGGTACGAGAGCCGGTAGGTTCGTTTCGCCTAGCAACATTCCCCGCTTGTTCTCCCGACTGTTGCCTAGTTGTGACGCCGGGTAGGCCTAGTCGATACTGACAGCGTTAGTGAGGTCGTCGTACAACTCGCAAGCGCGGCGTGCGGACAAGTCTTTGTCGTATTGTGCAGAGGTTTTCCGATGGGTGCGGGGCGACGTCGGCGACTACGTCGATCATGTCAGTCGTTGTTCATGGGTAGAGAGGTAAGGATCACCACGTGATGACTCCCTATAAAGGTGAAACACGCTCTCCTTGTTCTTCTGTAGCGTCTTCATACTCACTTGTATATTGACTGTGTATAATAAAGTACGACATGAACATCCTCTTTGCGCACAGATGAATCGAGTCTATATCAAGCCATGCTGAACCAGGTTGAAGATAGTCTGCTTTGCGCATCGCCAATAGGAAGGGACGGCACGTTCCACGTGCATTGCTGTCATGTCAGGGCGACACAATCTACACTATGCTCTAATCTGAGAGATTAGTAGATCAATGAAGAACCGTGCGAAGTTTATCGCTTTTTACTGTTTGAACCCAATTTGAGATCTGCCACTAAGTTACCATCTCACGGCTTGCAGTACCGAGTTAGAGCGGAAAACTTGTAAGCGACTCGGATAATCGCACCGTCGGCGCGAGTTCCTGATTGTCGCTAAATCGATCGCGTCGACCGGCCCGCTTTTGTCGGCTGCATGCCATGACTCGAGCACGACTCCGCCAGGCCGCGTAGACACAAGCTCAAGGTGTATATATGGGTCGGCGGAGTGCGGCAGCCGAAAATTTAGCGTGAAATGGAGTCGTGCCATGCGCAGTATCGATGATACATTACTGCACTCAGCAGCAATCGTCAGTCATCGTGGGGGACAAAACTAGCCCTGAACTTGCAGGTCGACTTGCGACTGAACCCTGTTCCTGCTGCGCGCTGCAAACATATCCCTGCTTAGTTCAGACCCTGCGTCCGACATTGGACCTCGTTTCGTACCCGGTGCAGGGTATGTACAGCACCGTGGTACGCTTCCTGCGTGTACAGTATTGATCGTATCTCTTCGTCCACGAAACGTCAATTCAGCGACGCTCGAGTATCAGGCAAGTTTGCTGAAACCGTGCACCGCGCCTCACCTGAACTTGTAGCCCGTCGATGCGCCACGTCGGATCTCTAGCGCACTACTGATTCCCAAAGCCCACTTTTTGTCTTGCGGTACTGTACAAGGCACGCACCAGGTCCGTTTGTTGCTCGACGCCATGGTCGTAAAGCACGTCAGAATCGGCGTCAGAGCCGATTGTTGTTGCGAAGTTCGCGATGCACTCCCATCAAGCATGATAAGGAGGACTGACTGGGGACAAGGTGTGGAGGTACGACACACCTAGTGGACCCAAATAACCTGCTTCGTCGTCTCCCTATCGTCGTCGCAAAATATGCCCTTCTCGGCCGCGTAGGCGTCGTGCTGGGCGAGATGAAGGAGGATCAGAAGTCTCGCCTTGTCACAATCGATGATTTAACTTACATCACCCGATATCAGAACTCATACGTGCCTTGGTTAGATCAAAATCTTCATTGGACACCGAGCATGATAGTTGCATGAAGTCGGCCGATTCGCAACGATGGCATTCAACACGATGACGCTTCCACTCCGATCGACGCAGCTTCAGCACCGTAAGATCATGTTGTGACATTGCTGTACGTACATACGCGATGCATATATATTCGTCTTGAATTCGTTTGTCTATGCTTGGAAAAAGCCATCCCGCTCTGGATGACGGTACAAACATGCGCTCCAGCCATCTACTTCCAGTCATCATCGAAGAACGAGCTAGGGAAAAACCTCTGGAAGCTTTTGCCAAAATACCCAGGAATAATGCATATGAAAATGGGTACCGCACTGTCACAAATTCGGCTCTGTTGACAGCCATCGACTACGTAGCGAACTTGATCACTTCGACATTTTCTCTGAGACAGGGACGTCAATGCATCGCATACTTGGGCCTAAGCGACTTGAGGTACACTATTGTCCTGCTCGCTGGTATTAAGACTGGGGTGACCATATTCTTGCCCAGCCCGCGCAACAGCGAGGAAGCTCAAGTTTCTTTGATGACAGGACTCGGATGCACCAGGCTCATCACGACTTCTCCTCCGCCAACAGGAGTGTCAGTGCTTCGGAAGCTCGCGACCAAGACCCTTGAGATACCGTCGTTAGATTTCTTGATCGATTTGGAACCCAGCCAAGCTGCCTCGATGCCCTACTGCCTAAATCCCAAAGAAGGCAAGTCGGATCCGATTTTCATCCTCCATACCTCCGGCTCCACAGGCATACCAAAACCGCTCTTCTACACCAACGAGTTCGTCGCACGCGTGTACAATACTCAGACGCTGGTCCCTCCAGACGGCTACAGAAGTATTGATAGCGAACTTCGAAAAGGCACCTCCCTGGTGACCCTTCCTCCCTTTCACATCGCGGGGCTGGTGTTCACTCTCATCTTCCCAGCCTTGTACGGGAGCATACCTGTTTATCCCATAGCGGGTGCGCTACCCACACTGGATATCTTCCTGGGAGCCGTGACATCCACTACGCTGGACTGGGCCTTTTTGTCGCCCGTAGGTATCGACGAGATCGGAAGGGACTCTGTGGCCCTTGAAATAGTATCGCAAAAGCTCAAATACCTGTTTTTCTCTGGGGGCTCGGTACCAAAAGACTCCGGTACCGCTGTTGCTGCAAAACTCGAGCTATACCAGGTCCTCGGAAGCAGTGAGTGTGCTGCGTTCCCGCTACTGCGAGCTACGGGTGATTGGAAGACAGAAGACTGGCACTATGTCCGGATCCATAGCGATGCCAATGTAGAGTTCCGACAACGGTACGAGGACTGTTACGAGCTGGTACAGGTCAGACGGCAAGATTGCGGCAAATATGGCGCTGGAGAGAGGTACCAGCCAGTGTTCTGCCATTTTGGTGCCCTGGACTCCTACTCTACAAAAGATCTGTTCGCAAAACACCCGACTTTACCAGATTTCTACTCCCACGTCGGACGAATCGATGATATTGTCGTCTTTCTCAACGGGGAGAAGACCAATCCAATCACTTTTCAAACCGAAGTGGCAAAGCATCCCGAAGTCCGTGCCGCGCTGCTGGTAGGTGAACAGCGTGAGGAAGCCGCTCTTCTGGTGGAGCCTACGAGCGGAGTAGAGTTGTCGGCTCAGGGCAAGCGAGACCTGGTTGAAAGGATCTGGCCAGTCGTCGAGGAAAATAACACGCGATGCCCGCAGCATGCGAGAGTGTCCAAGGACAGAGTTCTTGTGACTTCGGCTACCATGCCATTCCTCAGGGCAGGCAAGGGAACCGTCCAAAGACAGGGCACCTTGGCATTGTATGAGGATACCATCAATGCTTTGTACAAGAACACACTCCCTGGGGATGAGAATGCATCGGGCCAATCTCCTGAAGCTGGGCCTTCCATTTCCGAAGTGACTGGCGTTGTGCGCCAGATAGCTAGGGAGTTGAACGGTGAGGTGTTGTCAGACACAACGAATTTCTTGTCCGTCGGCATGGATTCGATACAGGTCATTCGGTTCCAGAGGGCGCTAGAGAGAAGACTCCCTCAAGTGGTGGTGACGACAAGGATGATTTACTCAAACCCTACCATCGAGGCCGTTACAAAATTGTTCACAAAGACCTCGACACAAAACTTTACTACTCCGTCGAACGAAGACGACGTTTCGAAGGTCCTCCAATCATACCAGGCCGAGATAGACAGCATTTTTGATGGAGGTGGAGTGATGTCAAGTATTTCGACGCCTGGTGATCTAGACAGCGATCTTCAGCGCGAAAGTACTCCTGGGGCCTCAGGCATAGGCTACCAAGACGCCGAGAACCCGTTCCATGAAACGACGGTACTTCAGCCGAACACTGCAGTTCTCTTGACTGGCTCGACGGGAGCGCTCGGCTCCTACATTCTCGATGCTCTGCTGGAAGTCGGATCACGAAGAGTGTATTGTCTCAATCGATCCGCGGATTCTCAAGGCCTGCAAACAATGCGAAACCAAAGCAGAGGGTTGCCGGCAGAATTTCCCCATCCTCGTGTGACTTTTCTTACTGGAAACCTCGCCCTGCCGTGTCTCGGGCTCCCAAGTCCAGACTTCGAAGACTTACAGAGATCAGTTACACATATCATCCACAACGCATGGCCTGTCGATTTTAACAAGCCCCTGAAGTCGTTTGTCGAATCTCTCGATGGGGTCGTCAACCTCATCCGGTTTTGCCATTACAGCCGACACGACGTCACATTACAATTTATCTCGTCTATCACATCCGTCGCACAATACTCTGAAGCTCCGACTATACCCGAACAGGCTGTTGCGAACCCCCATGTTTCCGCTCCGATGGGCTACGGGCAATCAAAATACGTCGCAGAGATGATTCTTGCGTACTCATCACGAGTGCTGGGTATCCAGACAATCTCCGCCCGTGTGGGGCAGATATCGGGTGACGCTTCTCGAAAACGCGGTTGGAGCTTACATGAATGGTTTCCAAGCATGGTAGTCAGCTCCCTGCACATGAGAGCCCTTCCGAGCTCCCTAGGCCGTGTAGAGAACGGCGAAGGTGTCCGGTGGGTCCCTATCGATACTGCAGCGAAGATCCTGCTGGAGATTTACGACGGGGGGTGCGCTCCTGGTACCAACAACACCTTCCATATTCTTCATCCCGAGCCCACTCCGTGGAGTCACCTGTTACCAACAGTGAAGGGAGTGCTCGATCGAGCCGCAGCTGAAAGGGGACGCTCTCCGATCGAAGTGATATCTTACCATGAGTGGGTATCGAGGTTAGAGGCAAGGATCAGCGTTGAAACGATCAGTGCCGAAGCCTTGGCTGCAAATCCTGCAATGAAGTTGCTTCCATTCTTCAAGAGCTTACTCTTCGACGAAGGTGAAATTGGCACATTCGAGCTCAGCCGGTCCTTGGCAGCTAGCAGTACCATGAAAACGTTACGTCCTCTAGTTAAGGATTGCCTAGAAGCTTGGGTTGAGGGTTGGCTCTCCGAAGCAGATCTCTTTTTCCTGTTTTCCCTCGAGTAACATCAGTTTTCATTTGAGATGTGGTTGAACGCCCATACACAGTAATAAAAACTCTTTGTCCACTGCAATATTGATGTGACCTCATTCTGTTTTAGTATGTCTTCGAACACAGTGCCTGCGTGGCGCAAGCACCTCTCAAGGATCGAAATTTCTGCTGACAAGGGCGTATAACATGTGCAACTTGAAGCCGAGTATCTACGTAGTCCGCTCGAGTTGCTGCGAGATACCGAGACTTGTAGCAACTCCTTCAAACTACCACCAAACGTCGGTAAATGCTCAAGTAACATCTTTAGCGAGAATGAAGCCGTAGATGCTGCATGAAAGTGTGCGGCATGTAAAGATATACAGTACCACTACGAACCTATGTGCGATGTAAAGATTTTGAGTCGCTTGTCTTAGCTGTACATGGTGTGATATGGCCTTCCCATACAATGCAAGCATGAGACCGATCGAAGTAGGCTTTGTAAAGTGATTTGGGATAGCAAGACATTTCGAATCCAAATCGTCGTGTCCCACTCTCTCCTCAAGCCGCGAGGGAGACCATTAGCAACGCCTCCTCAATCTGGAGAGCCACCTCTTCCATCGCTCGACCCCTTGGTACCTCGTGACCTATCGGCAGTTCTACCACGCGGGTATTGCTGAGCGTGCATTGTCTGATCAGATCTCGGGCAAACCCACGAAAGTCGTCTCTCAGGCCAACGACGTGCAGTGTGGGTATGGTGATGGCAGCCGACAAAGCGTCCGATGACATGATCCGCACGCGATGAATGGAACAGTCTCCCTGGCTGTATGCTTCCATATCGAATATCTCAAGCGCTTTTTGCATCTCAACCTCTGCCACGTCTTTTCCCAATTCTTCTGATGGTGATAAAACATTAACGGCATTGAAGAAGACGGCATAGCGGAACATGGGTTTCGAACCGTGACTCTCCCTCGCCGCATCGGTCAGCAGAAGTGCAGCGGCAAGTGCAGCGCCTTCAGAAAACCCGATTACGCCATCGTAGGGCTCGCCGTCCATCACTATCTGCCTGATGTAGTCATGAACGAGCGATACCTCGGAAGGCGTGCGACTTTGATGCCAGACGAAGTAAGGCGGTGGAAAGACGTTTGCGACTCCGGGTGCCGGTCGGTCTTCGAACTGAGCATCGACAAAATCGAAGTCACAAGGCCAGGTGGACGCCAAACGTGATTTGAGAGACCCTAGGGTGATGAGCTGAGTGCACTTTCGTAATGTACGGCGGAGAGACATCTTAACCTACGGAGCTGGTGCTCGAAGATATCGGCGTTGGTACCTCTACCGTGCAGACAGAGGAAACGCATGTTCATAGACGTGACTACGGCGGGCATCGAGCTAGCCTACTTCAGGTCAGAGCTACTTATACAGCACTTTGAAGATCTCCGCAAGGGCGCTCCGAACGATGGCACTACTTGGTCGCTCCACTGAGTCACATGTATGAACGAACTTCTGCTCAGCAGAAACCAGTAGCGATTGGTGCATTGATGCACTGGGCTGGACTATCTCAGATCACATTACCGATCTTGTGATCACAGGGCGGTCGATGGCGGAGGCAGATCGGTGGAAGCTCACATGGGCGATATGCCCGATCCTTGCAGCGAGGGGCTACCGTATCCAAGCTACATAGCGACTGGATGCGCAGTTGCAATCTCCTCGAGACGTGCCGTGCCGATCCGACTCCCTATCTTGTGTACTTTTTCTTAAGTCTGTCGGCCGCTCGGCCGATGAAGATCTACTGGTCAATCAAATCTCTGTGATCCGCATACGATTCTCAAATATGTGTGACTTATTTGTGTACTTTGATCCACCCGCTCAGAGCCCAGTTCTATTCTCTCTATGTACCGCACAATCTTACTCTCATTTCTCTTCCTCGAAGGGATCACGATCATAAGACTTGTGTTCAAATTACACCACCATCACCATCGCTACCACTATAACCAGAAAACGATACGTTGAAATGGCTAGCGACGTACCCAAGGATAGGAAGCCTGTCGACGTGGCGATCATAGGCTCAGCTTGCCGGTTCCCCGGAGGAGCGAGTAACGAGGCAACATACTGGGACCTCTTGCATCAGCGGAAATGTTCGTGGCTATGAGAGATTGCATCAATGTTCTTAAGCTAATGGCGCTCCCATGAAAAGCTGCTTACTCGAAAGTCCCAAAGGATCGATACAATGTCGATGCATTCCATAAAAGAGGCGATACGCACCTCAACAACCTGGCCGCTGAAGGCGCTCACTTCCTGGAGGGAGACATATCCGCCTTCGATGCACCTTTCTTTGTCATCAACGAAGAGAAGGCCAAGGCTATGGATCCGTCGGCGAGGATACTGTTAGAGAGTTCTTACGAGGCGCTAGAAAATGCCGGAATCCCGAAAGAATCTCTTCAACAAAGCAACACTGGATGTTACGTCGGTTGTTTCACGGACGACTGGAAGCATTTGCTGACCATGGATCCCGAGCACGCGCCCATGCATTCGGGCACAGGTACCGGTTTCTCACTGCTCGCTGGCCGTATCTCTCACTACTACGGTATGGAAGGGCCAAGTATGACAATTGACACAGCTTGCTCGTCTTCTCTGGTGGCACTACACCTAGCCTGCCAAAGTCTCAGATGCGGAGAGTCTGAGATGGCCTTGGTCTGCGGTGTCAACATGATACTAGCGCCAAATGTGGCACTCTGGTACTCCAGTCTACGCATGCTCTCGCCTGACGGCGTCTCACGATCTTTCGCTCAGAATGCGAGGGGTTACGGTCGTGGCGAAGGCGTCGCGACAGTCATTCTCAAACGCCTGGAAGACGCTATCCGTGATGGCGACACGATACGCGCCGTGATCAAGGGAACAGGCGTAAACCAAGACGGTGTGTGATCGATCTCAAACGACTATGCGCGCACGCGAAATACTGCGGTCTGACTCATGATATGAATTAGGCCACACTAGAGGCATCACAGTGCCCAACCCCGACGCACAAGCAAAGCTCATCCGGCGAACCTACCAGGATGCGGGTCTCGACTTTGCTTGCACCGGTTACTTCGAAGCTCACGTAAACTAGCCCCCACTCTGCCTGTAGAAGTTGAAGCAGCCGATGCTAACAAGGTTATCAGGGCACTGGCACTTCGGTGGGCGACCCCATCGAGCTCGCTGCCGTGGCCAAGTCCTTGAGAGAGGCTGGTCGCACGGATGAACTCATCGTCGGATCTGTCAAAGCAAATGTGGGTACCGTCAGGACTTGAGGAAAGGACAGAAGTGCTGAATTGACTCGCAGATCGGACATCTCGAAGGTGCTGCCGGACTCGCAGGCTTAATCAAGTGCATGCTCATGCTGGAGAAAGGCATCATTCTACCGAACATCCATTTCGAGGACCCCAGCAAGAGTATCCCGTTCGACAAATACCATATCCGAGTTCCAACTCACGCTGTGCCGTGGCCCACCGGTCTTGCTCGCCAGACGAGCATCAATTCCTTTGGCTATGGGGGCACTAATGCCCACGTGATCCTCCAAGCCTTTTCTACCTCCCCAGAATATGCTCTACCAATCGAGCATAAGACCATCGCGTCTGACCGCGATGCGAATACCGACAAGAAACGGCTATTCGTCCTCAGTGGACAGAACGACGACGCACTACGGGATATGCGGTCGCGATTGCTTACGTACATCCAAAACAAGAGAGCAAGCGAGGATCCGAAACTCGACTTCGACAGCTTATCGTACACACTGGCGCATCGACGCTCTCACTTGAGTTCCGCCGCATACCACGTTGCTTCAAACTTTTCGGAGCTGGAGAGCGAACTCTCGGTCGCCAGGGCAACGAATCTCCAAACAGCGAGAGGTGTCCGATTAGGCTTTGTTTTCACTGGACAGAGTGCTCAATGGCCACGTATGGGGATTGAGTTGCTGCGGTACCAAGTCTTTCGACGAAGCATTGAGGAAGCCGAAGAGTTTCTTACCAAGGAGCTCAACTGCGGTTGGCGTGTGACCGAAGAGTTGGCAAAGCCTGAGGGTGAGACTCGGGTCAGGACCTCCGCTATTGGGCAGCCGATCTGTACCATCGTCCAAGTTGCGATAGTCGATCTGCTACGGAGCTGGCAGATTTGTCCTGCAGCGGTTATAGGGCACTCGAGCGGCGAGATCGCAGCTGCGTATTGCGCTGGAGCACTGACAAACCGGGCCGCGTGGGAGATCGCTTTCCACAAAGGGCTGGTCTGTGAAGCGCTGAGGCAGCGATCGCCAGAAATTCAAGGCTCGATGATCGCTGTTGGAGTGGGTGCTGACATTGTGAGGTCATACCTCGACTCTTACCCCCCGGGCCAGATGAACATCGCTTGTTACAACTCGCCGTCCTCGGTGACTGTCGCCGGAGACAGTTTGAGCATCCGTCAACTACTGCGAAGACTGAACGATGACAAGATATTCGCGCGGGAGCTGCCAGTAGATAGCGCTTATCATTCGCATCACATGGACTTCGTGAGCGAAGAATATCTGCGGGCGATCGCGCACCTCGTCCCTCTGGGTTGCAGCAATCCGAAACAAGCCAGAATGGCGTCGAGCGTCACCGGCAAGATAATCAACGGCTCTGACTTGACTGCTGACTACTGGGTTGCGAACCTGGTGTCGCCGGTTCTCTTTTCCGATGCTGTGTCGGAAATGATGGAAAGTCCTGCCATGATCTCCCGCCACCGGCACAAAAACGGACCTGCCGTTGACTTTTTAGTTGAGATTGGGCCCCATGCAGCGCTGAAAGGCCCACTGCAGCAAATTCTGGAGTCTAAAAGCCTACAACACGTAGGCTATGCTTCGGTGCTGCACCGTAATCAAGAAGCAGTGGGTAGTGCCATGAGGGTTGCTGGAGAGCTATACTGCCGCGGACTTCATGTCGACGTTAACAAAGTCAACCACCTCCATCATAAGCCACATGTACTGGTGGACTTACCAGCCTACCCTTGGAACAGGTCGCTCAAATATTGGACAACGTCTCGGCGAAGTCATAACTTCCTGCATCGTTCGCATCCCCGACACAGCCTTCTTGGAGTAAGGATGCAGGACTCTGATGCGTTGCATCCGGCTTGGACGCACTTTGTCGATCTTGATGAGAATTCCTGGATCAAAGACCATGTCGTGCACGGATCTATATTGTACCCCGCCGCCGGTTTCGTCGTCGCTGCTATCGAAGCGGCTCTACAACTTTCAGAAGCGGATCGTGGGGTCGCAAATGTCCGACTTGAGGACTTCGAGATCCAGAAGGCATTGGTGATCGCAGAGGAGGATCCTCGTTCAGAGATAATCACTCATTTCTGGCGGACACAGAAGTTCTCCGATCCCAGATCGTCGGGTTGGTGGCAGTTTTCGATTTCATGTGCCAAGGGGGGCAAGGAGCCTCAACAGCATGCGTCGGGTCGAGTTAGCCTTGAGTACGCACTCAAAAATTCGTACCTCTCCCCGGGATTCGAGCACATCCACCAAGCTCGGAAATCAGAATTCCTCAACTTCGTACCAGCGGTCGCTGGCACGATGGACCAGACGGAGTTTTACAAAGCAACTCGCAATGCCGGCCTCTTGTACGGTCCTGACTTCAGAGGCATCGTTGAGATGTCTCGAAGTGTGGGAAGTTGCGCTTGGCGTATAGAGATGCCAGAAAGAGAACAGACAGCGTCAGATCGTCAAGAAAGTGGGTACCTTATCCACCCAACGACTTTGGATGTGATAGTACATACTCTGTTCGGGGCAACCAATACTGGTGGAGAGTTCCATAGCGTTCCCTTGCCGGTCGCATTCGAAAGTCTGATCATCTCAGCGGACATGTTTGCCGATGCGAGACCTCAACTTTCCGGGTACACAGTCGCAAAAGAGACGGCAAAACGCCAGACCACAGCGAACATCCATGTGGCTTCTGAAAACTGGGAGCGACCTCTTGTACGCATAGAGGGCCTACGTTGCACCGAGTTGCCATCTCAAAGACCCTCTCCGACCATGCCAGATACTCCGCCTGCACCTTTGGGGAGTATAATGCGAAAACCCGACATCGATATGTTGGACGCAATGGAACTGAAATCGTACGTTCAGGGCATACAGAATCGCACGGCACCCACTCACAAACACTCAGCCAGAGTGCTTGGCATAGCCGAACTAGTAAGTCAAGCTAACCAAGGATCGACCAGTCCTATGAGCGGAAAAGTCTGACCGTTTCCGTAGATTGCCGAGTTGAAGGCTTTCAAAGACCCGACATTGTCCATCTTACAGATCGGCGGTGCAAACCAGGGGCCAAACAGTGGCTTACTCTCCTATCTCCGAAGTGATACGAGTGGAGTCTTCCAGGCAACAAAGACCTTGGTCCTGGACTCTGTCGAAAAAAACGTTGCCGAAATCCAACAAAACCGTGACTTCGAGAACTTGGGCGTCACCGCTCGAGTCTTGGACACAAGAAGCTCAATCTCGACTCAGATCGCGAGGAACAGTCGCTTCGACGTCATAATTCTTTTGAGATGGCCATCACTAACTTCGGAGGAGAGTAGGACTATACTCACCGATGCTCGGGCCATGATGAATCCGAACGGGTGCCTCGTGGCCTTCGACCCTCGGTCTACCATCGATGAACGGTAAGCAAACGTCATGGTCAAGAAGGGTAGAACTCTCGCTAACTTTATTTCAATTGTAGCGGCCATGGTCGGTGCTCTTCCTGGGAAAGTATAGTGGTCGAACGTTCGACTGGTGGAGAGACAGTCGCGCCTGATACGCAGCAGACAGTTGTCATTTCCGCTACTCACCCTCGCCACGTTCACTTGCTTCTACCGCCGTGTCGCACCAGGAGAACTGCGCTAGTCGCAGAAGAATTATCGAAGATTCTTCCTAATGACGGCTTCATCGTGAGCACAGTAGCATGGCCTCCGTCCACCGTAGAGCTGAAGGGACAGCTCGTCGTCTCTCTCCTCGAACTCGATCGTCCACTATTGAGCTGTCTTGAGCCCGCAGATTTCGACACATTGCGTCAAACAATGCTACAAGCAAGACGGTTGTTGTGGGTCTGTGCTGGAAGGGATCCTCGTATGGAGATAGCCATTGGCCTGCTGCGGGTGCTCCAAAGTGAAAACACCAGCAAGCAGTACCAGTACATTCTCCTCGAAGATAAGCCGAGACGATCCGCTTTCGATCTCAGCCAGCCTATCGCGAGGGTGATCGGGACTGAAACTTCGGAATTAGAATTTTTCGAGAAAGATGGATGGCTACACATCCCGAGATGGATACACGAGCCCGGGATGACTCGGACTGTGGCAAGGAGCGAAGAGATGCTGCACTTCGGCACCGCACTAGTTGGAGAAGTCAGGTCTTCCCTGGCTGTACAGATGCTGCACGGAGCCGAGCTCGATAATGCACACTTTGTGCCCGACATTCCCCACGATTCAAAGCTTCTCCCTGATGAGGTCGAAATCGAGATACAGTCCATCGTGCTCAACGATGATGACACAGGATCTCAAGGGAATCTGTCACTTCGCGAAGCCAGTGGGATTGTCAAAGCCGTGGGACGTGATGTGTCAGGCCTCCGTCCTGCAGCTCGAGTGTGTGCCGTTTTCCTCGGCCGTCTGTCGAGCAATACTGTGGTCAAAGAAGCACACTGTCACCAGCTACCCGACACAGTATCGATGAAGGAGGCCGCGTGCTTGCCTATCACCTTTGCCACAGCGTACCGCGCAGTGATCGAAATCGCACACGTGAGGCCTTGCCAGACCGTATTTGTACAAGCCGCGGGTACGAAGATCGGGAGAGCTGCAGCGTTACTCGCAAAAGCATCGGGTGCCATCGTGTATGCAACGACAGAGAATTATGGAGAAGTCAAGTGGCTTGAAGCGCTTGGCGTATCTTCACGCAACATCTTGGTCGAGGATGACCCTGATCTCATCACTGCGATGGGAGATATCACCAAAGGCCATGGCTTCGACGTCATCATACGCACGAGCGAGCAGAAAGAAATCCACTGTAACCTATCGAAATGCCTCGCGCCTAGCGGCAGACTTTTCGACATCCGACATGAGGCTGCCTTCATGGGTGGCCCGCACGTCGAAACTCCTGCTGAACATATTACCATCTCCGTCATTGGCGCTGGAGAACCGCTCCGATGGGATTGCGCTCCGAGAAAAATGATCATCTCGAGCGCTTTAGGGTTTCTGCTCGAGTTGTCGACGATGGGGAAGTCCTCTATCAATTTCTCTTCGGATCGCATCGTTGACGCACTGAAATGTCAAAGAAAGCATAGCGGCCGCCGGAACGTACTGCTCTCGTTCGACGAAAGGGATCGTATCCCGATCTCCCCGAGCGTGGAGAATCGGTTCCGCCTACCGAGCCAAGCAACCTACGTTCTGGCTGGTGGGATGGGAGGTGTGGGCAGAAGCCTCTCCAGATTCCTGGTCGCCAACGGTGCTCGCAATCTCGTTTTCCTCTCGCGTAGTGGGGCTCGCTTGTCTCACGCCATAGGCCTGGTCGAGGAGATGAGAGGCGAGGGTGTTGCAGTCTCTGTGTTCACTTGCGACGTGGCTGACAGTGACGCTGTAGCGACTGCTTTAGCCAGGTGTCGTGAGACCATGCCTCCGATACGCGGCGTCATCCAAGCTGCTACCGTGATTCGAGATGCCGTCTTCGACAATTTCACCTTCGAAAACTGGCAGACAAACCTCCGACCGAAAGTACAAGGGTCTTGGAACCTGCACAAACAGCTTCCCAGAGACATGGACTTCTTTGTGATGCTCAGCTCGATCGTCGGCCTTATCGGACATCGGAGTCAAGCGGGCTACGCCGCCGGCAATACGTATCAGGATGCCTTGGCACACCACCGCCGGGCGTGTGGACTACCGGCGGTCAGTATCGATCTTGGTGCGATGGCTGATGTTGGCACCATCACTGAGGGTGCAACTGCTGCGAGCTTTTCTGCCTCCGAAGTTGCCTGGATGAATGAGACGGAGCTCCACCTCATCGCCTCGATGTGCATATCTGGGGCTGTATACCGACGTCCGGTGCCGCCACCACAAGTATGCACTGGTATGCCCACTGGTGGAATGCTACAAGCGAGACGTCAAGAAGAGCCGACCCATTTCGAACGGCCTTTCTTCGCCATATTGAAGAATCTAGGCGTCTCCTCTGCAACTACAGAGGGGTCTACAGCATCGACAGACAAAGCAAAAGATCTTGTTGAGCGATTAGGACTTGCTACCTCGATTGAGGATGCCCGTCTCTGTATGTCAGAGATACTTCGCCTCCGGTTGGCGAAAGACCTGGGGCTAATGCCAGAAGCCGTGGACTTGCACCAACCTCTGCATCAATATGACATCGACTCACTGAAAGCTGTGGATCTGAAATCATGGATTGGAAAGCTGTTGAAGGCAGACGTTAGTACTTTCGACGTCCTCAACGCTGACAGCATTTCTGCTTTGGCATCTAAGATTGTCCAAGTCTCGGAGTTGGTGGCCAATGGACTGAAGTAGACCGTGACAGCGAACAGGAGAAGGCGTATGTACTCGTCTCGGAGTCTCTGGGAACATGGATATGGACATTTCAGAGGGTGTTTTGAATGTTCTGTGCTCAAGCTGTGAAATACAATTGTATGTTTCTATGGGGAAATACCTCTTTCGAATTCATGTTCGGACTCATCTGTCATCAGGAAGCATGCCACTGGCCATGATATCGACCGTTGAATAATGTGTTCCATCTGACTCGTGTACTGAGCTTTCTCCAAACTCACTAACTTAGCTCTTATATCTGACTGTGAACTTACCTTTTGTTAAAACTTATCGAGCCAAATTCATTAAACTTGTATGAGACCTAGCTGATTTATGTACGACTTCGCTAATCTGATCATGTGTTCTCGCTGTGAAATAGTCTTCGTCACATTGCTGGCTGTTATAGTCTGAGATTTGACAAGAAAGGTGATCAAACCGCCCGATTGATTTTGATATTATGTCAAGTGAATCACCGCACACATGTAGGTCTATTCCTTAACGAAGTGGTCAGATTGTTGCCCCCTATTCCTCTCATCTAGCGGCCGTCCTGTCTTGTGTCGTTCCCATCTGTCGACAGCTACGAAAGATTGATTGAGATCCAACCAAGAAAGCCCCAGGTAGTTGCCTCCTCATAACATTATGCACGAGTACTTTGCCTGTTTACCCTCTCGGTGTTTCCCTGAGAACCGCAGGTGACAAAATAGAACTTTAGGTCTAGTCATGAAGCGGAGCATAGACAGTATAGCTGGCGACGCTTATACCTCCATCCCGTAGTATCATATATCATTTCAAAAACTTTCATATCGATTATGTTCATACTTATATTAGCTTTATAGAGAGTGCATATATTCGTTGTAGGAAATAATGTACTGATTCCGAATACACAAGTAGACCTTGACTGAATATTATATAATATATATCGCGTCTCTATATCTAGCTCGTTAGGTCGGATCCGTAACGCTCCAGTAGTGACTACACTCAGTCTCTACCCAACAGGGCTCCCTACCCAGATTTCACGCTAACAGGTACTTTCGCTTTGCACACGCACCGCTCCACGACAACGCATTTTCTTTATCTATGGTGAATTGCAATAGCTTCTCCAAGACATTGCGCTCCCCTAGAGTATAATGACATCCCATTTGATGCGCGTATAAGTCGTGCTACTGCTTCTCAGAGCGAGCGAGTCTCATCTGCCGCTGAGCATGGCACAACGGAGAAGCGATCTTACACGCTACCAGCGCTTCGCACGTCGTCGAGATAGACATTGCTACATTCTCCACGTCTCAACGGCAGACCTGCAGCCAGCAGGGTCTTGAACAGGTCATGGCGCGGGCTCCTT
>Ga0265780_10001168_pt1 | contig 38384 bp, 32 predicted proteins | sample P1T30metagenome_FD_192432 | JGI IMG/M metagenome (GOLD analysis project Ga0265780, IMG submission 192432) | Plant litter microbial communities from East Loma Ridge, Irvine, California - P1 T30 | ecosystem: Environmental > Terrestrial > Plant litter > Unclassified | place: USA: California...
CTTGGTTCTCAATGTCATGTCCGTGAGAGATTCGCTACATCTCTGACGCTTCTATAGGGTTGGGGTTGGGGTTGCCCGAGAATCGATGATCGAGTGTTTGCACCTTTGTGGTCGTTGATGTGAGCATTGGTGGTTCTTCGAGACTCGAAGGACACGAAACTGAAAATCATGCATGCTTCATCAAATTGTAAGATTGCTTCGTTTCACTCGAAGCGAACAACTCTCAGGACTGTAAATATGGAAAAAGGACACGATCATCTCTACGTCAAGTCGCGAGAGCATGCACAGGAGAGCAAGATGAGGTCCATAGCTCACATGGCGTCACGTGACACACGTTTCTCGACCTGGAGACGACGGGCCCGAGAAGTTCCAGCTCCGATCGGGATACCGACGCGACTTCTGCACTGCACCGCGTTCCATAGACGGATGTTCATGGCCACTTGTACTTCCATATTTCTACGGACATGACCGATAACGCTGATCGTGCTGCAGAAAGTACTCTACTGTTATGCATCCCGAGGACAGAAGCTGTCCATGTTTCTGTCGTTTTCAAATGTCCACCGCAGTCATCACGTAACACTGAAGCCAAGAAGCATCACGCCACCCAGGAGCATCAGCCTGTACACTGCGTGCAGCGCGTCTTAAAAGTCGGTCAATGTAAGATGAGCTGAAGATGGCCAAGATCACGTTGTTCAGCTTTGCGGAACCACAGTGAACCTTCGCCGGGTTGGATATCAGAGGGGATATTATCTCGGAGCTCCAGAGAACGTACGGCATTGGGTATGGGCTTTGCTGATGGAATCACAGTGCCTTGTATGCGTCGGAAACCTTATGCCTTCGATGGATAAAGGAGTAAGCACGTTTCACGCTCTCTAACAAGATGCATTGAGCTGTATGCCACGAGTTACTACTTCCTGCATCGGCAACCCCGTGTCACTCTGCTGAACGCGTGCCACCGGTCAGAGCCAAGGGAATTATATGCTTGCCGATACAGATGGCGCCTTTTGTGCTGTACATCACACCAGATCATGAGGCCACGAGCGGAATACTTAATTGCCATGCGACTCCTGCTTTGCATAACTATGTGATGATACCGCTCGGTCTGTCCGATGGCCCACCGCTCCGTTTTGGAATACGAGGACGCCCCATCAGCAGCCATGGAAAACATACACAGTTCGTTCATCGTCGACTTGGAATACGAGTACACGGAAACACAAGCATGAAAAGTGGCCAGCGTGCTGCGTGCTGCGAGATGCAATGCAATATCGCACGAGGCCAAGATAACGAAGGTATGGTCTAGACCACACATCAGATATCAAATTGCTGCTGCTGGCATGGATCTTACTAGAAGCTGAACCTGCTTGGAAGTTCTATAAGAAAGCGCCGATCTCCCAGTTCAACTCCAAGTCACTCAGCAACCAGCAACCAGCAACCAGCAACCATCAAACACTCCAGACACTCCAGACATATCAACCACAACCAATCCCCACTTCCAAGCAAACCCAACGCCAACAACAACCAGCCTTAAAACAACCTTCCCATCAACCATGCAGCCCACCGTCCTCATCGCCTTGGCCATCGGTCTCCTCACCGGCGAATCCTACGCCTACGAGTGTAAAAACCACCTGACTTACTGCGGATCCACCCTGGTCGGCAGGAAGGGATACAGTAACAGCGACATTCAAGCCGCGTACACGCGCGAAACCGACTGGAACAGCGGGCCCGCGCCGACCGACGAAGAGATCCCCAAGTCGCTGTTCAAATGCGGCGCTTCCGGAAACAAACTTGTTTGGGTCAATGGCCGTCAGCCGTGTCCGGGCAACTGCCACGACAACGGCGCAGACAGCGATTACTGCGCTTAGGCTGTGAGGCGAGCAAAGAACCAGAAGTGGATTCTCGGCGTTGGAGAGTTCAGCAGGCGAAAGGCCGGGTTGCGGAGCGACGGAGTGGTGTGGGATGTTGGGACCTAGACGGCATTTTCTACTTGTGTGTGCGATTCTTTTTTCTTTGCTCTCTTCTGATGGGATTTAGATTGGCTTGAGGAGGGGTTCGAGACGGCGGATAAAAAACTACACGAAACACTCCTTTGGGCTCGAGACGGCAGATAGGAAACTACATGAAACACTCATTTTGGATGGCTTGTCGACTGCTGCATCGCACTCAAGATTCCTCACTCTGACTGGTACGGCAACGCCAATGGCGCGCTATCTAAGAAGCTCGAGTCGATCCGACCTCATGATGCCACTGAGATTGATGTATCCAACTTGACATCAGCGTGTCAACAATCAGTGAAAGCAAGGCTGGACCACTCCCCTTCAATGGGTGAAGGGAGTTTGCCAAGGGTATAGAAGAAATGGAAGAAGTCAAGTGAGGACAGGCAGTGTGTTGCGTTCTTTCACTGAGAGCTTCGTCAAAAATAGAGTGTTTCGCTCCAAAGTTGCTGCGATTCCCACTCGTTAAAGCGACAGTTTGCTTGAGGCACGTATGAAAGGGACTCATGTCATTTATAAACCCTTAGAATTGTTGTGTAGTATCACCAGCACAGCTCCATCGCCAACATGTCTGCCTCGGATCCAAACGATCGTGCTTCTCCTTATGCTTTTCGTCCTTCTCCATACTATCACCAACGCACGCTGTTTTATGTTCCGATTATCCATCAACGCATGTGCTAACACAGTGGCAGCCACGATCAAGGATGAAGATCATGCTTCTCAACAACCAGTCAACCCTCAGCGTAAGTTCTTCCATGCTTCGGTCATCAACAAACGCACGTGCTAACGTAGTGGCAGCGACGATTGAGCTGGGATTGACGAGTGAAGACGAAGACGATAGTGATCGTGCTCCTCAACAGCCATCTAACCTCCGACGTAAGCTGTTCCATGCCCCGATCGGTGAACGCACGTGCTAATGCCATGACAGCCACCATCGAGATAGGAACACCGAGTGAGGATGGTGATAGTCCACCCACTTACCAACGTAAGCCCTTTCATCCTTTTATGGTCAGATTAGCGCACGCACATGCTGACAAAATCACAGCCACCATCGTCCTGGGATCATCGAGTGACGAAGTTGAAGGTGGAGTCGAGAAAGACAACGACATGAAGATGTCTGCCTGAGAACCGGACTCTGCTTATGGCAAGCTGCAAAGTAGGCATTGTAGGCCGAAAACTCCCACTAGTGATGGCATGTGCTGACACCCTGGCAGCTCCTACTGAGTTGGTATTATCACATGAAAATGACGACGGGGAAGGAGAAAGCCGCAAAGACAAAAACAACAACAATAGGAACAGCGATACTCACATGTCTGGTGCAGACAGTATGTCGTTTCATACTCCGATCGAAGAGGACACGTGCTGATGCAATCACAGGCCCCGGTGAGGCACCACTGCCATTGGGATCCTCGAATGAAGGTGACGTTGAAGAAGGCAACGCCGAAGACGACTTCAAAAGCAAATGCAAAGACAGCCCCAAAGGCGACTTGCAGGACAACTTCAAGGACAAATCCACAAACAACGACATCAACATGTCTGCCAAAGACTCTGTTAACTTGAGGGCAGTCACCGACCAGCCGTCACTGATCGGGAGAGCTCCGAGTGAGGATGGCGACGAGTTCCACGACGTAGACGACGACGGTGCGTACCATCACCCGGGAGGACGGACCGTGATGTCGACAAGCTAACAGGTCCGACTTACAGGTGACGACAGCCGCATGTCCGCCCCACCGCCACCGAGCGAAGCCCCAAAGAACTTCCGCAGCGAGACGGAGATGCAGATAGAGAAAAACGAGCGCCGCGACGAAGTCGAACCCGGCCTGACCGAGTTCCGCAAGCAGCGCGAGCTGCACGTCCGCCAACTGCAAGACCTCAACAAGAAGACGCTGATGGTCAGCAACCGCATCGACAAGCTGAATGACGACGTCGAGCAGTTGAGGCAGCAGTGGGGAGACATGGAGCGCGAAAAGGCGGCTTTGCTGACTTCGAGCGAGCGCTACGAGCAGAAGACCATCAAGCAGGAGAGGCACGTCCACAAGGATGACAAGAAAGCGAAGAAATACCACGACTACCTTACTCTGGCTGAGGAGGTTCTGATGCTGGAGGATAGCGACGACGAGGAGGACGAGGACCGCCCGGTGTTCGATTGGGGGACTTTCGGACATGGCGGATCTGTTGAGACTGATGGTGGAAAGTAGAGAGAGATGCTCATGGTACACGCGACCAAGGTTGAGACAATCTAGCAGTCGACAGTGATGGCTTCAAATAGGCGAGGTACGTTTCGGCACTGAGATGCCGGCGGATGGGGCATACGAGGTACCCATCATGGGATCGCAGTAGTAGCGAAGTCAAAGGCGTTACAACCTCCTGCTGTCGTGCGTAATGTGTCTCGTGATCAGACCCGAGTTGGAAAGTACAAGTAGGTAGTTGAAGAGGTGAGGTTGATGGCAAGCGTTTCTGTAATACCGCAAGCCAAAGTGGAAAGCCCCACTTTTGATGCATCCAGTCTTACGCCGTCTTTATTAACGGCCTTCTCTTCCTTTCAACATCACCACCATCACTTCTTCACCAACCCGCCAACTTCCATCAAACAAGCATTTTCGACCATCATGCTTACATGGTCTTGTCACAGGATAGCTTAACATAGTACCCGATACCTCCAGTAGGCTCAATACACTCCTATTCGCTCCACACAGCAAAAATGCTAAATCCTTCCTCCACCCTCGGGCGTCAGCAGACCAACCTTCCTCGGCGCGTCCAGATCCTTTTAAATGCAGTATTTGTGAGGAGAGCCTCAAGCCTTAAAATATACATCGCTGTATGTGGATTTATTGGCTGATCTTGTGCCAGACTTCAGCACTACCTTGCACGACACCCGCGTAGTTGCCTAACACACCACCCCAATCCTTGCAAGCGTGCAATCTACCTTTTGAAATCGTCCAATACAACCACGGTGGTAGAGTCCACTTGACCGCTGCCCACAGGTCTCAGATCTCGAGGATGGAAAAAGGTCTTGGGTCGCGACTATGCTGCCCACATCCCGTACGCCCCTGCATGAGTTCGTACCATCTTTCGGGCGCCAGCTGAACCAGATCATGAGCCTTTTGGGCCTGACGATCTGATCCTCCTCACTACTTGCTGGCGCCTCATGTACATGTAAATTCTTGGTCTTGGTATAAGGCGGCGAGAAGGCTCTCGGAATGTAAGTCGAGTCCAAGTCAGACTTGCACGGCGATTTGCCACTCACCGTTGGAGAAAAAATGGCATCGATAACTAGTCTCATACTTGTTGGTTTGGGGGCTTTGGCCAACTGCCAGTCTACTTTCTCTCCGTTGCGTCCTCCTTCGATTCCTTTGGCTGTTCGCAGTCCTTATCTTACTACCTGGCAACAAGCAGGTGCTGATGGAGGTCATAACGGCGGCTACTTGGCTGGACAGTGGCCTTCGTTTTGGGCGTAAGTGTGGAAGATGTCGGAAGTCAGATTGCAAGTATACTGAGAAGTTCACAGCGGCGCAATCACGGGCTGGTGTGGTCTGCTTCGAGTCGACGATGTTAGCTACGTCTGGATGGGAGCGCCGCCGAACGCTGGTCAGGTCATGAACCAGACTGCCTTTGAGTACACGTCGACCAGGAGCACTTTCACCATGAATGTCAACGGGGAAGTGGAATTGAAGGCCAAGTTCCTCTCGCCGGTTACTCCGGATGATTTGATGAGGTCTTCTCTGCCATACTCTTACCTCGAAGTGGAGGTGCGATCTACCGATGGCAAGAACCATAATGTGCAGCTTTACACAGACATCTCGGCTGGTAAGGCATCTGCTTTGATCTGCGAAAGCATCGCTAACGTATTGGCAAGAATGGGTGTCCGGCGACCGTGGATCGATTGCCGAGTGGTCGTACGATGTTGTGGAAGACAGTGTCAGTCCTGGAAGCTACCCTCCTGTTGCGGAGCTCCAGTTGCCGGCCGCAGACTCTCCAAAACTCTTAGGGACCCAGACCGATTTTGACGTTCCAACCGCGATCATCCATCCGCCATGGAACACACTTGAAGCTCTTGTGGGTTCAATTGTGCCTTCGATACTGCCTTCGATTCTGCCATCAAAGAGAGATGCTGGTGGGGCAGAGAAGCGAGGTACCGAAGGAGTTGCATACCATAAGGTATTCCGACAGGAACAGCTCCCGTTCGCCGAAATCAACCAGCAGACAGAGTATGGTAACTGGTACTACGCCACGGAGAACGCGGCTAGCTTGACCCATCGAAGTGGCGCAGATACGGCTGTGAGGAAACAATTCGTTGACAATGGGCGACTTGACAACAGTGCGGATGGTAACTACCGCCCGATTCAGCAAGCTTACCCTGTGTTCGGATTCTCTCGAGACCTTGGCTCTGTAGGCTCATCATCTGCAAGTGCCCTGTTCCAAATCAGTCTGCATCAAGAAAACGCCATCCAGTTCCTGGGACAGAATGGCGTTCAACCCGTCCCTTCCATGTGGACTAGCTACTTCGCCGACGATACTGAGGCTGTGAGTCTATACTGTGAAGTCGGGATAGACATGTACTGACCAATATCTCAACACAGCTCAAGTTCTTCTACGACGATTACCAACAAGGTAGCTCGATTGCTTCGAGTTTGGATGACAAAGTGAAGAGCGACTCGCTCGCATATGGTCAAGATTATCTCAGTTTGACCTCGCTAGCTGTCCGACAAGCATTCGGCGCTATTGAATTCACCAACACGCCCGCGGAGCCTCTGCTATTCATGAAAGAGATCAGCAGCGACGGAAACGTCAACACCGTAGATGGTGAGAGTCACAGTCCCTTTACTTGTGGCTGTCCACTTACTCAGTCGACAATAGTGATATTCCCCTTCCACCCCATCGCCATCTACACCAACGCCTCTCTCCTCAAGTACCTCCTCGATCCGCTCTTCATAAACCAAGAGGCAGGCAACTGGCCCAAAAAGTATTCAATCCATGACATTGGAGCTGCCTTCCCGAACGCTACTGGTACGCTCAACGATCTCCGCGTAAATCAGATCCCCTGACATACTAACAACAAATGAACAGGCCACCCTGATGGCAATGCCGAAGACATGCCTTTGGAAGAGTGCGGAAACATGCTCCTCATGACCCTCGCCTACGCCCAACGCGCAGACGACAACGCATACCTGACTCAACACTACCAAATCTTAGATGCCTGGACCCAGTACCTGATCGAGGAAGCCCTGATTCCCGCAGATCAGATTTCGACAGATGACTTTGCCGGCTCGCTTGCGTAAGCATCCCCAATCCATGTCTTGACAGCGGTATCTTGTGAGCCTCAACTAAGTATCGTCCACCCCAGAAACCAAACCAACCTCGCCCTGAAAGGCATCCTAGGCATCGAAGCCATGGCTTCCATCGCCAACCGCACCGGCCACTCCGCCACAGGAGCAAACTACTCTTCCATTGCCCACGACTACATTTCCAAATGGCAGACCTTGGGCTTCGCTCTCGATGCCAGCCCGCCGCATGCGACTCTCAGCTACGGTCAAACTGCCTCCTGGGGTCTGCTGTACAACCTGTTCATGGACAGAGAGCTGGGATTAGGACTTGTGCCGCAGAAAGTTTACGATATCCAGGATGCTTGGTACCCGACAGTGTTTGAGAAGTACGGCGTGGTAAGTTTCTATTGCCCTCCACTTCTCTTTGGCCCGTACTCCCCTTTTCCTTCCTCAGGATAGTTGATTGAGAGGGCAAAGGGAAGAGGCTGATTCGTCTTCTCAAATGAATGCTAATTCGTCTTCCAACAGCCCTTGGACACCAGGCATTCGTACACCAAAAGTAAGCCCAACCTACTCTTCCCACCAACCATAAAGTCTTCCGACTAACAATCCGACCACCAGACGACTGGGAACTCTACGTAGCAGCAACCTCCAACCCCTCGCTCCGCGAGCGCTTCGTCTCCACCATCGCGACCTGGCTCGGCAGCACGCCCACCAACTTTGCTTTTACCGATTTGTACGATACCGTTACTGGGGAGTAAGTCTCAAACCCTGTTTATTCCACTCATCCCAAACTTAGTTCGACAGTGCGTCTTCCATTTGAGAATTCGTTGCTGACTTTGTTCGGTCGTAATAGTTACCCGGGCATTACCTTCAGTGACAGACCGGTCGTCGGAGGACTGTTTTCGCTGCTGGCGCTGGGTAGTGCGCCTGCTGCTCCCGCTGGTGCTGGTGCTGCTGTGGCGGGGAACGGGACGGTTTGAAGAATGCGTGGTGTGGAGAGAGGTAGGTGAGGTAAAGCCCTCACATGGGCCGAGGTGAGTTTTGGATGAGCTTTGAATTCGGATCGAATGGGCGTATCGAAGGTCGAGGATTAGTTGAGTCTTCGATGGTAGTGGTTGATGAGGCACATGTTTTTGGGGCATAAGAAACACTTAGTATGTGTGTAGAAAGTGCAGCGGAATGGAGCTTTTGATTATTGTGGCGATTCACATGCCTTGCTTTGACGGATGCTTGACGAGTGCTTTGGTGCTGCAGTCAAACTCGCTATAAGGGGTCAGTCCTCGGTGGCGTGTATGCGTCCGTTGCAGAGTGGCGTATGTGACGGTGACGATGCAAACGACGGCAGATGTGATGACGAGATGGCTTGTTCTTCACAGTAGGTAGTTAGCGGTCAGCCGTTGCCTGTTGTCTTCAAGCGTACAATGTCAGCCGATCGAGCGAACGGGCGATGAACTACTAAACCACCGGGTGATGAAACACAGAGTGTAAGTTGTCAAAATGTGATGTTTTGGTATTAGTCTCTCCTCTCATCTATGCGAACGTTCACTTCGCTCCCTTCCGTGCGCTTCGTATTCCGAAGCACAGCGTATGCACCGTTTCTAATGCTTTTCCATCTATCCTCAGCGACAGCAACACGTGAGCTGCGTGCCGTCGCCGTATGCAAACTCCTTCGCCGTATGCTCCGCCGTCGCTGTGCCATGCAAGCAACCTGCCGGGTTGCGCAATCCCCAGTCAAAAAACAGAACTCCATGTTGTGTAACCCCAAGCGCAATGTTCGCGTCATCGTAATCAAGAAAAAATTCATCGTGTGTACCCAAGGAGAAGTATGCGCGCGCGCGTCATGTCCAGACTCTTTTCATCGGCTTTTGCAGATCTTGTGGTTCTCGGTCGTGGAACGCGATCGGCGCGTAGGGAGAGAAGAGGTGTGATGTGAAATCCCACTCCTCGCTCTGCTTAGTTGCGCATGTCCCAGCCAGACTTGGTGGTCAGGTGGAAGAATTCGCTGGGGCTGTGGTGAACAAAAGTCAGTTAGTGCTTGCGATTTCTTGCGATCGACGGAGCATGCGCGGCGCATGTAGATGATGGCAGCTACTTACAGCTTGGGCTTGGAGACACCGGCGGCGGCGGCGGCGGCGTCGATGTCAGAGGCGGCGAGCGAGGCGGCGGAGAAGTCGCTGTTCTTGCTGCGCACGGTGTAGGTGGTGGCGGTGCCGGCGACGAGGAGGCCGGCGAGGATGGTGACGGGCTTGGCGATGGCAGACATTGTGATGTGGTGGTTTTGTTGTTGGGAGTGTTTGTAGAGTGGGTGGTGGTTGTGGTTGTAGTTGTATGTGCGAGAGTGATGAGATTCGTGGTTGTTTAGGCGAGTGTAGAGGAAGAAAGCAGGAGCGAAGGAGTCAGAAACAGGGAGGTGTGACTTAAGAGAGGGAGTTCAGGGTGGTTTGTGACACGACACGGTGAGTAAGGAACCGGGCAATAATCTCCACCGGGTGGGAAAGACTTGTTGTCAACCAAAAAATTAAAGGGTTTGACCATGCGACTCACGCTGCCCTGCCCAGCCCGGTCAACCAACTTACAGTTGAGAGATGGGTAAATATAGCGCGGGATTGAGACAGCCGCAGTGGTCTAAATCTCCCATTCTTTGTTTTCTGTTGGGAATGACGGCAGACGGCTTCCTGCCACGCCATTCGCGCGCGAAATGCAAAAGAATTTCAGGCTGTTTTGCTTGCTTGCGTCGGCGCTAGATCGGCGGCAATCTCAAACCTAACCTCCTGTAGGGCTGACAGATTCATCGGCTCTCCTGCACACCCGGACCAATCAGAGTCCAGCGCATACAACTGCCGTATCGCGTATACCAGATTGAACATTCGAACAATCTTGTCGAGTCGAAAAGAGTAGTGCGGAAAGGCCTTTTCGCAAGGTCGTATACAGTCTCATGAATTATGGTGCTGTCGAGTGTCGTCGCAACCATGTCATCGAAAGGTGTATTCATCGCGGTCTTGTTGCGATACATGTAATTGCATTCTCCAGCCATTACAAGTCTTTCCAGGCATCCCGATTGTCCCAAGCCGGCAAGACCATAGGCAAGTTCTCGGGGAGCTGATCCGGCCAGATTTTCGAAATAGTCGCCATGACCTCGTGGAAGAGCACCCTATAGCCATCAGGCGTGAGATGGAGACCTATGAGGACCATAGTTAGTACCTCCGGTCAGTAATCTGCAGTCATGAATGCAGCAACATACCATCGGATAGGAAACTCCTCAACACTTGGTTCTCAGCCGCATCCTCACTTCCAGGCAGACAACCGGAGTCACTTTCACTCCACCCAGCCTCTCTCATCATCGCACTCCACACATCGCAGACTTCCACTTCCCTTCCCTTGCCAACCTGTCTGACAGCCTCTGAATACTGCGCCGTCACGTTCGCAGTGCGTCGCAGGCCGTTATAGCCCGGAATGTGATCGCTATCGTTCGCTCGTAGTTTGCGTTCGTCGACCGGGGGAGGCGTAATGAGGATGATACGGAGATCGTGTCGGTCGGCGAGGTGTGGGTGCGAGAGGATAGCGTGGAGGTTTGCGATGAAAGTGTCGAGAGGGATGTGCTGTTGTGGACCACCTGGGGTGTTTGGGAGGCGAGAGTCGTTGGCGCCTTGGGGGTGAGGTCTTCGTTAGTCGATGTTGGGTTTTGATTTGTCCGGATGGTGAGATGCCAGAGGCGTGTGCATACCGAAGAAGATGGTGAGTAGTCGGATGTTCTGTTTGTCAGGCGGTGGGATTGCTTCCGTCAGCATCTGATGTTGTCAGTCATGGATCTATTGCTAGATGGCATCACTCCTTCGTCCCATCAAGCAGTGGACATAGAGGTTGCTGCCACGTCGACCTCGGCATGCACATACTTTGAGAGCCTGCGCGGTATTGTAACCACTCAACCCACGGCTGACAAGAGTTAGTTAGCACTTCCATCTCATTGCAAAACATGTGTGCCAACGAGAGAGAGAGCTCCATTTACTTGATCACATCGAGTTTGCGAGCGTACTGGCCACTCAGCTCGGCTCCAAAAGCGAAGCCATTCTGCTGCGAAAAGGAGTGCTGCGTAATGCTGTCGCCGAAAAGGACGAATTGATCCATCGTCAATCGAAGAGGGCGGGAAGGTTTCCTTGCGACGGGGAACTGATATTTATTTGTTGGTGGTTCAGACAGGTATGGACGAGAGCGCGGTCGATTCCCCCGACTTCCTCCTTCTTCAGGGCTTCAGGGCCCACTTTACACTTATCCTCGGGTGACACCGGGGTCTGGCATAGCAAACCAAAGCATATGCCGAGCAGAGCGCTCCGCAAGGCCGAGGAAGACAGATTATCCGTCTCTCAGGCTCTCAGGCTGGCGTGGTGTTGCAAGTGTCAAAGTGTCAATTTCCTTATGAAAGAACCTTGATGGACAGGACAGGCTAACGGCTCGGAACTGAGGAGCTTCGAGATTAGGTGTAGCGTTCGTCCTAGAGATACACTTTATCGAGATAGTAGTAGTACCTGACCACGATGTACAGTATGGTTGCAGGGAGATCGTGAGAGGTAAGAGCGGATACTTATTTGACTGGCGGGATAAGATACCGGTGGATAAGTGTGATGGTTCGCACAGTACTCGTGCATCGTTGCCATGCACACTGTACTGCTGTACCACCATCTCGCATGACCTTGAGTAAGCGAATCGAATTGCGTGTCCACACCGTCCGACCAGCGTGACACGGCTGACGTCGCCTTGCAGCTCGTTAAAGGCATTCTAAGGGCAGCAGACGTGCGAAATAGCTTTGTATCGTCGGAGGATTGGACAGAGTGTTTCCCTGCATGCCCGCTACACAGAGATGATGTGCATCGCGTGGGGGGTAGCTTTTATTTTGGAGCCTCCAGAGACATTTGGTTGCGGCCCGTCGTTGTACCCTGTGATCAGCTGTCTGTTTTGGCTGTCATCGAGCATGTCGATACACCGTATCCATGTCTTTGATGCTTGCGTGTGCTGCCACCTCCAGACTAGCGGCCATGTCGTCGTCGTCGCGTCCTCGACTCGTCGACTCGTGCCTTCGAATCATGTCCCGTGATAAGGTAAGAAATATGGACACACTTGGGGCTAACACTGCGACAAGGGAGGCGGCGTGCTAAGCGGACGTCCCTTCTTTCGCTACGACGACCGACTTCACTCATATCGGTGTGCCGGCTTCTCTGCGGTCCGCCAACAGCTTCTACAGCCAGCACTAGAGTGCCAAACCCCGTGGGCGATATCTTGCAAGACCCTACAGCACTAGGACTCGAACAGGTAGGCCGCCTGACGCGTGACCAACCTGATGCCTCATCCCTCCCTCCCCCCACCGCCGTCTCACGCCTATTCATGTTTCAGCTCCGCCCAGTCGCCTCGCCGCCCACTCACCTGATCTTCCTCCCTGCAGTCATATACACGACCTCGCCCCTCCATCCCGCTAGACTGATAACAGCACATACTATGCACCCTGCAGCTGCCCTCGAGCCTGCACTTCAAGGAGATCGCCCATGCCCAAATCAGTAGCCTCGCTCGCGTCGTACCGCTCCTACGACACCAACCGCACTACTTCAGGCGACCACTCGCCCTCGGACGATGAAGAAACCAGGGGCCGCCAGGCAGAGGCCATCCGCAACGCACATCGGAATGCCGGGACTGCCTCCACATCACCACTCGCTACTAGACACCACCAGTATTCCACTCAGCCCTCCTATTCCGATCTACGCGGCAACATGATGTCCCGCTCGCAGAATCTCGACGAGACTTCAGGGCTCCTTCACCCAGACATGTTAGCCAGTGGCTATCGAACCATGCCTGCGAGCTCCCCAGCAACCCCACGAAGGGGCATCAGTAGGAGGGCGAGTTTCGCCAGCAGCATGCGTTTGAGGGGGCACAACAGACGAGGGTCTTTTGTGCGGAAAGTTTCAAGAGCATTGAGAAGTAGTGAAGGGATTCCGGAAGGAGCAGACGAGATGAATCCAACCATGGCCTCGTCCATGCGAGGCGATAGAGTGTGGTATGACCAGTTTACATCGACGGATTGGGTACACGACAGCATAGCGGACGCGTACAGAGTCAAAGAGCTACGATCGAGGAGAGACTGGAGAGGACGATTAGAAGCACTATTCGACGGAGCCCAAGGCTGGATCTTGGTCGCTATAATCGGGTGTATCACCGCAGGAATCGCTTACTTGATCGATGTTACCGAGTCCGCAATATTCGACTACAAGACTGGATACTGTTCATACAACTGGCGGTATAGCAAGCGTAAGTGCTGTGCTGGAGCTAGCATCTGCGACGACTGGTGTCGTTGGTCTGGGCTCGCAAACCGCGAGGGCGACTCCAAACTCTGGTCCGACTTTGCGGCATACTTCATTTGGGTCGTCGTACTCAGCTTAGCTGCATGCTGGCTGACTCTACAAACCAAGACGACTATCTCGTCTCCCGTTTCCCTGTCCACACTTGACGAAAACCTGGGCGCAGAACCACACAGTCATGGGAAATCCAACGAGGATCAAAACGACGAGGCCAATCACGAGATACGTTTCAAGGAAGCCACACAGCGGCCGCCGATGGTGTATTACCCCGCCGCTGGTTCTGGCGTGGCAGAAGTGAAGGTCATCCTATCGGGGTTCGTCCTCCACGGGTATCTTGGTGTGCAAACACTCGTGTTCAAATGTCTTGGTCTCACGCTCAGCGTGGCCTCCGGATTGTCAATCGGCAAAGAAGGCCCGTACGTTCACGTCGCTACATGCGTGGGAAATATCGCCTGCCGTATGTTCAGCAAGTACAGGCAAAACGACGGTAAACGTCGAGAAGTGCTATCAGCATCTGCTGCCGCTGGAGTGGCCGTTGCGTTTGGCGCTCCGATTGGTGGTGTTTTGTTCAGTCTGGAAGAAGTGAGCTATTATTTCCCTCCAAAGACGCTGTTCCGCACCTTCTTCTGCTGCATCGCCGCCGCACTGTCGCTTCGGTTCCTCGACCCGTACGGCACCAGCAAGATTGTGCTTTTTGAGGTGCGGTATTTGACCGATTGGAGATTCTTCGAACTTGCAATCTTCATACTCTTGGGAATCTTGGGTGGCGCAACAGGCGCCCTGTTCATCAAAGCAAGCCGTATCTGGGCGACGACTTTCCGCCGTATGCCAGCGATCAAGAAGCACCCGATGTTTGAGGTCCTTTTGGTGGCTTGTTTGACTGGTGTGATCAGCTTCTGGAACCGCTACACACGCCTTCCAGTTGCAGAGCTCCTGTTCGAACTCGCATCACCGTGTAACTCGTTCACAGACGCCGGGACAGGCCTTTGCCCGACGGCATCCCGTATACCAGACACAATATGGTACCTGTGTTGGGCGTTCGTGGTAAAGGCAGCCCTCACCACAGTCACGTTCGGCATAAAGGTTCCTGCAGGAATCTACGTGCCATCCATGGTGGTTGGTGGCTTGCTCGGCCGCATTGTTGGACACTCCGTACAATGGCTCACGATAACATACCCAGATTTTGGCCTCTGGTCCGACTGTCCAGTTGGCGGAAATCCAGAAGCCTGCGTCGTCCCTGGAGTCTACGCCCTAGTCGCCGCCGGCGCAACAATGTGCGGCGTAACGCGCCTCTCAGTCACCCTCGCCGTCATTCTCTTCGAACTCACCGGCAGTCTCGAGCACGTGCTCCCCTTCTCCCTCGGCGTCCTAGTCGCAAAATGGACCGCCGACGCTCTCGAGCCCGCCAGCATCTATGATCTATTAACCGACATGAACTCTTACCCCTTCCTGGACTCCAAAATCCGCCCTGTCTTCACCACCGAGCTCGGCGACATCACCCCCGCCCCGCACCCAAACCACTACATCGACATCTCACGCTCTCCGCTCGTCCCCGCCCAACAGCTCCGCGCCAAACTCGAGCACCTACACATGGCCGGCGAGCTCGACGGCGGCCTCCCGATCCTCCGCGACGGAATCCTCGTCGGCCTCATCCCAGGCCCAGACCTCGAATTCGCCCTCGACGGCTTGGACCCAGAGACCGAAAGCTCGGCGCTGTGTCTGATGAGCGCCCAAGACCGCTGGCAAGGCCCAGGCCGCGGAGCGATCCTCACCCTCGCCTCCTCCAACGCCTCGTCCGAAGACGAAGACGAAGGCGAGTTCGTGCGCGACCGACGCGGCAGAGGCAGAGGCGGCGGAAGGGGAGGAGGGAGCGAGCACCCCTTGGGCTTCGGCAGCGGCAGTAACAATGACCCCAACGAGGAAGCCTCGTCGGCCTCCGCCGCCGCACCTCCGATCGAACCGCGCTGGCGCGACCAACAGACAAAGGGACCCCTACGCGCCGACCCGGCGGATTTCACGCCTTATATCGACGCGGCGCCTGTTTCGCTGGAGATCTGCTCGCCCATGGACCTGGTGTACGAGTGTTTTGTCAAGTTGGGACTGCGGTATATCTGCGTGTTGAGGGAGGGGAGGTTTGTCGGGCTGGTGCATAAGAAGGCGTTTGTCAAGTATTGCAGGGAGGTGCATGAGGAGAAGCATTGATTGGACTTTTTTGACATGACTGGGGTGTTTTTTGAAATGTTGGCGTCTTGGGGGGGTTCCTCTTTTTTGAGATCCATCGTTGTTGGGAGTTACACGTTTTGGGATACACAAGTGTAGATTTGAGAGACTTTCTTCAACTTTGAAGGGCATTTTGGGGATCTTGCTGTTTTCGACCTTGGCGGGTATTGAATATATCCGAAAGAAATGAGAAATGCCCGTGATCTGTCTTGATAGATCGAAATGTTCGATACGTAGGATGATGCTATGTTGGTTATGTTCCGCTAAGGAAAGAAGCAAACCTGTTTAGCTTTGACGTGTTGATCATTAATATTCGTAATGTTACAAGTCCATTCCCATCCCATCCTCAAGAATTCCCAGCATCCTCAGGGACAAATCTGACATGTTCCGTGTACGCCGAAGCATTCGGAACCACTTGTCCGACGAAAGTGCACTTCATCTCCCAGCGGCCTCTGGGTCGAGGCATGGAGAATTGGCCTGGGAATTCGATTTCGAGGTCTTCGAGAGTTGAGCCTCCGCAGGAGTCGTGGGGGTTGATGATGACAGGGAGGAAAGTGCCAGGTGAGAGCAACGACTAGTTGCCGCGCTTGGCGTCCTCTTCGGCGTTGTTGGGCACGCCGACCATCTTGGGGACGGAGACGGCGTTGAGGCGGCGGAAGGCCTGAGAATGGTTGTCAGCATAAGGTCCACAAAAACGAACAAATGATATTGGCTCGTGTGCGTGATGGATGGAGAGGTCAAGAAGATTGCGGTGCAAGTTCCGAACTGGGCAGGAAAAAGCACAAAGAATCCCTCACCATCCACCACCATCGGTCGTGCACGGCGACCAGCAGCGAAAACGCCCAGCCGAGCCAGTAGTTGGCCCAGAAGCGCGGGTCGACGGCGTTGGTCCAGGGCTTGCTTACATTTGCGATGCCCGAGTCGGGCAGCTTGCCGTCCCACTTGTCCTCGACGCGCGTGATCAGGCCGCCCTCGTGGAAGATGTTGACCTTGCTGGTGATGGTCGTTTCCTTGCCGATGCCCTTGACCTTGTACATGGTCGTCATGTCCATCTCGATCGGGTTGCCGGCCGAGGTGACGCTGTGGGATTTGCGCTCGATTTCGGAGAAGGCGGTTTGCAGGCCGTACTGGTTTTGGAAAGATGTTTGTTAGAAGGGGTTTTCGGTCTTGTTGGTGGGAGGATGGGGGATTGTTTTCAGAAACTCACCCACTGAGGCTCAAACTCCTTCCTGCCCTTGGCTACGGTGATGGGGTCGGAGAAGACTGCGTCGTCCTTCCAGAGCTGCAGCTTGGCCAGAGAGGGCCTGCCGGCGAACAGGTCAAGCACTGAGGAGACGAGGGTCCTCTGCTCGCTGCTGAGGTCGACGCCAGGCGCTGTCTTGATGTCGGTGGTTTCGAGCTTGAGCTCTCCGGTGTTGGTGGAAGAAGAAGACATTCTGGCGTTGGTGATAGGGGCTGATGTGGAGTGGTATCCGGTAGAGAAGATTCCGACTGCTGACTGGACTGAAGGGTATGCTGCAGAGGTTCTGTTGGTGAAGCGTGCGACTTGAGGTGCAAAGGGACGCATTGGGGGTATATATAGAGAGAAGGGGTGGATGGCGAGAGGAGGGGTGCGCTTGCGTTCCTACCGGTTAAGTACTAGGGATGGTGAGGTAGTCAAGACACTGCTATAGGAAGGTCTAGATCTAAGTATCATCACGGCATCATTGGTATGTGCATGTGCGAGTGCGAGTGTGCATCACATCTCTGCCGTTCTGCTTTTGTCTATGCTAAAGTCTGTTGACACGGTCGGATGTATTGGGTGGTATTAGTGGATCTCGCACTAGCGAGATATTAACAAAATCTACAAGATCAGTCGTAGCATCTCAATTGACTCAGAGGTTCGAGGGCAGTAGTATCAACAACTTTGGTATACCACAAGATCGCTGACACCAGTGAAGTTGTGTATTCCACAAACCTCAGCATGCATGGAGGTAACGATTATTGGTGACGATAATTGACGTCACAATTGGTTCATTGATTCACTTCGGTTGCGCGCCTCAGGCAAGTTATACATGCTGCTCCATGGCTGGTTCGCATTTCGTTTCATGTTTGTTAAATGTCAGTCGTAAGCCATGCCTCTCCCTTGCTGTCTTGCGATTGTCATGCTCAAGCGCTAAACACACGAACGTTGAGATCCACGCTTCCGCACGCCACTAAGCACCGTATCTGCTCTTGCACAGCATCACCGTTGGATTGGGCACCGTCGCCACCACCTCCGCCCTCTTTAAATACCGACGGCGCCCATCGTAGACAGCTGACGAAGTGATCTGCTGCTTCTACCACCCGCACGCATTTGCCTTCCTGACTCAAATCCCAACAGCGGATAGTCTTGTCATCCGAGCATGAGAGCAGATACTTGCCGCCTGGGTGAAAGACCAGTGCACGGATCCAGTTGTCGTGGCCAGTCAGCGTTTTGATGCAGACCCCATTGGCGCCGAAGATCTTGATTTGCTTGTCGCGGCCGCCGGTTGCGAGGTACTCGGCACTGCTGGATGCGGCTGGTGCTTTCTTTAGGCCTGCCATCGAGGCAAGGTTCTTGTAAGATGTTGTAGGAGCGAAGGCGCAGCACTCGACTACGTGTTCGTGCGCGAGGAAGGTTTGCTTGAGGCTGTTACTTTCGGGTTGTGAGAGATCCCACATGCGTGCTGTCTGGTCTGAGGAGGTGGAAAGTAACCAGCGTCCATCGTTTGTAGGGTGCAGCGAGCGAACCCAGTCTCCGTGGCCGCGAAGAGTTCGCAGGCAGTAGCCAGTTGTGACGTCCCATATGCGGATAGTCTTGTCTCTGCTTGCTGATGCTAGAAGATTGCCAGATAACGGTGCGCCTGCTGCTCCGGATGGGATGAAGCGGACGCTGCTGACACTGTGATCGTGGCCAGGGAGGGTGCGGATGTTCTTATATTCATCTGAAGGGTCCCAAAGCTTGATGGTCAAATCGGAAGAGCAAGATGCGAGCAGCGTGTTTCCCCGAGGTCCGCCAAAATCGACGTCAAGAACGGCCTTTGTATGCGACTTGAGTGTCCGCTCGAGCTCGCCGAGCTCATAGTCCCAGATCTTAATAGTACAATCCTCGCTGCCAGACGCTAATGAAGAGAACAGAGGGTGGAATGCGACGCAAGTAATCGGTTGGCGGTGGCTTTGCAAGGTGTGCCTAGCGGGTGCTCTGGGAAGCCAGGTCGCAGGATCGTGATTTTTCCTCGCCGCCAGTGAGGTTGGTGTCGCGTTGTCAAGCTCGTGCTGCAACTGGTTTGCGCGGGTTTCTAGTTCCATGATCTTCTTCTGCAGCCTCACGACCGAAGTCCATTTCTTCTCCAGCAGACCCTCGTATTTCTTCGCAGTGACCGAGTCAAAGGCCTCCTCAGGGACATTGAGCTCTTCGCGTATCGTTTGCGCGGCTTTTGAGTAGCCGGCGGAATTCAAGTAGGCGATCAGGGACTTGTGGCTGTTAGCAAAGGCTTGATCAGCGAGAGGACTGAGAATGAGAGACAGGGGAGGGCGTACAGCTCATCAGCTTGTCGGGAAGTCAGGAGTGCGCTCATAGTAGCGGTGGATAGGCAGTCCCATGCGCGGAGGACGAGGTGTCTTGATATGTATTGCGGCGGGTCGAAGTGAGGTCGAGTAAGTGTACAGTGTTGTTGTTTACGGCCAATGCGGTTCTTGCTGGGATGCGATAGGTAGGATTGTGGTATGTCGGTGTAGTGTAGTGAGAATTGCTGGTGCGATGCTAAAGGCCCGACAGGCTACCTGACTGAATCACACTGCCGCGGTGCAGCAGGGCAACGCGCGTGTTTGTTTTGGTAGAGGCAGAGGGGTGTTCCTTGAGTGAATGTATTAGTGGGGTTGGGATTGGTGCGAATAGTGCGAGTGCTAATGTGTAGTGCAGGTATAATGCATGTGCTGCAGCGAGTGAGACTGACGTTACTCGCGCACGGGAGCCGCGCTGCTTTTGATTTGGTCCATTGTTTACTTACTCGCTCGCAGCTTGCAGCCCAACACACATCCACCAACACATAAACGCCCGGGCACCCACGACTCTCGCCGTCGTCGAAATTACTGGAAGACCGAAATAACAACATAACAACACCGACACTCTCCTACCACCAACCCAGGAAACCGCCTCGGTCTGCTCAAGCGACCCCTCGAAACCCCTCTGGCTTCGCTATCGAGACACTCCACTAGCGACGACATCACGAGACAACCCACAACTCCCCCAATCGATGATCACAAACCGACTGGAAGCCACATAATACATCCCAGTCGACTCGATTAACAACCGCAAATATGGCCGAAGCCGAGGAGTTCGCGCAGCTGCCTCTCACTGAGCAATTCGTTCACAAAAACTGGAAGGCACGAAAGGGTGGTTACGAGACTGCGACAAAGGAGTTCAAGGTCGCGCAACCCTCAGACCCGACTCTCCGTGAATTCATCTTGGACAGTGGACTGTGGAAAGGCGCCGTCGCCGACTCGAACGTTGCCGCGCAGCAAGAGGCGCTAAACGCTTACAATGCTTTCCTTGATGCAGCCGGCGCAGAAGGAGCGAAAAAGACACGGTCGAGCACCGTGGTACCCATTGTGGAAAAGGGTCTGACAGGAAGACCAGTCGCGAAGGCAGCTGCTCTCGAGGCTCTGCTGCTTTTGATCGAATTGGACAAGCCGGACCCAATCCTCGAGGAACTCTTACCTCTGCTTTCGCACAAGCTACCCAAAATCATCACCGCCACACTCGGAGCACTGAAGGAGATCTACCATGCTTATGGCTGCAAGACGGTAGAGCCCAAATCAATCCTTAAACTTCTGCCCAAGGTCTACGGGCACGCAGACAAAAACGTGCGCGCGGAAGCCCAAGCGCTTACAGTTGAGCTATACAGATGGCTACGTGAAGCCATGAAGCCTCTTTTCTGGGGCGAACTGAAACCTGTGCAACAAACAGACCTGGAGAAACAATTTGAGCCGATTAAAGATGAGCCAATGCCAAAACAAGAACGACTCCTGAGGAGTCAGCAAGCAGCTGCTGAGGCTGCCGAAGCTGCCGATGAGGTAGCTGAAGAAGAGGAGATGGAGGAGGAGGAGGCTGCCATCGATCTCGAACCCGAATTTGACCCCGTCGATGTGCTTTCCAAGGTCCCTGCCGACTTCAACGAGCGATTAGGCAGTGCCAAGTGGAAGGACAGAAAAGAAGCATTGGAGGAGACTTTCGCTGTTGTCAACGTGCCTTTGATTCAGGAAGGTTCCTTTGATGATATCGTGCGTGGCTGCGCGAAGAGCATGAAAGATGCGAACATTATGGTGGTGACAGTTGCAGCCAACGTCGTAGAGGCTCTGGCCAAGGGTCTTAGAAAACCCTTTGGCAGATATCGCAGCTCGATCCTCCCAGCAATGCTCGAAAGATTCAAGGAGAAGAAGCCGACAGTGACCGACGCTATTGGTGCTGCCTGTGATGCTGTGTTCATGGTAGTAGGCTTGGGCGATATCGAAGCGGATGTGTTGGAGGCCTTGAAGAACAAGAACCCACAAGTAAGAGAGAACTCCGCCCGGTTCCTCGTGCGCGCCTTGAAGACCACACGAGATGCACCGACGCCCGAACAGACCAAAGAGATGGCCGAGCCTGCGAAGAAGTTGCTCGCTGAAAGTGCTCCCGGTCTGAGAGAGACTGGTGCCGAAATCCTGGGTGTGCTCTGGAAGATCATGGGTGACAGGAACATGCTAGCCCATCTTGAGGGTCTCACAGACATCCACAAGAACAAGGTCAAGGAGGCTTCCGAAGCGGCAGAGGTCAAGGCAAAATGGAAGCCAAAGGCTGCACCTCCCCCTAAGGCTGCGCCACCAGCGGCGAAGAAGCCTGCCGCTGGCAGCAAGAGGCCGGCTGTAAAGAAAGCCGCACCAAAGCCAAAGCCTGCGAGTCCGCCGCTCGATGAAGATCCGCCTGCCATGGCCCCGAGACCAACATCAAGACCGGCAGCTAAGCCTGCTGGCGTGCGACCTCCGGGCGGACTGAAAGCTCCCGGTGCCGGCCTCAAACCGCCTGGATCTAGCCTTGCGTCGCCATCCAAACGCCAAGGCATGGTAGTCGAGGATTTCCCGCCTGTAGCAGCACCCAAGGCAGCACCTGGGCGTGGCCTCGCCGGCCGACCTCTCGGCAAGCCAGCCACCGCGCCATCTTCCCCTCCACCTACACCCAGACATGAAGCACCCTCGTCTGCCCTCTCTTCCATTGAACGACAGGAGCTTTACGACCTGCGCTCCGAGATTGACCTTGTCCGCCAGCAATGCTCCGACCTTCGCACAGACAAGATGAGACTCGGCTCACAGATCTCCGAGCTCCAAAATCAAAACGCACAACTCATCGAAGACCACACACGTGACGTCCTGCAAGTCAAGGCGAAAGAGACTCAGCTCGTCCGCGCACGCTCCGACTACGAGACCGCCGAAGACCGCGCCAATGGCCTATCCCGCGAGATCGACCGTCTGAAGCGCGAGATCACTCGTCTCAGCCGCTCACAGGGTGGCCGCGACAGTCCCGTCGACAGCATGTCAAGTAGTGGACACGGTATGCATGGCAACGGCTCGACACCGCGTCCAAATTACGGCAATAGCAGATCCTCGTACAACATGCCTCCGCCTCGGACATACAGCACCGAGGGCCAACATCACTACGGCGGCGACGGCAAAGAAAACATGCCCGACTACGAACAAGGCCATGACAGCAGAGACAAGCCGAGCTACAGCAGTCGTCCGATGTCGAACGCTTCCAGTGGCCGGGCAACTCCCAACGGTGATGAATACGGCCGACCGGCAAGAGATAACAGCAACAGCAGCAGCAGCAACCACGCTGCCGCCCACAGCTCCATGAGTAGGAATCCCAGCGCTGGCGGCGACGGAGTGGAGAGCTGGAAGCGAGCGGCCGAGGTGACGCAGAATCTGAAGGCGAGGATTGAGATGATGAAGGTTCGTTCACGCCCTGTTATGAAAAGATGATAAATTTTACACGACAACTGACACAAACCCCCCAGGCGAGACAAAACATCGGACGACAGCAGCAGCAGCAGCAGCAGCAGTAGCGGCAGCGGCAGCAATAACGAACGCAGGGACGAACAAAGGTGACGATGATGGCATTTGTGGATATTGGGTAGGCAAAGGCCCGGATTGGAGGGAATGAAGGCATGTGGGTAGGTGATAGGGGCGCGCGGCGCGCTCAGGTCTTTTGTTCGCGGCTTTTCTTGATGTGGAAAAACGGCGTGTGTTTTCGAAATCGGGCTCGCTTCTTTCCAATTGTTTGCATCACCAGGCTTTGCTCTTCGTTCTATACCACTTTTTTTTCCGGCTCTTGGGTGTTGTATTTTGTTTTTCTCCGTCATCATTCACATGCATTCTTGCCCGATTTTTTACCACGTTTGGAATGAAAGGGAAATTTTCAAGGTCTTCTTCTTCTTCGTAGGAAAATTCTCGCGTCGCAAATTACGTGCCATCGTTCCCCGTTCACGTGGCGAAGAGTGAATCGTGTTTGCAACTGAACCCGTAGGATGGCTTGACTTTTCCTTTTTCAAGGAACCTTTCCAAGGAACTACCTTGGTGCGTGCGTGAGTGAGTAAGATTACAGAATGCGTAGTATGTATGTGTATGTATGCTCGTTGGGTATTAGTTTGTCGTCGTCCGTCGTCAATGATCGACCAAATCGATCAATCAGAAGTTTAGGAAAAAAGTAGCAAAACATCCCCCACCACCACTGCCGACCGATTCCATGTATGCTTGCTCTCTCTACTTCGCTCCCCAAAGATTGCGAGGAAATTAAGAATGGAGGAAGAGACATGTTTGCCGGATAAAGCTGTGCAGTGAAACACAGTCTCAACACCTCAGTCCTTGCAGCACTCGTGGTATCGGGACAGAAAAAGAAAACAAAACAAAAATGACAGCACAGAAAACTCAAGCCGAGAACTTGCCCCACCCGAGATTCTGCATGTCTTTATCCTCGTCCTTGCCAGGCCACATGATCTTGCCCCTCCACAGCGCCTGGATGTGCGCCACGGCTGTGATGAGCCACATGATGACCAGGAAGATCGTGAGAGCGCTGCAGATGCCATTGATTCCGGGGCTTTTCAAGGCGGAGCCGACTTGGATTGCGGCGAGGGTCAGGCCGGCGTTGGGGAAGACGAACTGTTGGAAGTACACGTTAGCTGGGAGTTGCGGTTTGGGAAGGGGTTGGGTCTGAGGGAGGGGAAAGGGGGGAGAACTTACTGCCCACCAGTTCAACGTGAAACTCATTCTTCGAAGACCGGCTATGACCGCCACGCTGCTGATGCAGAAGAACCAGAAGGCGAAGAGGATGACGAAGATGCCTGCCATCGTGCCGATCACCCGCACGATGTCGCCGTCCGGGACGGCGTTTTGCGTGAAAGCGTCGGTGTAGAGGACACTAGGTGCTTGCACGCCGAGAGAAATCAACCCTGCCGCCGTATAACCCGCCGGTCCCACGGACACGTACATGCCCGGACGCGTCGGGGGCGCGGGCAGGGAGCTGGTCATCAGGCGTTGCATGTACATGGCGTACATCATCAGAGCCACGATCCAGGCGAGGCCTTGCAGCATCACAGCGCCGACCCACATGGGGAGAGCATGTTGGTGAGGTTGGCTTGGGATCATCGTGCCCGCCATTGGACCAATGACTAGTAGCGGGTAGATGGGAAAAATCCAGGCCGGGACAGCGTCTGTGATCCGCAGTCTTTCCTCTTGGAAGAGCACGTAGTATTGCCCGATTGCTACGATCAGGACGACAGCGCAGTAGATCCAGAAGAGCACATTGAGACATTTGATTAGCCAGGGCCCGGAGTTAGGGACGCCGTAAGCTTGCATACAGTTCAGGATCAGAGACACTGACACCCAGTACGAGCCGAAGAACAGTCCCTCCACAGGATGGTGCAGTGAGGCGAGGAATCTTTTGGGGAACCAGATCGCTCGCAGGAACATCGCGAGGCTGAATAGTGCGAAGAGCACGAGATCTAGGATGAAGAAGATTTTGCCAATCGTTTGCAAGCCGTCGAATTTATTTGGTGTCTGGCCGAGGACGACAGCAACGGCTCCGGTTGACATTGTCGCTGCGAACCAGGGCCATGTGAAGTGGGCGATGCGGTCTTTGAAGCCTGCGCTATCTGGAGGCGATGCGCGGTACATGTTCCTGTTGTCGTCTTCGTTCTTCTCCGGGTCGTGCCCGCCTTCTCTCTCGGCCATTGAGCGGCCGCCATGAGGGAGGTGTCGCTCAATGACGCGCTCCATGGCGATTATTGTCGATTGGTGTGTCTAGACTTCGGAGTAGTATGCGATCGTTTCGTGAATTCCAAAGCAGCAAGACCTGCTCGCCGGCAGAGGTTCGTCCAAAACGCGATCGCGAAGAGTAAATCCGTGTCAAAGGTGTGAAGAAGGGCGAAAGTACTCCAACCCGCGCGCGAAAGAGCGTAACGCGCCCTTCCTTTATCGTAGTGCGTCACAACATCCTATGAGGAGCGGAGCACAGATACATACTTTCCAAGTTTTCCCCTTCCCATCCTGTACCATCGTCTAGGTTCGGTTCTCCGGTACGCGGCAAACGGGTTTGCCAAGCCGGATTCGATCTCGACGATCGAATAGCACGTTATGTGCACTTGGTGCCCCTCACGCGCTTCGAACCTACTTCTTCTCGCAGTCAGTGATCAGTCGAGTGATAGTCTTCTTACTCTTCATATGTCCATCGTCGTCTGCTGCTGTATTCGAGAGTTATTGGCGTTCGAGTTGTTGTTGTCGACCGAGCCGCGATGCCGAGCTCAGACAAGTCCATCTCGGCGCAAGGCTGGGGCTTCAGCCCTAGCGCCCATAAAACGCGTCATGTTCAAGAAGTCAAGACCGCTAGTCCATCCAAGTGATTTGCGAGCTCTTGGGCCTGGGGGAAGCGAAGGATTGTAATGTTCTGGCCGCGGGACAAGTAGCAAGAGAGTACCTATCACAATGGCAGATCCGCTGGCTGCCGTGTGGCGCCAACAATGCTATAGCTGATGTTGATGTGGCGCCTATACAAAGGTACATGCAGTCTTGTCTGACGAACTGGTGATGCACTGCTGTTTCGGATATCGGATCAGATCTACGCTACGCCGCCCGGTAAGGCTGCACTGGCCTAAGGTTGCGAGATGGGAAGTAGGTAGGTATTGTATTGTAGTAGTAGTATCGTGGTAGTGTTTTCGTCGGACATATGGCACTCTTGGGCTTGGGCAATTGTATCACACCTTGTTGGCATGGTCTCAACTCACGCGTATCGCATAACCTTGATGGGAACATATATTATTTTGCTCAATGGTGGATAATACACTTTCCTGCTGTCGCGTGCCCGAGTTTGTCCCGCGTATCCAATCTCGTCGGCACCGCAAGGTGATTGGCTCTCAAGGTTATACCGATAGGCGGGGATGAAGTTGCTGTTTCTGACGAGAAGCTCCAACTGTAAATGCAGCAATTTCAGCCGACGGATATGTCATTTGTTTGTTTGCGATCGAAAGCTCCATGTTGATCTCTACGACTTGAGTAAATAAGATTCCAAAACCTATTGACCCCGCGTCAACAGAGCACGAGAGGCAATTTTGAAAAGCAGGCAACAGCGACAAGAGAGAGTTTCAGCATAAGCGACTTGCTGCGTGCAGGCAAGGTGTGGAAAATAGTGTTGGTGTGTGTTAAACTACGAAAATTGATGGTCGTCGAGGAACGACGTTCGCCATCTCATTACAGCGCCCTTCTGGTACGCTTCTTTGCCGGACTGCTGAGTCCGGGAACCTTTCTTTCATCAGACTCCTCCGGTTTGCTTCCGAAGACAGGACCCGCTGGCACTTTACCGAATACCACGGGTTTGCCTGCGCGCTTTGCTGGACTCGTCAACCCAGCAGGAACATTGGAACTGTTAGACACCGATTTCGTGGGAGCGCTGAGTTTGGTTTGGAAATCGAGCTTGGGCATAGCACTCTTAGTTGGTAGTGAAACGGGCACGGCTTTCTTTTTAGGTGGCGATGAGATGAGGCCGGATGTATCGTTTGGAGCAGACACGGGGGCAGGCGCAGGCAATCTGCTCGTGGCCTTTTTTCGAGGAACTGCTTTTGATCTTGTTGTGGATGTACCCTCGCTTGGTGCTGCTTGGGCAACGTCCGGAGGTGACACTGACGGGGCATCTTGTGCTTTTGCGGGCGTGGCCAACCTCGATCGCTTTGGTTGCTTCTGTTTCAGAGCGGGCGGAGCAGCATCAACAGGCTCATCCGAGAGAACTGATGTGGGAGTCTTGCCAGATGCCGATGCTGTCCGAGGCGCTCTCAGCTTCCTCAATTTCGGTTTGCTGGGAGTCTCTGCCGCGGGTACTGGTGCAGGCACCGCCTCATCACTTTCAGGCTCTGCGTCAACCAACGATGATTTGCTTTGCAACTTTGGTGCAGTGTTGGAATCTCCAAGTTCAAACAGCTGCACTTCCGGCTCCGGAGCAGCCTCTTGGTAATATGCGAGAGTTTCGTCCCATTTCACGTTTCGTACTCCAGGCCGCGCAACCTTTTCGCTTGTGTCTTCTTCAATCTCCTGCGTCTGCTCAATTGGCGCCTCCTCAACGATAAGCTTAGTGAGGCGGAGGGTGGGCATGACAGAGCCGCCCTTGTTCTTACGGGTGTTCGCGCGAGTTGTAGTGGCGAGCTCTTGAGCTTCGCTGCGCCTGAGGACCACGGGGTCGGTGTTACCGCGTAACGAGATCCTCGTGTGCGCAAGGGGAACTGCGCGTTCGACGCGTCGCTTGTCACGGTGGCTGCGTCTGGTCGTACGCTCTTGGCTGATTTCGGCATCGCCTGAGCCCGACTTTGGACTGCTGACCATCGCAGTGTCATTCTCAGCAAGTTTGGAGTCTTCTAGCACAGCCATTGATTTCTTGGGGGATGGGCTGTTGGGGTCCAAAGTTGCAAGAGCGAGAATCTCTGGTTTTGCAGGTGACGCTAGCGCTTGGCGAACGGTGTCGGAGTCTCGCCTGTTAGACAGTGACTCCCTTTTTGATGCAGAGAGTCGTCTGGTGGACTTGTTCTGTGCTGCACGGTTGAGGAACGCTTGTAATAAAGCGGTGTCGTCTGAGACACGCGGTTTTGCAGACCGGCGCGGCGACATCTGAGGCTCTTCTGGCGGTGCAGACACCGACCGCTCGAGCATGTATGGCGATTCTGCCAAAGGGTTTGCTGAAGGTTCTTCATCGACTGGTCTTCCCCTGACAGGGCTGAAAGCAACGAGATGAGGTGCCGCATCCACGAAGGCCTGGAAAGATCTTTGCTTGAGTGGGCTGGAAGACTTTCGCCTAGGCGATCTTCTGATTGGTAGATCGTTGTGCTGTGAGGAACCTGACGCAGTTGGTGAGAGTGGTCCTTCTTCCATTTGTGTGTCCTCGTCGATGTCTTGCAATGATCCGGAAGTCGCCAGTGTCTCCTCTTCTGCTACATCTTCCCACTCATCATTGTCAGAAGGAGACAGTGCAGCCTCTGCAGTCTCTTCCTTCAGGTTGGAATCGTATTCAGCCTCCACCAGTTGTTCCGTAGTTATTACACTCTCGCTAACGTCCGCTTCGCCAGACTCATCTTTCGGCTGAACGTCTTTGCCCATTTGCTCAGATTTCGCTACGACTTCTTCGCTGAGCATAGGTGCGAACGTCTTCGGCAGAGTCCTCCTCCGGTTGTTGTCCGCTGCTTGTGTTGATGTCCGTCGGCTTACAGGACGCTTTCGTCGTACGGGTGAAACGAATCCATCTGGAAGGGAGATTGATTCGCTTACGGGTCGGCGGTCGTCAAACAAGGCTTTGTTCTGAGTCTGTGGTTTCGCAGCATCATCAACTTCTTGAGTTGCGATCTGTCGGTCTGAATCGATTGACGCAGGATTCCCACAACCGCCAGTGATGTCGTCTCTCGGTGTTTGTAATAGGAATTCGTTGATCTCCTCGGATTGCGCAGTCGCATCGGCCAGTCGCTCCTCTGCATCTGCATCTTCCGTGTCCTGCGCATCCTCATCCTGCCAATCTTCATCTTCCTGCGCTTCTTCCACATCAATCTGCAGAACCCTCCCATCTTCATCTAGAATTTCCACAACAGTCCCCTCAACATCCTCCTCCTCGTCGGCAAAATCAGCTCCAAACTCCTCGTCCTCCTCATCCGACAAAGCGACAAGCTCACTCGTCACCGCGCTCCTCGTCACAATGCGCTTAGTCGGCGATCCGATCTTATCCCACTGTAGACCAACGCCGTCGTTGGGACCCAGACACAATCGCTTCACAATCTTGAGCGGGCTCTGCGTGCTCTGGCCAGCCCTTATGCGCTTGATCGTGCGCTCCTCAGCCTGTCCAGTCGCATTGCTCGGTCCAGCAGCACGACCAACAGGGAAAGCGCGCCTCCAGACTTTGCCGACACGAAGTCGTTGTTTCGTGAAAGGCGACGCGGGTTTGCGCTCCCAAGCGCGTACGGGTTTGGAGCGAGCGAGGTGCCCGGGCTGTAGGTGGGTGATGTCGGTCGCGTCCCATTCGGAGTCGAAAGAAGCTGTAGTAGGAATGTCTTGGGCCATTTGGTCGTTGTCTTCGTCGTTGTTGGGCGTCATGGCGCCAGGCTTGGTGGGTGGGTATAAATGCAGTGCAAGCCTGGTCGCGTGTATTGTTTTGGGCGGTGTCGAGAGAGCGAAACAAGCGGGCCCTCTGTTGTGGTGGCGTAAACACCGGGTTGTCTCCGGGTCCGGCCGTGGATTCATGCCTGCTAAACCCGATTGGTAAAAACATGTCCGCATTGCTCTCGGGGATATGAGCGGCAAGAGGACATCGAGATACAGGTCAAACACCCTATCGATCCCACCGTAACAAGTACATTCACCCAACACACCACAAACATGGTCGCCGGAAAGAACACAACGAGCCACCTCGCCAAAGCCGCCGCGGCGCCCAAACTCCCTCCTCTCCCGAAGCTGCGCGTACGAAAGCCCGATCAGACGAGCGCAAACCCTTGTCTGGGAGTGATGAGCTCTGTATTGGGTATGTGGCTTCCAGAAAGAACGCATCGATTAGCGTCGAAACGCTGTCGAAAATGCGGTATATTCCTCAAGAACAGAGCGCTGACTACACGCAGGTTGCTGGGCATCTTCAGGTCAAGCGGCAGCTGGATGCGCCAACCTGGAAAACGCACTGCGAGCATGCATGGACTCAAGGGTGAGAAACCACTTCGACTCTAAGAGAATGGATCAGAATCGCTTTATTAACTCCTCCGCCTGCTACAGAAATCCGAAGGCCACACCAAGAATAAGATTAACCAGCACCTCTCCCGCCTCTATCCCCAGATCGTCGGACCGCACAAGAGGAAGTAGACGGGCTCTGGATTCATTTTGGCATATACGCATAGCGAAACTGGGATGGCGTTTGGGTGTACAAAAAGGGGATGTTCCGAAAGAATTACCATCTGGTTCCTGCATACCGCAGAAGGGGGAGGGACTACTGTATCAAAGGAGGGGAAAATGTATGAATACGACTCGGCTCCACAACGTGAGTTGAGAGATTTGTCTTCGAAAGCTACGACGTCTTGAAATTTTGTGGGTGGGTGATCTCTGAAATGTTCGCTGCTTCTGATTTCTTAGGTAGGTATGGTATTGCTGTTCGCTCACGGACTACTGGCCTCTTCTTCGGACCTGGCTCATATCCTGATTCAGTTCCGTCCTCTCACCACTCGAGCCACTCGCTCCACGACTCTCTTCAGCTCACACCTAAAACAACGAACGTCCCATCCCGACTTCTGCACTGGGCTGTTCAGCGACTCTTGCGTGCCATCAAAGCTATCCCATCCAACTGCTTTTCGCGCGCGAATCAAACCGGTCTTGTGCAAACATGCTTTGTTCAGGCTTGTCGTTCTCACAGGCACGGCAACAACCTGTCTAGACAGAGGACTTGCCCGAGAGCTTGTAGTCTCGGTAGAGGCGTGGTATGAGAACCTCAGAGCGCCATTCGCCACAGCTCTTTCCCGCTGGACTTGATGTTCGCTTCTGATCCTTCCTTGCGGCCCTAAAACACTCGAAGACGGCGCTCTGGCGGACATGATCCGATCGGGCACCACCTGACTGGCGGCACTGAAGTAGCGCGTCATGCCGGTCTTGCCACTCACTGGCGTATCTGAACGGGTCACCAGAACGGTTATGTCAACGTCCTCGGCCTCGTCGACGCTGCACAACGAGGTTGTGTTGCGATCATACACCGGAGTGCCAGAGGGACGATACCGATCGACGTCTTCTCCGCGCAATGGGGGACTGTTGCGCGCGGCCGTGTCCACCGAGCCGTCGTGTTCAGAAGGCTCCGGAAGTGCTCCTGAAACCCAGACATTGGACGCAGACGGACCTGCAGCATCGCCCGCTCTAGTCGCGGGAGCTTCCAGCGGATCGGACGAAGCAGAAAGCCGCTTGCGTTTCTTCGCAGGTTCCACCACAAACTCTAGCAATTCGAGACGCTTCTTGCTCGGCGACGGTGCGCCCTGCAGGTTTCCACCGCGTTCCTTCAGCGCTGCCACCGCTGGGAACAGGCTTATTTTCGCAGGCGCCGAGTGGCTGTAGCGTGGCACGCGCGGAGAAGGCGGTTCGGGAAAGGCTTCGATCAGGTCTACCGTCCTCATTGTGCTGGTGGGATACGAGAATCTTCGCTGACTGCTGCCGAGGCCATTGACTGGTGAGCGGACTCTTGATCGCGGGATTGATGAGCTTCGACGAGCGGCTGCTGCTTCCACGTGCTTGGGGGACACTGGCAGCGGCAGGCCTCTGAGAGCGGCGAGAGCGCGGACTGATGGGCTTATGATGACGCTGTTGTCCGATTCCGACGAACGTCTTGGTCGGCTCATAGCGTGACGATGACTGTCGGAAGGTGGAAGTGCTTCTTCTCGGCGTGGAAGTTGTAAGCGGCGAAAGCCATGGATGTTCTCCAAGCCAGGCAGATCCTCAGACCCAGAGCGTTGACTTTCCAGTAAAGAGGAAGAAAATACCTTCCTCCTCCGCCTAGACGGAGTGACAGGCCCGCCAACATACGGTTCATCCGAAAGCGAAGGCCCCGAAAACGGATGCGCGTCCAGCGAGTCAAACCTGAAAGTCGAATGGCCACTGATGGGAGGCCTCCAGCGCACAACAGCACGCGGCGCCTCTTCTCGATAGCGCTTCAGGCCGAAGATGCGTCGGACCCGTTCTCTTTCTCCGTTCCGTCTGCCAGCACGACTGTCCAGGATCTTGGTGAAGAATTGAGAGAGTCTCCTGCTGCTTCTGCGCAGGAGATTGCCCGCGTGCTTCTTTTGTTGCTGTTGGCTGGCGGCCCTCTGCTGATGTTGTTGCGCAAGCAGTCCACCGGGCCAGCTAGGTACTCCATCAGGTGTCCGCGCGCGTTTTGGCGGCGCATATGGCGGCACTATTGGCTCTGGGGCTGTGCGTTGCGGCTCCTGGTCTGACAATCCCGAAGAGCATTGCTGAGAGTCTGCAGTGCTGGAATACTGGTGACGATTGTGCAGGTCGAAGAGTGCTTTCTCGTCGAGTGAGAAGCATAGTCGTCGGTGGATGCCTACGGTTTCGATTTGAGAGCGTCGCCCGAGTGGTCTCAGGTCTGGTGTTGTGTGTGTTGCGAAGTTGGGCCATGAGGGGAGGTCGAGTTTGAGGTGGGTTTCTTCGGAGTCTGTGATATGGTCGTGAAATGCCGAGGATGGGTTGTGGGTGGTTGAGCGTATTGGGTTGTAGAGTGGAGTGCAAGTATTTGGGTGGTTATGGGATGGCGTTTGGTGGGTGTCTTCGTAATGCTGTGTATTCTTGTATGCGTCGCTGTTGCTCAGGTCTGCCATCACAGCACCTCCATGCATACTGGACATGATACTCCAAGTATTGCGCGTGACTACGCTGCTGAGAATCGATGTCAGACTGCGATGTTCGTCGTTAGTCCATTGACATAAGAGCTGGTCGGGCTTTTCTAGTTCGAAGTACTGTTTTCTGTTTCTCAAGTCTCAGCCTCAGCGAACTGCATAAAATCTTTGGCAGTTGCAGGCAGTGAAAATGAGGACTTCTCGGGAAAGAACTCACGTGTTGTGTCTTAATGACATTCCGATCCGAGAGAAGGCAAGAGAGGTCGACCTGAAGCTGCATCGAGCTGCTGATGTTGTTCAGCGTTCTAGATCCGTGAGAATGGTATCTGATTTACGTATGTATATGTTCACTTTGAGAAACATCTTTGTTTACGAAGGTTTGGCACTAGTTGATTGGCCATAGTTCAGCGCTCTGGCTCTGTTTCAGCATCACATACCAAGTATGGCCAAACCAAGCTCAGTAAAATCTCCCCTCGTTTCTCACTCAACCATTCTCTCAAATCAATGGTTGCCGCAGCGGAACCAGATGGGATCATCCCCAATAGTCTGCTTGCCGCACGTAAACTCGTCCACGGTCGATACCCTGTTCTCGCCGCACTCCCATAGCCAGCTGCCATCAGCATTCTGCTGCACCGCTTTCCACTCGAAAGTCGTGCCCGCAGCGACTTCAACATCGCCACCATTCCAAATCATATGGTTCGGCTGAGTGGTGTACTCGTTGGCGTTGAGAGGCACCGCACGGGAGAGGTCCCAGTTGCCGAGCTCGGGAATGGATCCGACGATGAAGATGTTGTCGCCGTACTCAGTGCGGACTTCGACGGGGAAATAGAGAGAGACGACTTTGGCGTGCTCGCAGGCGGGTGAGGCGTCTGCAACGGGAAGGCTGATGGGAGCGGTGGTGTCGCACCTGCCAGAGGCGTGGATCATGTAGCCGTTGTCGTATGGGTCTATGGTGCAGTTGTAGGCCATGGAGGTCGTGTTGGAAAGGTGATAGGGAGAGCTGGTGAGGATCATTTGAGTTGTGGTGTCGTCGCTAGGCAAGGTGTCAGTGGATGAACAGGTACACAGCTTTACTCCCGTAATGGGGTTTTATTGGAAACGAACCTAGTTTCGGTGAAGTTCTGCCTCACACCAAAGGAGAAGTCGCCGATGTAGAACGGCTTGGTGTAGATCTGGTATGAGATGTCGCTCGCTACATTACCGCCCTTCTCCGTAGTGCATGGGATCCATTCGTTGGCTGGGACAAGATCTGGTGAGTCGCCCCACCATCTAAAAAGGTGACGTTAGTCGGATCATTGTTACGCGGAGAGGTTTACAGCGAAGAGGTTGGCTTACGAGTAACACCATGAGGTCGATGGAGAGGCTCCAGACTGGCTAGTCACGTTGAAGTCGACCCAGTAGTAGCCGAACTTATAGCCGTTAGGCATGTTTGCGGCCAGGTTGTGAACCTCGAAGTCGGCATAGTCGACTGCGGCAGCAACGCCGGCGAGGGCAAGAATCGTACCAGTCTTCATAGCGAGATGTGGGGATGAGGTTTTTCTTGGGAATGGAGAACAAAGTGAAAGGCGTAAACGAAGGAAATAGAGGACACGAGCTACACTTTGTAGTCATTACCATCGAGAGTCTATGTTGAGCAGGATTTTCCGATAGATTGTGGAGGATCCGAGGCCAAGCTCCATATTGTTAGCCACGCGACCTTTCCGAGCCGGCATTGATTGTCTTGTACGACAGTGTTAGTCTGTTTAAAGACATACAAAGCTGCAGCCTGCAGGAAACGAATGGTACTTCCATCGTGCTACCGTAAATAGCTCCATGACAGCAGACTAGCATGTTTCCAGTCTTCTAGTGCTGCAAGAGGGAGCGCCACAAAGCTTGGAATAGGCAGGTGTCGAGATGAAGGACATTATTCTTGTTTATGTCAGCCGTTCGAAATGCTTTCATGCTTTCCATGTACAGTAGACACGGCCAAGTAGATTATGATGCTAAATGACCGGACCGAGGCCCGTGAAGGCGGATGTCGATGTCGACCAAGGAACAAGGCTGTCGTGTGCCGTTCCATGTGGAAGGTATATGCCGTATGAGATAAGAGCCCCTTGATCTTGTCCTCGGCGTGTTCGTCCCATCATAGCAGACACGTGACTGGTTTGTGAGGTCAGCCTGCCAACGTTGGATCTCTGGTGTGATCTCGGGAGTCGGAGTCGGGTGGCAGCGTGGTCGTGAAGAAACCGCGGCGAGCTACTCATGTTAACGGGGTGTGGATGGAAAAGGGAGGGTCTGTGATTGGCAGCGGTATGGACTGGTCAGAGTGGAATACCCACTCCCGGGCTTAGCTGAGGAAGTCTATTCGATCTAGTATCTGCACCCCTGAGCGGCGCGAGTCTGCCCTGCCCTGCGCCTGCCTTGCCCGCGTTTCCGGGCTCCAGACCAGACCCTACCAGCCTCAGCCTCAGCGAGTCCGCGACTTGACATTTCACTCCCTCGTAGATACATGTGTCTTCTGCGTGACGACAGTGTGATTTACTGAGTCCGCCACCTGCCTACTACTACTTACAGTACCACTCTCCACTGTCCTGTCATCAATATCCACCCAAACGGCGCGTGGAGATCACTCTACGCTCCTCTCCGAACCAGCATCCCTGCCGCCGATCTACACTACCCGCCTTCTACCTATCCTTCACTCTCCCCTTCCCGCGTCCTCCGCAGATTACTTTCTACGTTGTTTGGGAACCCTCGACAGGAATAGCCTAAGCCTCCTGCTCGTACTCTCAATCACCGCCATCCTCTCCTCCTCTCGTCTCAGCCCAGCCATGCCCAGCCTTGCTTGAATCCGCACCACCAGGACTACCATTGCTGAAGCGCGCTAGACACATCGCTACACCATCTACCACCGATCAAGGGAACATGGTACACAGCGTTCACAGCGTCAAGGCGACCTACCACGGAGAGGGTTATGGTGACGAGTTCGACTCCTACCCGCTGACGCCGCAGCGCTCCAACTCCAGCAGTAATTACAAGCCGGCTGCGCATCCTTCTGGTTTGGGCGACTCCGCCTTCAACCACGACGACTACAATTCTCCAGCGGAGGAGCGGGCTGGATTCACCATGTCTCTCAACACAAAGATGCGGAACCAGAACCAGGACGTCGTGAGCCGGCACCTGCTGTATGAGACCGCCATGCTGGACACGAATGCCTTCCAGATACTGGCCATTGAAGAAGTCGAAGATCTGAAGAAAGAGCTCACACGATTACACTCGCGCATAGAGGGTGCGCAGCGGAAGCTGGCGCTGGAAAGCAAAGTCAAGGACGCTGCCACCAATTTGCAGCGGCTGTACTCGAATGACTCTTCCCGCGCCGACTCACCGCAACATCCAGAAAGTCCTAGGCGGACACGCATGAGCTTGTTGGGTGGGAGACAAAGGAGTGGTAGCTCCGCCAGCAACGAAGGAAAGACGTTGAGCCAGACCGGGAGCGAATTGGCCACGAGCACGCGCAAAGTTGATGAGCTGAATGAGACAATCAAGAGCTTGCTGGAACGAAGACAGAATGCGGAACGCAAGCTTCTGCGACACACAGCTGCCGTACTAGCTGAGCAGCAGAGCAAACAGGCGGATGAAACAGCAGCCGCAACCCGCGCTGTTGACGACGACGATGCTAGTCTATATTCCCCAGATGAATTTGATGGCATCCGCGATATCCTGCTCGGCAAACCAGCACATTCGATAAACAAGCTACAAAAACGCGGCAATCCTCAGAAGATGCAGGACGATCACGAGCAGCAGTTGCACAGCATGCAAACCAGACTGGAGCGAATGAATGATCAACTGAGGAATGTCATCAGTGAGGCCAGCAAAACGCGCGGAGTGTCACTGGCACCGGAACCGACCTACAATCCGGTCGATGGCGACGATGCTGCAGCGAAGTTGAACTCCGATTTCGACAGATTAGAAAACAATCTCCGCATCTTGCAGCAGGAGCAGCAGGACACCAAAACTCACTATGCGCACATCCAAGAGAGCTCATACCAAACGAGAAACGATGTAGAAGAGCAGTTGCAAGGCTTGAATGTGCAACTATACAACATTCTTGTGCTTTCACCTGCCGCGCAATCGATTGCCGATCTGGAAGAGCCACCAAATGCGACCGGACACGGCTACCAACCTCAACTGGCGTACCTGGAGGAGAGCTTCCTTAACATTGATCAAATCCTTCGCCGCCACAAAGAGCTTGACGTGGATGAATCTTCGAAAGATGCTGGAGCAATTTCACCAGCGCAGTCTCAAAAACTGGACGAGTACGAAGCGACTATCGGTGGTCTCTGGGAGATCATGCAGGCCGAGCAGTCTCTGCTCCGCACGCCGCCTCTTGACGAAGGCCGCTTCTCGGCTATTGAGAACGCACCTCGCTCGCCTCTCTCGGAATCCTTCTCCCTCCCGGCTTTCAGCTCTAGGGTCCAGCATCTATTCAATCGCGCTTCGTCTGCCAACGAACAGCATGATATCCTGCGCAGACAGATTCAGCAGCAACGAGAATTGAACGGAAAGTCTGACGCGGAGAAGGATCGTCACGTGGAGGAGCTCACTTGCAAGCACGAACAACTGGTGGCTTCCGGGGAGCGAATGCAAGACGAACTTGCCAAATACATGGCACAGCACCAGCAAGCCGAGACGGAGGTCAATCAACTCAAAGCAGAGCTTCTCAATGTCGAAAATGAATTTGCTGAGCTCCGCCGCACAGCAGAGCTCAGGCACCAAGAGCGGGAAGAAATGGCCCGTCAATTGCAAGCCCAGCAGGAGCGCACAGGTCACTTGCAGCAAGAGATACAAGAGCTTGAAGCACAGGCTGCCAACATGGAATCGGGCTCTGCAAAGCATGCCGATCTCGCCTCGGAACTCGCCACTGCCAACGCTGCTCGGGAGGAAGCCGAGCGACGACATGCGGTAGCGATCAAGGAAATGGAGCAAGTCGAGTCGGAGGTCGTTCGTCTCAGCACCGAGCTTACCATGGCCAAGGCCGAGTTGGACGCTGCTTACGGCTCGCGTGCCGAACGTGCAAAGGAAGCCAAGGGCAGTGAGATCCAGGTGCTGTCAGAGCGCAATGCTGAGATCACTGCCGAGCTCGCCGCACTGCGTGCAGAGCGTGGTGACAACTCGCGAGTGAACGCGCTCGAGCACGAGCTTCAGGCTATGACAGGCGATTTCCAAGACCTTACTCGCGAGGCTCTCCAAATGGAGCACGAGCGTGGCCAACTGGACTCGCTGATCGACGGGCTTCGGGATCGCTGCGAGTCGCTTGAAGGTCAATTGAGTGATGAGCGTGTGCGCTGGATTGGTGTAAAGAGCCCTGGCGAAACTGCACCTGGCGAGCGTAACAGTGCTTTGCCCGTCCGGGAAACCACCAGCGTAATGGTGATGCGCCAGGAGTTCAAGAGGATGATGCGCGAGACCCGTGCCGAAGGCGTGCGCCTGCTCAAAGTAAGTGAAGATAACATTCCACACATGCATTCTCAATCACTAACATCATGTCCAGACCGAACAAGAAGAACGCCGCAAACTCGAGGCCGAAGTCCGTCGTCTCAAGAACGGCGGCGCCGCCGATCACAACTCCATGTCTCTGTCGCCGAGGCTGAACAATGGGCACGAAAGGGCCGTGAGCTACAGTAC
>Ga0265780_10001169_pt1 | contig 38353 bp, 36 predicted proteins | sample P1T30metagenome_FD_192432 | JGI IMG/M metagenome (GOLD analysis project Ga0265780, IMG submission 192432) | Plant litter microbial communities from East Loma Ridge, Irvine, California - P1 T30 | ecosystem: Environmental > Terrestrial > Plant litter > Unclassified | place: USA: California...
AGAAATGCCTCGAGAATGGTAGGGAACGATTGAATGTTAATTGCTTCACGACGGGGAAAGATAAATGGACGTTAGCACACAAGTGTTCCGGGTCACCTGGTGTTTCCCCACGTGTGGACGGACGTTAAGTTACTAAGGGACCAGTAGAGTAAAAGAGCAAAGGAGTGGATCACACGTCACGTGCACTGTTCCCACGTGCCGGCACGCTCATAACTATCCACGGTCTAATATCGTCGAAGCTGGCCACATTAGCTCGGGAGGCAGATGAGCGGGTGAAACCATATTTGTCCGTGTTCAGAAGTAGACCGACTCTTTTTCTGGAGTTGATGACTTGATGTGATCACGTACGATTGGTAGGTGCCACGACTCAGGAGAACGTTGCACCATCTCTTGCGTCTTTGATCGCCGGGTGCAATGTGTTCCAGCGTCTCCGGTGACAGATTGAGATCTTACTTCACAGGTTGCATTCATACTTAGGTGGCTCTATCGACTGCACAACTGCGCGGAAGACATTCGTCGAGGTAACGTGGAGTCCAGGAAATTAGTACAGACGGCGTGAGGGGGCGTCGTCAATGAGGAATATGCGATATGCCCTGGGAGGGGAGTCTGCCTCATCCAAGCTGTAGCGGGATTTCCAATATCGCATGGATGCCGGGACTTTGGAGACAGATCCTGCGCTCGTCGCGATCTCTGGCCGCCGGGGCCGACATGTGATATGTACCTTTGCCGGCGTGACCGGTACGAGCGATGGCAAAGGGGAAATCGACGTCGTCCCACGCCTTGAAAGCTCGACGGAGCTCCACCCGCTCTCGGCATACCACATCATCATCCGCTCCTTCACGTTTGCGTTTAAGCTGGTTCGGGAAGGAGCACGCGTGACCGGCTTGGCCAAGATCCATCAAATCCAAATGCTCGAAATTGGGGAGTCGGGAGATCTCTTGGAAAACCGTCGGCCAGCTCCCTTCGGTAAGGTTCGAATCTTTCAATCTCAGATGCCTGACTTCCTTGAGACGAGCCACGATTTTCGCGAGCGATGCCACATCGGTGGAAAGGCGAGTCAGGTGCAGGCTTCTCAGCTGTGGAAAGTCTGCGTGCGATAAAAAACTCTGACAAATGAGACCATCTTCTGGGCAAGAGCCGAAACATAGATCGAGCGCCTCCAACTTGGGCAGGGACGCGGCAAAGGCCGAAAGGCTGTGGTAACCCGTCTCCGCAGTGGGACACACCGTGTACACGTTGTTGCGGTCCCTCGCCCCGACAGAGGTCGTCAAGTTGAGTTGCACGCGTGTCACGCCACTCCAAGCGTTCTTTCCGAGGCTCGAGCGCACCGACTTTTCGAACTGGAACTGTCCGGGAGTGATGAAGTTCGACGGATGGACGCAGTCCGTCTTGAACTCCTGGAGCGAACGGTTGTTCGGAGAATTCGCAAGGGCCTCGAAGATGACGTTCCACACATGGTTGAGGTGGCTCGAGTACTCGTTGAACGTGGCCCGAAGCTCACTCGAGCGCAAGCCACTGATGGCTTTGGTACCTGCTCGTACGGATCAGCCAGAACGATCGGCGGCGTCAAGCCAGGTATTTTCGAGCAATACTGACCAGTCACGCGAGGGACCTTCCTTCCGCCCCGGTAGTCAGTGCCCGCTTCCAGTCTGTCTTCGCTGTCGACAAGTCCGACCGTCTTGAGACACTGGAACGACTTGAAAGCCTCGGTTAGCATCACCAGGTCGCCTCCGCTCCTGCGCAAGGACGCCTGATCCTTGACATAGTTCCTGTATGCATGCGCCTGGCGCTCATCGGGCCACAAACCAGCACCGTGGTTAATCGGCTGAACGAAACACTGGTCTGTGAACAGCGCGGCAATGGCAAAGACCTCTCGGACGTATTTGCTTAGTCGAGATTTTGAGATTTCAACGAGCACTTCTAAGCTGTCTGTGGTGAACTGTACGCACTTCTTGCTAAAGTGTGCCGACGCGAACTCGTGTCGCGACTTACTTTCCAAGTCGCGACATGTCAGTCGCAGAGAGAACTTGCCGTCGCTTCCTAACCAACTCGCAATGTTTTGGACTAGTTCTTCGGGAAGATGCACGATGTCGACCATCTCGTCGGTTGGCTGTACGGAGTTTGCGCTGACGCCAGAGAAAATTTGACAGCTTGACAGTGTGTTTTGCGAGCAGGAGTCGTGGCGGCATGTTTGTTGGAAGAGGAGAGTTGCCATGGAACGGACAAGGACATGGCGGGGACATCTTGAAAACAGCGTCGCGCCTGCACGAGTGCCGCCAAGTCGATCCTTGGACTTTCGCACACGTTTTGACGCCGACATTTGCTCCCACGTCCCCGCTCCCTACTGGAAAAATGCTCGCATCTTCCAACTTTGTCTAGTGTAGGCCGGTGGTCTGCTGTACCCGCGTGTGGTCCCGGCCGAAGTTGTCTCCGGAACTTGATGGTGGTCCATTGCGTACCATAATCGTTGTAGCGCTGTCCAGGATTTGAGGTGACTGCATATATGCCACACTCCCGTGTCTACAGAATATGGAGTGGCGCCGGAAAGAGCCCAGTACAGTACATATTATGCGGAATCGGCTTCATCTCTTTAATCGAAGATTACGGTTGCTTTTTCCGGCCGACGAACACAAGCGATACTGACCGTGGCAGAAACTCTGTGCAGTGAAGTCGAAATTGCAACTTAATTTACGGCATAGTACTTTGCAGATTGGGCTTGATCCTGGCACTGTTGTGGAGTTGCAGCGGAGCCAATAGGATGCCACAGCTACATTCTCCGACAAGTGACAACAAGCGATGCTAAGTTAGTCATCGGAGAGAGTATGTGCTATCAAGCCAAAACCGCAACCTCCTGTGCAGTAAATCGGTATATCAGATGTTCAGTCTCCACGGGAAGACCGGGAAAGACCGGTGCCATTTCCCACGGGCCGAGATCGATGTGGAACTAAATTTTGAATACAAAGGCCTTCAGATCAATCTAGACTTCACGACACGTGGTTACTTAAGTGTTTACATGTCGAACCTTACTTCGGTCTCACATGAGCCCTCGCTTCTCTTCACTGCACAACCTTGTCCCTCACTCATCATCCACTTCCCGTCGACCCTGCACCTCCTTCAGCAGTCGACATTGAAAGTCGTCGTATGTACTAAACATTCCATATTTGTAACCGCGGCCAAGAACGATCGTAGGACTTGCCATACTCTATCAAACTCGCATGCCGCCAACGTGTGACATATGAAGAGCACCGCTGCGTGTAAAACTGTCGCCCTGAGCCTTACCCCCCGTCATATCCACAGATTCTCTGTCGCGATAAGGATCCTTTGATAAAGCTGCCGTATAGCCCTTTCGATCATTACATTCCAAGATCTCCTGATCGTACTGTTCTTCGGATCAATCATCACCTGAGTGAAGTTTTGAACAAAAGTCAAGCAAGGCGCTTACGAGGTACCCGGAGGATCCAAGCACCCAGTTTGCTACCCTACATATTACACGCACGCACTTTTCCGTCGTTGACCCATGATCATATACCGTTCAGTTGATATCATAGCAAGGGCCTGATCACTTCTGAGTCTTTTGCGTAGTTCTTGAGGTCTTGTAAAGGTCTCGAGTATCTTGCAGCGGCGTTGCGGCGTCATAATGACAAGTTGATGTTTATCCAGTGTCCCCATATCACAGCACTATCGCAAAGTCCCGGGTGGCCGGGAGTTGATAGCCGAGCGGGTCGAGATCGAGTTCGCAACAAGTCGGTCTGTCGCGGCAAATATTAGTTTTCGGCAATTTACAATGAGAAGCAGCTTACAACCCCGCGCGGAGATACGGCGCTTCCAGATTGCACGAATCAGCACCAACGCTGCACGAACGCTGCACGAGCTGTCTCGGACTATTTTAGCCTCGAACGAGACAACATCACGACTCGAAGCGAGGTACAGATATCTACTCCGCCCAACCTCAAATCGTTGAGACTGCATGGCTTCGCTTCGTTTTGCGGAGCTGGGATGCAGCAGTCGTGCAGTAGCTTGCAGCCGCGTTCACAACAGACATCTGTAAGTGAGGCATGCTCGCCAGTCGGTGGGAGTCATCATGATATCTACCACGCACAACATCATCGAAACATATCTGCGAATGGCCCCAACGGCTTTACTCTCTCTTGCAGAACTGCAGGATTCGAAGTCGGGCCCTTTTCTCCCTATCTTTCTGTCTTTCCCTCACTCTTTCCACCAGTCCGCGAAGACGCGGATCGACCACGATGGAAAGCTATTCTGACGACCCCACCGGTGACCCTACTGGCGGCACACACAGCTCTTCCGAGCAGGACGACATGGACATGCGACGTATGGGTAAACAGCAGGAGTTGCGTAGGGAAAATCGCAGGCTCTCTGCAGTCGCCTTCATCGTGATCTTGCAAGGCACCTGGGAAGTCTTATTAGTCGCTTGTACGGAAGGCTTGACTAACGGTGGACTGGCCGGGTTATTCTGGAGCTACATCTGGACTTTCGCCGGCATGACTTTCGTGGTGATCAGCCTGGCCGAAATGGTCTCCATGGCACCTACCTCGGGCGGTCAGTACCATTGGGTATCCGAGCTCGCACCCCTCAAAGTACAGAGGCTGCTATCATACTACGTTGGCTGGAACTCCGTGATGTCGTGGCAGGCCGGTGCCGCCAGTGGCCCTTATCTGGTCGGCACGCTCTTGCGCTCCGTTTCCGCCAGCCCGGGTCGTCACCGCCGTGATGATAGCGGCTATTGGGATCTGGCCCTCATTGCGGCGACTGTACTCGTCGTATACTGGTGCAATTGCTACGGAGGCTCTAATTTGCCGGTCTTGCAAAATCTCATGCTGATCCTACATGTTCTAGGCTTCCTGGTCGTAAGTATTTCGCGGTTGCCGACACTGTGCTTCCGCTCAAAACTGATTGTTGTCACATTCGACAGATCTTCACCGCATTGACAGCCGCTTCTCCCCACAACTCTGTGTCCGCCATACTCACAAGCTTCGCAAACTATGGGGGCTGGTCGAGCATGGGATTGTCAATCATGGTCGGACAGAAAAGCGCGATCTATGCTTGCACCAGTTTCGACGCCGCTGCGCACCTCAGTGAGGAGGTCAAGGTACTTCCGACTTCACATGTAACCAACAGATGCACAGGACCTTGCTGACGGCTATCCCGCAGGATGCCAGCCGGGTAGTCCCCAGGGCTATGCTAGAATCACATCTCTTGGGTGGCGGCCTCGGCGCTGTATTCCTGGCTTCCTTCCTTCTCACAGTGACTGACGTCCAAGGTGCACTGGAAGACGACTCCGGCTATCCATTCCTGTTCGTCTTCCAGCAGAGGTTCGGCCCTGCGGCTGTGAAGTGTCTAGCCACTATCGTCGTCGGCCTGCTCTTCGCAGGTACCGTGTCTTACAGTTTATCAAGCAGTAGACAAGTATGGGCTGTGAGTCCGTATCTTCAGGCAGGATGCATCACCACACCGGCTGACGAATCAAGTTTGCTCGCGACAACGGTCTTCCTTTCTCATCGTGGGTTGCTGCGGTCGATCAGAAAACAGACGTCCCTCGGAACGCTGCCCTCGTGACTGCCACCACCACCATCTCACTGTCCCTTATCAAGCTTGGCTCGAACGCAGCCTTGTGAGTTGTTGCTGAAGCCCATGGCGCCGTTGAACCGCAGCTGAACATCTGTATTAGCGATGCGATCATCTCCCTGAACCTCGTATGCCTGTTATGGACATACTTGATATCAATCGCCTGCGTGCTTCACCGCCGCATCTACAACCCGAAATCACTACCGAAAGCAAAGTACACCCTGGGCCGGTTTGGTGTTGTCATCAACATCGCCGCGTTGGTCAACACGGCTTTCGCCTTTTTCTGGTCTTTCTGGCCGAACAAGTCTACGTATCTGCTCGAGGACTTTAATTGGGCGATTGTCATGTTCCCTGCCGCTTTCGTCGTTGCCACATTGGACTGGCTCATCAGAGCCAGGCATGTTTACTTTGGTCCGGTGCGAGAAGTCGTGGTGGCAGTGAGGGACGGAAGTCGGATCACAACTTAAGAGGGTGCTGTGGCGAGTCCAAAGTATAAGTCGGGCACTGAGATTCATGGGACATAGAAACCTAGCAGCCGTGTGTCAATATCAGAAGAGATGATCGCAAAACCCCTGTCCGGTCACAATAGTATTGTGGTAGCAAGATAAGACAGTCTATGGAGAGCGTCGCTTTCAAGGCCAAAAGCCGACTCGATTTGACCTTCTGTTGAGGCCGCTCGTCTCGTGACCTTCCACAAGTCTCTACTGACGAATGATTTATGGCGAAGATTACGCAAGATTCCCGATCAAACATCGTACTGCAGAGGTAACGTAATACTGGAGAAGTGATCGGCCGTTGCGTTCGTCTCTAAATAGTCAGATTTTAGATGGCATCTCTCAGACGCAATATCAAGTTACACGTAAGCGCACGATGTAGCAAAGCTAAAACACTGCGATTGGTTCGAGAAAGCGAGGCACCGTCGAAATCATGTCATACACATTAGGCCCTAGGTCTGCTTCTCAAATTCGCTATCGTATATAAGAACAAGCGACTACACAATCTCTCCGGCGCGGTCACTAACAAGATCGAGTTTTCGACACCGTACCTACAAGTCATGGCCGCAGGGTTGAATTTGTCGATCTATGATACGGACGCTCCGTGTTTTATGCTTGTAAAGACGACGAATGGCTTCAAGGATTCACTAACAGGATCAATAGGGACTTCTTTCGATTTGTTGTCGAATGCTTCATCGAAAATTGAAACGATGATGAATGGCAATCCGGTGGTTCTAACAACGGCAGATATCACCAATGAGATACTAAACAACAGTAGCCTGAGTCAACAGGTCTATACTCTTCTCACTGCAAAAGGCGCATTGATCATTTTTGACCATATTGCTTGTCTGCTCCATGACACTGATCCATATTGTCTTTCGGAGCATTCGCAGATAGATCCCTTGATGGGACAGCGCATGAACTGCTTCTTAGAGGCCACTTTCGCGATGCAACAAGATCAGAGCATACGCAACAAGATCAAGTATCTGATGCTATTGCTTTCCGATCTAATGTCCAAATATAATGTGTCTGCAAAATCTGTTGCTAACGACTTGTCTAGTAACGTTAAGAAAGAGCTGGGTAGCGTCTGCAAGCGCATCGAGGAGCACCTCAAACCAGCTGGGGACAACATGTATGAAAAACTCAGTGGGAATGGCGAGGCGTCTGACATGTTCTTTGCTATAGTGCAGCCACAGCAGAAGTCCACTGTTAGAGAAAAGGTAAAGAGAAGGCGAGAAAGCCCGGCAGGGGCAAAAGTTTCACCTACCCCGAAACTAAGTGACCTTACAACCAGCACCGAGCCTGCTTGCGAGGCTAAGCTGAATACCGGAGAAAAGTATGCGACAGGACCTGTCCAAATCAACGAGGTGCGGAGATCTAAACGCAAAAGGGAGAGACAAGATCCTGAGGTCTATAATACCAGCAAACACCCTAATGATGGTCAGATTCCGCGAAAGCGACGTCATCGCGTAGTAGCATCAGACGTGACCGGACAAAAGCAAAGTTCACAGTAGTGCAGTTGTGTAGAATCTTGCAACAGCTTCGTACAGTTTGTTCGTCTGTTCGAGCCATATAAAATGGGTTGACCCGCCGATTCAGCGACCTGAACAGTGTACAAATCTTAGAACCACTCTGCCTAATATCACAGTATTAACTTAAGTCGAACAAATAAACATCATTTTTCCCATTCTCGTGTTCTCGATATCCAACATTGCATAGAAAGTCACGTGGATAATCTGATAATCAGTCCACCTCAAGTCGCTACAGTAGATACCAGAGACTGTTGTGGACCATGTCCTAGCTCGTCAAGCTTGACTCGTTGAAGTCTGGATCGACAAGCAAATTAAGAGATTCCGGAGCATTCTTTGTCGTCCACACGCCCGCAATCTGCCCTGAATGGTAACAACCTGCCAATAGAGCTGCGAGAGCCAGTGCTCGTGGAGAAATTGCAGTGTAGTCGCCAGGTTGTGTACCTCGTTTTCTCATCGAAGATACAGGCTCCAGTAGAATCTTGGGTGGATTTCCATAGAGAGCGGCACTTTGCTGGCCATTTTGACCACTTGGCAGCACGCTTACACATGTTCGACACTTTGTTCGACCTCATCCAGGAAGCATCAAGCCCAGCCCCCTTCACACCAAGCCTTGTCTCCCGGGAATCATGTTAGACACCTAGTGATGGTCAATGCGGGACATGTGGTTTTCCGTCGGCCGAGCAAAGCGAGCGCACCTGGAAAGCGTTCATCTTGGACTACGGCACACCCTACTTTGAGAACATTCTACATACAATAGCTTTAGACCGCTAATCCGCGTCGTATCATCTGTCAAAATCTCACTCCTTCTTTCAACCCACCTCTCGTGTTTCCGGGAGACTAAAGATTTGGTTGAAAGTGATTGTCAACGCCGACGTGCCGTGATTTGCGTTCACCTCGGATGGACGAACATCGGTCTTGAGTGAGTCTCCATATCAAGCTTACGAAAGTCATTGCGTTGAGAAATTAACTGGTTCTGTGATAGCTTCGAAATCCCCGGTCCGTGCAAGCGGATCAGAGGTGAACGGACTGCATCGTTGGTCTAACACCACCAGTTACTCATTCCAAGACCCATACTGAGTCATCTGGAAGGCGGCTTGGCCTTGCTGCGACATCACAAAATAGCTATACCAGGATGCTTGATATTGAAAACACAGCAGGCGGTGGTGACTACGCTAAGCTGACGAACAAAAATGTCCGGAGCTTCGGCTGGAAGGGTGTCACTGTCACAGTTAAGGATCGCCACTCGCAACAGCCAAAGACTATCCTCAGCGATGTCAACGGCATCGTCAAGTCTGGTGAACTGTTGGCCCTCATGGGACCTTCGTGAGTCGCACATCGTCGCTCACACCACTTATGGACCGCAATAGTGCTGACTGACCCTCGCTTCAGCGGTTCCGGCAAGTCAACTCTCTTGTCCGTCCTCGCGCACCGTACTGCGTTGTTAGACGCATCCGTCAAGGGTGCTGTCTACGTGAACGGCTCGCCTGCAGACCCAAAGATATTCCGGCGTATTTCCGCCTACGTCGAGCAAGAAGACGCGCTCCTCGGCTCGCTTACCGTTCGTGAGACCTTGAACTTCGCCGCCCGTCTCTCTCTGCCCAAACGTATCAGCAAGACCGAGCGCATCCGGCGCATTACATCGCTCCTCACCGCTTTCGGTCTACGAGGTCAGGCCGAGGACCTCATCGGCACACCGATCAGAAAGGGGATCTCTGGTGGTCAGAAGCGCCGTGTCAGCGTCGCCGCACAGTTGATTACAAGCCCCAAGCTCCTCTTCCTCGACGAGCCCACGTCTGGTCTCGACTCCGCCGCCTCCTTCGAGGTTATCTCCTTCGTCAGGGACGTTGCGAAAAAGCACAACTTGATCGTCATCGCCTCCATTCATCAGCCTTCAACCTCCACATTCGCCATGTTCGACATGCTGCTTCTACTGTGTCAGGGTTACACTGCGTACAGCGGTCCTGTCTCTGAAGTGCAGTCGCACTTCGACTCCTGTGGCTTTCCCATCCCTCTCTACATGAACCCGGCAGAATTCATCATCGACTTCGTCAACACCGATTTTGCCCGCGACAGGAGCGAAGTTGGCCAACAGCTGAACATGGTGCACTCCTCATGGAACAAGGCTCGAATCGCTCGCGACACTGTCACCGAGTTGACGGATGAGATGGCCCGCAACTCCTCGGACAACGTGCTCGAGCATGGATTCTTCAAAGAGGAGATTGCCGGTGTCTTTGCTATCCTTGCCGCGCTCATCCACCGCTCCTTCATCAAGTCCTACCGCGACGTCATCGCGTATGGCATACGGATCGCGATGTACATGGGTCTAGCGATCATGATGAGTACTGTTTGGCTGCGCTTGAGTCCGACTCAGGGCAACATCCAGTCCTTCACCAACGCCATCTTCTTCGGGGGCGCGTTCATGTCGTTTATGGCCGTTGCCTACATTCCTTCGTTTCTTGAAGACCGCACTCTCTTCATGAAGGAGCGCGCCAACGGCCTCTACGGCCCGTCCTCGTTCTTGATCGCCAATTTCATCATCGGCGTTCCCTATCTCTTTCTCATCGCTGTCTTGTTCTCGGTCGTCGCCTACTGGTTGTCCAACTTCCAGCCCACGGCGCAGGCATTCTTCACCTGGGTCATGTGGCTCTTCCTCGACCTGCTCGCCGCCGAGTCCCTGGTCGTTCTGGTCAGCTCGATTGTGCCCATATTCGTCGTTGCCCTGGCCGCCACCGCCTTCGCCAACGGCCTTTGGATGTGTACCGGAGGTTTCCTCGTACCGCCACAGACCCTCAACCCCTTCTGGCGCTATGTGTTCCACTACATTGACTACCAGTCCTACGTCTTCCAGGGCATGATGGTGAACGAATTCGGCTCGCGTAGTTTCACGTGCGCGCCCCCCAACAACCCCGGTGACAGCTGCAGCTGCATGTACGAGAGCGAGCTGGCAGATCAGTGCCTCATCGCGGGCTCCGCCGTGCTAAATAACTACGGTTACAGCGTCGGGGACAGTGGTAGATGGGTCAGCATCATGATATGCATCATCTTTGGCTATCGCGCCCTCGGCTGGCTCGTTCTTTGGCTCAGACGTACCTGAGCGACTTTTCGGCTTCCCTGAAGCTACACCTATTCCCTTCTCATTCCTTGATAGCGCCGCGGAAACAAAGTTGGTAGAGTTTTCGAGGTTGTTAGAATAGTAGTGAAGACACGTTCCCTTCGACCCCAGCAAGACATACTGTTGGATGCCAAAAAACCCTGGAGGAACGCAAAGCAGATGTATGACCATGCCGTCTTTGAGCCACGGTCTTCACGATCTCTAGCCTTGGTGTTTTATCAAGAGTCGTCTTTCGCCCTTGTCGCCTTACTTACGCTGGCGCAGAGAATACCTAGAAGAAGGCAACTAAATTGTCCTTTTTCCCTCCTCACGCACGAAGTGCTTACCTGTAGAGAAGCTTGACGAATAAATTCCGGGGGGAGCGGGAGTTTTAGTGCTTCGCTATTGACGTCGATATCGTTGCGAGAGTTTCGGGACGGCGAAGGACGGCACATAGACTACGAAATTACCGATACACTCATCTGGGCTATATTAGAAAGGTTCATACGCACGACCTAGGTAAGACGATGTGGTAAGCGTACTTTAGCTACGTATACTTAAGCTCTAGTCTACTATGATATTAGAACCTATAACTATACTATCTTAGCTCTATTCCTTATTCGGGGTATTAGCTAGGGTTTATAGGTACTAACTTAAGTGCATAAGTTAACTTAAATACATATCACTATAGTTACTGTACAAGTATAACGGAAGTCTTACTAGCTAAATTAAATCTATCGTTATAGCTACAGTACAGGGCACGTTTCGGGTTCTGTTATCCCTGACTCCCAAGGGTGTCTGGATAGCGACGTAGTCCCTTCCGGAAACAATCCCACTCCGCCTAGTTTCGACATCTCCTCGTTGAGATCGCTCTCTCCCACTGGAGTGGTCATTGAGAACTCAACAGCTCGAGGCAACCATCACTAGAAATTTTTCCAAGTTCCAACCGTCATGCAACATTCTTTAGTTTGAACACTCCAGAGTTCGGGTTTGAAAGTGAATCTGGGCCAGACTCGAAGCATAAAGCTAGAGAAAAAGATAGTGGCAACATGAGCTTTGCTAAACGACTCTCTAAACACGTGGAGCAGCGTTTGGAAACGAACATAAGCACGCAGGGAGACACCATGGTTAGGATAGAGCGAAGTAAGGCTGAGCTCACGAGATTGAAGGGAGAAGAGATTGGTATCCGTCAAGTCCTCGGAAAGCTTGAAGAACTTAGTTTCTGAACCGCTCGTGGATGTAGTTAAAAAGAGCAGCATAGTGCAATGCAGGGTTCGCTTGAGACCAAGTATAGCTTGCAGTTCCTGTTTGTTTTCAATAGTCACCTCGCGGTGGAGCTTTGTGCATCCATTTAATTCACAGTCTTTCAAACACATGTATTGGCCAGCAGCTGCTGGTTGAATTCTTCAGCTCGGATTCTGATTCTGACTCTGGGCGTCATTCTTCCAAGCGCTGTAAGATCTGACAATTGAAGGTATTTATGTGGATGAAGTGACAGACTCACACGCTAACCCTAAGTTCCCATAGTCCACGGATCAAACACGCTACTGCCTGGCTTCACGTTAGTTTCTCCAGGCTCTTCCTAGCATCGAACAATTTGGAGTAGGTCTATTAGAATCGGCGTCGCCCGGAAGGTAGGCGGATATTCGCCACGGTCCAGAGTGAAACGATTATATCCTCGGAATCTATGAAGCCAGGCATTTTGCATCAGTGTTCGAATCCAAGCCGTGTAGCAGGATGAAGTACGAAGAGGTGAGAGTACGACAAAAGCAGAGGACAAGACGGAAAGACGTGGTGAAGACGGTTGCTGGACCTCACGATCCGTTGCAGACGACCCAAGTAGATACTGGTGGTGTAAGTTACTGCTTCCAATCGCATAGACGGGCACAAGCCCATGACAAAGTATGGGTGGCACCCTTCGGTTTAAATTGGAGGCTGAAGCGATTTATAACTGAAAGCAAACGCCATCCTCAGCATTGATGCCGGAAAGGTTCTTGTTTCTTTTGGAAACGTGATGAACATACGATAACAACTGACGTTACTTGAGAAACATAATCGCTGCACAAACCTCGACACAACCACCACTACTCGACAACCATCCCAATCAGTTCACTGGCTTTCCTATTCCGTCATTCCATTCCGCGTCGGTAGCACTTGTGAGTGCACAGCTTAGAACCGTCCCTCGTAAATTGAGTGATACCATGAGGGTGACTGTGGTCTGAGGTGTTGAAACGATTTCACATGCACCCACGTTTCATGAAGTCGTCGGTGTAATGCCAAGCAGCCTCCCTCGTGCTAGGTGATGGAAGAACTCCAGCCTATAGAACGATAAGTTATCCTATCATGTACCAAGTGTAAGTATTTGTCAATTTACCTTTTCTAGTGTCAAATCGACATTACCTCGACGGACACTGAGCTCGAAGCGACCGGTGTAGCCGCGCCCTGGGTAAGGCAAACGCGGAAACTACCTGCCACCCCTTCTTTGACGATGTTGTTGTGGAGATCCTCAAGGAGCCGTTGCATTTTGAGGACATCCCACGAGACTTCTCCTGCATCCAAGGGGTTTTCCAAAGAGACAAGCTGTTGGGTACCAGGGTCGATGCGCCAGATGGAAGGATTCGCCCCGATTCCAGAATCCAAGGGGTTTGACGTGCCTTGGATGTTTATCAACTTCTCTCCAACGTACGGGCTATCATGCTCGTGGGGCAACTGCAAGCAAGGAATTTCTTCAACTCCGTGATCGTGGAACAGATTTTCCATGGTGGATCCGGCCAAAACATCACTCTTGAGTTTGGGGAGATCTGGCAAGCGGTCAGACCAGTCCGTAGAAAACCCGGCGATGTTGGGCTTTATGGCCGATGCAAGTAAGTCTTGCTGGAAGATATTCATGATTCAAATGAGTCTGAGTGCAACTGTGAAGGAACAAGGCATGGTGAAGATGGGACAATAGAATTCTGTAACGAGATTAAGAGGCTTTATACACCGCTGCATGGGGAGGCACATACCCATCCCCATGTAACACTGTGATGCGTCTATCCTTGGACACTGAACACCCAAGATCATGAATTCATTCTAACAACATGAGCCATCCTTGTCGCATTCGGCGCGTCACAGGCCAGCGTTCGGATACAGTACGAGTCGCGTGGACTATACTAGAGAGTTGGATGTGCCTTACCGAGGCAACCGAGCGTCAGAGGGAGAGGGCGACTGCGGTTCCAATCACACGTATTGAGTGTGCAATTTCGGGCTCGGAAGAGGCGAACAAAAGCACCGTCCAGGCCCTTCCATCTTGTGCATTGATACCATGCAACCACTAGTCTCATACAGCGAGTCGACGTCCGCGGGGATCTTGGACAAGAGTCCACTTTGGTTGATACCACACTCAGGTATTGGTCTACTGTGGGTATTCCAGCGGATCTACTTTGGAGTTTGGAGGAAGATCTTCTGGGAACGATTGCAATTCCAGGGACTGCAACACTATCGCCTCGCTCGATCCGGACGTCTGATACCAAAAAGAAACGATGTGTTTCCGCTAATCCATTCAGTGCTACTCGAGAACAACAGCTACCCGAAAGGATCAATAGCCAGTGGGATGAGTCCCCGGAGGCTGCAGAAGGCCTCAGGCCGATGGGCCGGGGAGACAGGGATGTGGCTCCCCGTACCACGTCGGTCAAAATAAGTTGGAAGAGTGAATTGTCGAGGTTGTCACAATGGGTGCTTGAAGGGTGCCCCCCTTGACCGGGATTCTATCCTGCCGCGGCTACCATTTCGCCAATCACTCGTATGCCGGGCAATTTTAGGCCTCGAGCTGCCTAGACTTTCGATGCAGTCAAATTCATGACACGAAGGCACCGCAAGCCAAGCCGGTTGAGGGGGCTTAGCAACGCACAGCGGAGGCCTCCCTGCCTCGGGTCGCTCAGATTCCTACTAAGTTATGTAGTCAACTACCAGATCGCTGTAACTCCAGTTTAAGTGACGGTCGTCACATGAAACGTTCCGTACAATGCACAAATCGGGTTTTGTTCTCAACATGGCAGTGTCGAAGCACTGAGGAGTTCTGTTTGGAGTCAGGAGATCAGAAAACCTCTACAAATAATGAGTTCGACAAGAGTGCAGTAGCATGACAGGAAAGGGCTACAGCGCATGGCAGCTGCTTCACCCAGACTTCTACCCTCTATTGGACGATCATTCATGACCGACGAGCTTGGATTCCGCTAAGGTATGGAACGCAGTCCGGCAACACGTTGGTGGCGTTACGCATGTAGGAACAGACGGTCGAGCTCGTGGGATTAAGCGCTCCGGCTACGTGTCAATCAGCCAGTGTTTCATCGTTCCAAAACTAAAGCCTTCGCAATCTCTAGCATGATACTAAGCGATTTGGAGATCCGGCTGCCTAGACTCGCTTCCCTGGGTTGACCTATCGGGCTCTCGTCCAGTCCATGTTTACTACTGACTACTGTCTTCGTCTTTATCTTACAACTCTGCCTGCTAAGATAGGAGGCTACCGACCATTCCTGTTGGCTAATGCGAAAACGGCTACCAGGGCTGATAGCTACGTCGCTTGAAATCCGGCTCATCACACTGCGGGAACAGAGGTCCAATAAGCTGAATTTTTAGAGGCTGCGGAAGGCAACAAATCAACGTGCCGGGGACACACGGATGTGGCTCCACGTAACATCTCGGCGATACTGACCTGGAGGAGTGGACTGCGCAGGCTATCGAAAGATCGCTTCATTCATTGTCTCTACTACAGTAACGTTACTTTGCACATTCGGCTTGACACTGATACTCTTGTGAAGTTGGAGCAGAGCCAATAAGGTGTCACGGTCGTATTTCCCGACGCATGACAACAAGCAGTACTGGTTATCGGAGAGAATGTTTGCAGCGAAGCCGATACTGCAGTCTCCTGTACAGCAGCGTCGACTCTGTGATGTTTTGCGCTATCCATCGATTCGTGCAGTGCGGTGTTCGAAAACACGTACCACATGGCGCAGACATGTTCACGCACACCCTCGAACAGAATAATCACGTATCAGCCTCGGTTGGCTAAGCCACTATTCTTTATTGTCTATCGAAACATAACCGTGAGCTCCCATCTTGTGCGGGCGCTTGGGTGACCGTGATCCTCAGGGAAAGCCCTTGTTGAGCCTTCGCTACGCCTGTCATGGTCTTTGTCTAGCTGCGGAAAAGGATTGGTGTCCAGCAAGATGGCAAGGGCACGAAGCAGCCATGGACACGCATAAGCAAGCGATCTAAACTCTATCAAGAAAATCAAAATCCTGCCTACACCTACCGGATCGAAAATCGCACTCGGCACCTAAGGTTTTCGTGGTGAAACGCAGATACATAATCTGGTTATGAGCAAGCCTTGTTAATTGTAGGACAGGACTAGATGGCTTGCGTCCCTGGGCATTGGGGGCAACGCCTTGGTCTGACAACGCCTCTACAACTTCGATGCGACCGTAAAATGCAGCCACTTGCAGAGCGCCTCCTATGCAAGGATGGCTCACAGCATCGACTTTAGCATTATTTTCAGTAGCATCTGCGCAATATCCGCGCCACCAACCACTGTGTTCTGGTAAGAGCATTGGCATTGGCGCCGTCGTGAATCAGCGTTCGAGTGACGCTGACCTTTGCTTCTCGAAACGCAGACTGCGGTGCCTCATCCAGAGCGTTACAATCGACACCTCATGGAGGTTGTCATCATTTTGACTTAGTACCCGTCGCATCGTCTCCACGTTGCCTTCCATTCCAGCAGCCGTGAGGGCTTCTTCGCCGTCGTACTCGGAGCTCATGGCAATCTGGTCGTTGGCGCCGGCACTGGTGCTATCATTGGCACTTTGCTGACAGGTGTACGTCCCGTTCAACACCCCTTTCTACGATGAGGGTAGTGGAAAAGTCGTCTGCGAGGAAGGCCTTCGTGTTACCGCAAGCTAGGAACTGAAGGAATTCACACACTTGGGACGTAGGATACCACTCTCGCACCTCGTCCGAGAGCGGAATTTCCCTCTCTCCATTATTCTCAGCCATCAGCACTGTACAAGTATTCTTCACATGGTCGATGTCTTGTTCAGAGATCATATGGCGTTCATCTTTTGATGCGAGTTGGGACGAGTCTGCTGCTGAGCACTCGTTTCTCACCACCGATGACCGGTCTTTACGGTTTTGTAAGAGCTCTCACTATGAGTCCGTCCTTGCAAGATCACGACTCTACGGACGTAAGATGAAGTCTCGCTTCTATCAGCACATTCCGCTTTTACGCGGTTATTTGAGCAATGCCTTGTTGATGATTTTGAAAAGTTTTCCCTGTTGACTCTCGGTATGTTATCTGCATGGTCCCCTAACCTTTGTCGGGATCTGTTACTGGTGATCCCATGCTTCCTTTTATAATTGACGCGCAGTCTAAGACGGGCGGACTCTGTGATGGACCCCAGTATTCGACGTGTCGCAGGATACCATGGAGGAATCTCCACGAGTGTGAACGGAGAGTCGTGGCTTTTCCGATCTATGTACTGGCCCTTTCGATGCTCGAGACGATATGTAAGGTAGATGATAAAATCATGACAGTAGTCACAACAGTCTACAAAAGCACGCGCTTCCAGACGCTGATCGCAAGTACGACTCTCTTCTACGTGTTCCTCAAAGCCTTGAAGATATCGTTCCTCTTTACTGCTCAGCAGTCTTGACACTGACTGCACCGGGTCATGGTTGAAGCGCACTCCTGGAGGCATAGTGTTTACACGAGACTATGCACGTAGTAACAATATACAGACGTGTGAATTGTGCTAAGCGGTCAGACAGATGTAGATGATCGATCAGAATGAGTGACAATGTACGAGGCAGAACGCGATTGTGCTTATGAACCGTTAAATGCTCAACCGCTTCAAGAAAGAAGCCCCTAATCATCGCACAGGTCCAGAGCCAGCAACTTCCCATCACGTAATCTGGATACGCAACAATATCCAGGCTAATTTTAGTCCTGGTTCTACCGATGATGACATAGCCTGTGACACCTCCACAGTGGCGCCCGATCATGACCAAGTACGACGTGCACCACCAGTCAACCTGAGCGGGCAAAAGAGATGATTGGAATGTACAGTAGTTTGCAAGCCGGGCTTCCCCCAACACTCTTCGATGAACTTGCAAAGCGGGGTGATTTAGGCGCGGGACGGAGCGACCGACGACTTCACCCATGCGGCTGTAAGGTCACTAAGTTAATGAGCGCTGACTTAGTCACGTTGAGTCGTAGGCTCAAATAGTGCGGAACTGTACGAGTGTTGGCTCCGCTTGATCAGAGTTGAATTTTTTTTTTGAAGAAAAGTCCGCTTCACTACGAGAGCTCGCTGAGGTAGACTTAGAGGTCGAGGCTATGCTCCCTCTTCAGCCCACAATGTGTACATAACTTATTCAGCTCATCTGGTACTCAAAAAGTCGAACTCGGTACGAGAATGGACCGCCATACTCGGGAACTTCCAAAAGCTCTTGTGCTTCAATGGAACAATTCAACGCTCAGAGCACGATGTCCATACTGTCTCTACTCGCATAGGCACGGGCTGCCTAGACCTCTAGCGCATGAAAATGTCGATCAGACGCAAGAGGGGTGGACGCTTCGCTTGCTGGGAAACTGGCGAAGGAGCGATTGCTCCGACGTTAATTTGGGAGGCGAATACATTCTAGTGTTTCCTCAATCACACGATCTCGCCACTCGCGGCTATGGTTGGGAAGTGAATGAGGTGGGCTCTGGGTTTGTGACTGTGCATGGTCAAGGCAGGGTCGAGATTCCCATCAATGACTGCCGTGACGGCCGAACGATACTGCCACAATACCAGGAACAACACAGCCTTAGCGACAATGCAAGCGAGACGAGCTCGCTGACTGGTGCTACAGAGAACTTGAATCTTGGAAGTGGCGTCGACGGAGAAAGCCCGAAACCGCAACCGAACAAAACCTACCAAGAAATCATGGAGGAGCTCTATCTGGATCCTACTTATCGACACCATTCGTACATATCCCATTGCTGTCTAAGGGAAATACCAGAGCTTGAGCTGCTCCTTCGCCAGTATCCTGCCGACCATTTCATTGGAAGTGTTGACGAAGAGGGCAATTCGGGGACTCTGCTCGCCGCGACCGAAGAGGATGGGCTAGAGACCTTATGCTGGCTTCAGAACCGCGGAGACCCGATAGATCGAGCGAACCATTACGGCAGGACTCCGCTTATGGAGGCCGCATTATGGGCCCGCTTGAAGACAGTTCAATATCTAACTTGTCAAAGCATCGATATTGAGGCACGCGATGGGAATGGGATGCGAGCGTTGGACCTTGTGGTAGATACAGAGCGGAATGCGAAAGAAAGGAGGTTGCGCTCTGCAATGTATCGCGAGGCTCCCGATGCCAGCAGGCGACGCGAACAGATTAGGGAGATGTTGAAGCGCCTCACGTCACCGAACTCATCGAAACCTTCCGACTCGGCAATATCATCGCTACCACAGGCCCGCGCTTTCTTCAACAGGAAAGCCGACGGCACACTCGAGGTCTATAGACCACAGGTACTCCTTCAGCCACCATTTGGACAGAATGGGTTACAGAAAGCGTTCGCCACACTGGATCGTGGGCCAAGCTATCCTCCCGTTAACGCAATGAGTGGGTATTCCCATCCCGGTTGGCCGAACGTGCTGGACAACAACTTTTGGACGGATAAATCGGAGGAGTTGCGTGCATTGCTCGACTTACCGGAGAACAGACAAGCAGCTTCTCATGTCGAGCCTCAGCTCCTTGCATATCTCCTGAATCGTCATTCGCTTTATGCTCCAGCAAACTGGGGAGAACGCCGAGAGCTACTTAGCGTCATGCCAACTTACTCTCTTCGACCCGTTATTAGTGTCAGCAAGTCTCTATTCTGCCCCTTCTGCCGAGAGCTCTTCGAACGATTCCGAGATAGATTCCCCGATCTCAGAGTCACTTTGAATTGCGTTGGAGAGTCGGCTGCGGCGCCTCTTGATGTGCTGGAGTGAGATCACCCAATGGAAACTTCAGGCAGGGGCAGCCTCGCGACAAGGAGATGAGTTCTGAGGATGGCGCGAGGGACTATTTATAGCTATATGGCCCCAGAACATTGATGTCGAAGACTGCTCTGCGTCGTAGTCTGCTCGTGTTTTTTCTCCTCTCGCATACAAAATTTGCGGTGCTGTGTCATCGATATTAGTTATCGTTCAGGCAGGTGCTACGAGACGTAAATTGGAGCAGCTTCCTGTGGCGAAATTTTCAACATGGCTTGACAACGTCACGTGATTAGATTCGCAAGTTGTGGCACAGAGATGTGGCACAAAGAGGGCACGGCGGCTTCTCGTAGAAGGTCGAAGAACCACATAGAACCACATAGAACCACATGACCATGTACCATGTGCTATGCGCCTCTGCATCCTCTGCACCACACATTGCTTGCAATAAATTGTAGCACAGGAACCATTGGTTTGGCGTCGTTGCCTCGTACCACAGATTCGAGGTCGATAGCCTTCCGCCAACTAGCACATCCTGCGGGTCTTGCAGATCTCGTCAGCATCCTAAACCTCCGCCTTCCGGCTGAAACCGAGCATGGCCGACGGAGCTTATTCTCAAGAGACGGCGTTCCTGGATAATTGGTTCCAGTGGCTGTCACCCGGAGCTGAAGATTCGCAAGGTACGGCCGGGGACCCGGGCGCACCGAGACCCCTCTCGTCGCCTTTCCCCGATAGTCCTGCCTCGCCCGATGTGCCCCTTGTAAAAGCGGACAGACTGTGCCTGCTGCAGCCCGACGCCTGGGATCAAGAGAAGGACTACGGTGCCGACCCTCCAACATGCATACGATATACGATTGTGTGGAAAGTGAAGGTGAACAATAGGATGGTTGCGACAGACACAGAACAGGATATTGTGCTGGCCCCAGCTCACTACTGGTCAATGTCTCTGAAACCAAAACTCGATGCTCTGGTTAGCAAGAAGACGACAAGTCGCAAGCGAATCTCGTCCGACGATACCAATTTAGTGGTATCGGTAAATGAGCGCACTGAGCGTGACCTTATTAGACGATTCGATGAACTCAAGGTAGATTGGTCAGTTGTAGAGAAGCAGCTCCTGAATTGGGGCGAATTTCTACGTGTCGGCAAAAGGCTTAGGGTTGACATCTCGTTCAATTACGTGGAGACCCAGGCAGTCCCAGCTGCTAATGGTCCACGGGCCGACTGAGCCACCCAGCGGACGCTGGCTGAACGCGCCGCTCAGCTGAATGCCGAAGAAGCGTCCGGGGGGCCGTCGGCATGGCGTGACGTCTACCTACTTATGCGCTGCCCGGGGCCTCCTTGCAGCTTGGGACCCTACTGCTGGCGCGACCCTGACGGCAAGAAGCATTATCGACTAAAGACCCACCACATGGAGAGTTTGATCAGGTACGTCGAAGAAGGCGGACACCTGGAATCCCATGACGATATTCCCGAAATGATACGCCAGCAATTGTACGCAGAGCAGCAGGAGCGTTCCCAGAGACAATATAAGGCGGCCCCGGGTGGTACTGGCGACTTCCCACCCATTACGATCAACAACGTGTTGCCAAGCGCGATTAGAGCAAGCTCGAGCACACAGCCTGAGGCAACAACCGGTATTGTTGCAGCCATGCGCACGTCTTTACCCCGAGACCTCGAGCTTCCCGGCTTTCGAGACGTAGCGCTCAACGAATACAGCCAGTGGCATCAGTCGCGAGTGCATGATACAAATCTGAAAGACGACTTCGAGAAGGTGCGAAAGATTGCTTTGGAACATGCACTGGATCTAGATTTGATTCATGAAGAAAATGATCCAGACTTTTTTGAAAAGCAAGGTGTGAAGAAGGGCACTGCGAAGAGATTTGTACGCGACATAGAAGGATGGGCGAAGAGATACAAAGGAGAGGGATCCGACAGCATTTCCGTAACCTCATGAGTCTCGTGGCGCAATTTATTTCTATTAGGTGTTATAGCATAGGTAATTCGCAAAGCGTAACAATGTCAATTGAAGCTCTCTCGAAAGTGCTTGACATCCCGCAGTTAGTGTAAACTTAGACCTCTTCGATTGTCACGCCCGAATGCCTAAAGTGGCCTTGTGCACTGCTTCCTCTCGCACCTACGACTGCGACACACCACTCTAGAAAGCTCTCGAAGTCCCGCGGATGTGACTGATGGATTTCCCAGTTTCTTTTGATGAAGGTTTTCAGCTCGGCGAAGAACTCTTCGATGGGGTTCAGATCCGGCGAATAGGGCGGCAAGTACATAAGGATTACGCCTGCCTTAGCGCACAACTCCTCCACTCGGTCGGACCGGTGGAAAGATGCATTGTCCATCACGAGCACGGACTTGGGCTGCGGCCATCTACCGCACCATTGCAAGAGCTCCTCGAGAAAGTCCTCAAACACTTCACTGTCCGTCGAACCCTGGTATACACGGGCGAATAGGATGCCATCCTGGGTATATGCTGGGAGTATATGGTGTCTCTGGCCCCGGTGGAACTTTTCCGTTTGTACTGGTGTGATCCCGAAAGGTGACCAGCCCGTCCTGCGAAAACCCACCCTCTTATCACAGCCAGATTCATCTATGTAGACCAGATGATATGAGGCAAATCCTGTCAATTCGTGCATGTATCGGTCCCTCAGATCTGCGTTCTGCTCTTTCGCTTTGCGCCGTATCGTCTTCTTCGACCACCCTTCTGCCTACAACGCGCGGCTGATCGTGGAGTTTGAGACTGCCAGTTCGAATTCGTCCTGAAGAAACGCGGCGAGTTCATCAAGGTGCCTGTCAGGATTCTCGAGCAGGAGCTCCTTCAGTGCATCGGATATCACCGGTGTGATGGCGCGTGGGCGACTTGCGAGCGCTGTAAAGGGTGCTTTTGGAGTTCCGAACGCTCGGATGTTCGACCGTATCGCTTTCACCGATCGGCTGCTGCATGCGAATCTTGGCACACAGTGCCTTAGAAGGCTCTCCTCCGCCCCTACTTCCACCTAGACTCCTTAGGCAATCGTTGATAAGCTACCTAAGAGATACTGCTCAGAACCCCTACCCACTACATCCTCACAATTAAGTCTAATCTATAAAGTACTATATACTTTACTTATGTCTTACTTATCTATATTATTATAAGGGCTTTCGTACGCCTTACACAACTTACCAATATATATAACTTACTTTGTATTTATAGCGGGTACGCGCTAGCTACTACTAATTAGCTTGGGGTAGACCTCTAAAAGCGCTATATAAGTAAGGACTACCATAAGCTCGGTTGATATAAACGGGCTACTTATAGCCCTAAAGAGATAAAATATAATTAAGGTTGTTAAAGTAGTATTATAACAAAGCTTAAGTCAAAAAAGTCTATAACAAGTAGGGATCAGGTTCTTCTCTACTAGAGAATGCCTCTCTGTGATAGTTACTTTGATTGCCTTCATACGTGTGTCGTGCCCGAGTCATGCCGTAAAGTCAAGGGTTTTGCTGTTGTTGGCGTAGTGGGCGTAACGGGCGTGGCGGGCGCAGCGGGCGAGGCGGGCGCAGCAAGGCGTCGTGAGCGTCATGGGCGTCACGAGCGCCACGAACCTCATGGGCAGCCCAGGGATTGGCGTCAGTCTCCTGAGGCTTTCGATATTCAGCAATAACTATCGGTAGCCTGGTAATGCGTGCATGGTGTTTCTCGTATCTCGACGAAACTAGAATTCCCCTTCTCGATATCATCAATCTGGCATGTCACTCTCCAACCTAAGTGATGCCGCAACGATGGACAGCAGTCACGGATCTAGTAATTTGGGAAGAAAATTCGTTGATAGACTTAACGCGCACCTAGAGTCCGATGAATCGATCCTCACACGACGAGGATACACGAACGGGTGTCGTGACATGGATTTTCCGTATTTCGTAGTGTTTGTCCCTGCACGAATGTAGTTGAATTGCAGTACACGCTGGCTATTCGAGCCTCACTTCTTGTACCCCTACCCCGCGAGTTTGGACTCTGTGGTTAAGTTCTTTATGACCCTCGCACTCCCGTCTCAGGAGATACCTAAGATCGACACTACATCTGACCGTGAGAATTTTTGCACATATCTTTGGCAAAATCCGTCCTAGTTGCGACCACTTGTAGGGATAGGCCAAGGTATTCGTTGTTCTTTATCGGCGGAGAAGAGGTTCTCTTGTCCATCAATGAGCTCATCCTCAAACGTTAAAGTCGTGCCGCGGAGCTACAAACTAGGTATCACTATCAGGTCAAAACTGTATTTACTCTCAGTTTCCAATGACTGAACCTTGAAATTCACGTTAGCTCTGCGTGGAGCGTGAGCCGCGATTATTCATACCACCGGGGATATAAAGCTGAAAGAAACTGAATGAGGTGTGAGCGCACGTCTCGTATGTTGGAATCTGCTATCGACACTGTGTTGGGTTGAACCCCCATCGTAGCCAATTACTCTCGATCTTTTCCCGGACAGACTCAGGATACGACTTTTCGAACGATACTTCCTGGAAGTGACATCCAGTAGTGTACTCTGCAGGCATGAGTGCGTCGTATATCGCTTTCCCGCCTCGCCTAAAATCTTCACCGCCGCCGTGAGACATGTATGGTGTCATCGGAAACCCTGGAACATCTTCAAAGACATGCTCGTCCAGGCCTGGTCGACATCTCGTCACAAAGGCCCACACAACGTCCTTGAAGTCATACACGTTGACATGATCGCCGACTAAGATGATCCTGTTGACCAGCATGCAGCTTTTGTGGTTGAAGAGGATGTGACCCAGCTTATCCACGAAGTGCTTGGGGTTGGTATTCAGAGCTCGGAGTTTTTCCGTATCAATCTGGAGGGCAAGCCACGTCCCCATGGATTCCAGTGACGCACAGGCCTCTTTGATGGGCAGATCAAGATCTCTGCAGAGAGAGAGGACTTCGCCCGCAGCCAGTGCAGCAGTGACGTGCTAGAGTGATCACACTGGTCAGCCGTCACCGCACAGTTCTGCAGCATTCGAATTCTCAAGTACATACCGACTCATCCGTGATCCGTCCCGGAACGGAAATTGGCAAGATAGCATCGTCACGATAGGTGATCTTGTCGACGCGGAACAACGGCTGTTCATGAGCATCACCGTCAAAGGTCATACCTAGAAAGTCTCCGAATGGTCCCTCCATTCCAAACTCTTCGAACAGAAAAGCGCCTTCGAGTACGATTTCGCTCGTGGCAGGCACAAGGAGGTCGTTGCTGTCACACTTGACAAGCTCCAGAGGTTCCCCTACTAGAGCACCGACATATTCCCCCTCCGAAACGTTTTTTGGAAGGGGTAGAGCGGCGACGAGGTTCGCGGCGGGCGGGACTCCCAGAGCCAATGCCCATGGTATCTCCTTTGCACCGGCGGCCCGCCACTCGTCTCGGACCATCGAGTTGTGCTGACTAGACCCGACGAGACAGCAAAGATGGTTACGATCGTGAACCATACCGCGGAAGATCGACCAATTTGTCCATCGCTTGTCTGGAGTCTGGAGGACGTGGATACCGTAAGTCTGCATGTATCTCCCTCCGTCTCCGGCGTGGAGCTGAGGGACTGGAAGTTCGTGGAGATTGATTTCTTCCGCGCTGATGGAGTTCTCTTTGCAGGGACCGGTGGGTAGAACTACGGGTTCCAGCAGATTTTTTTCCCCGGCTGCGACGGTCTTTTCGGTCAGCTCTTTCCACGTCGCTTTGGGTCCAAGACCGAGACTGATTACCACTCGACCGTATTTTCCCGACTCTTCGCCTGGTTTGTCCGAGCGTAGGCAGGCGGAGTTGCCAAAAATCCTCCATAGGTTTCGTTTGGATCCTTTGACATTGTTGAATAGAGGCGCTAGATTGTCCGTCTCGCTGACCCTCCTAACGATAGCCGCGGCTTCTAAGTGCGGGTCTATCTCATCTTCGATCTCCACGATATCGTTGTCGCGACGAAGAAGCTCGAGAAACTGTCGGAAGCTTAGCTGAGCACCATAGGGACGTGGTTGGCTGAATTGCGAAGTCGTGCTCGCATGCATTCCACGTTTTGAGAGTTTGAAACCGTTTCTGGCGCGCTTCGTCAGCAGCGTTGCCATGGTTCTGCCCACTTCTGCGGCACACGAGCTTTAGGCACGTCGAGTAGATCAAGTACCTATAGCGAGGGAGATGTTGCTATTCTTTTGCAATCCGCTTCTGCCTCGAAGAAATCTAGCACTTGCTAAAATTCCCACGACCGGCCTTCGGTAAGGTGTAAAGGTCTTTTCCGGAGCAAGGTCGGGGTGTATACTGCAACGGCCGAAGCATTCTCCGGGTGTGATGTCCAGGCCGATCTCATGGAGTGCATAGGATACAGTTCCACCCTGAAATACTTGAAGACATTCTGACCGTCTGAAGAAGATTACAAGAAGCGAAGTATGCACTTGAACGCACATGTCATCCGGTCCATGCGATCGTCAGCCTTTCGTCTTTCCAGCCGGACGGCTACAGCAACAAAAAGCCGGTGTTTTCATGCTAAGACCTACGATACCGCAGCTTCATGCCTCGTCCAACAGTCGTCTACTAGACCTAGCACGTTTGCAAGAGCTTATGCCGCACCGGGGATCGCATCGACACGGCACCACTCTCTACTTTTCTGCCCCAACGAAGGCTCTCCAAGTAGCCGGCCGAAACGAATAGTGGTCGCTATCACGGGCGCGACAGGCGCACCGTATGCGATACGTCTTCTCGAGATACTCCGGGACCTAGGAATCGAAACACACCTCGTCATGAGCAAGTGGGCCCTTGCGACGCTAAAGTACGAGACGGATCTGACGGAGCAACAGATTCGTGGGCTGGCCATCATGAATTACACCGTGAAGGATATGTCTGCCCCACCATCATCTGGATCTTTCCAACACGACGGGATGATCATCGTTCCTTGTAGCATGAAGACCCTGGCCGCTGTGCGAATCGGATATTGCGAAGACTTGATCTCCAGATCTGCCGATGTCACTCTGAAAGAAGGCCGCAGGCTGGTCATGGTCGTGCGAGAGACTCCGTTGTCCGACATTCACCTCGAGAACATGCTTTTTCTACGCCGTGCAGGAGCGACCATCTTTCCGCCCGTACCGGCGTTCTATACCAAGCCGCAGGACTTGGGGGACATGGTAGATCAGAGCGTAGGGAGAATGCTCGACTGCTTGGGTATACACAGCGAGTTTTTCAAAAGGTGGGACGGATTTGAAAGATCGGAGCCAATAGCAAGGGTTGCGTACGTCGACTGATTACCCTCATACTCCGTTCCTCCTGGAGTGTAGAGTTGGACTCTTGTGGATGATCCCAAACGGTTCCTGGAAGCTGAGATCGACTGTCTTGGCACGACACATACTGTATCTGGAGAACACCTTCCACCACTAGCTTTGAATCCTTAGCTGGCGGTGATCTTCTACTGTTGCATGGCAATCCCGGGTATCATTATGGAATCGCTTGTACCACTTGGGCGTGGCAGACAGATTCACTGTCTCTTTCCTATTGCTACGTAATTTTTAAAGGCAGGGGGTTACTGTAGGGTCTCAATGGGGAAGTCCCACTGCAACAAGCTCAAAGATACTTTGCTGATGATAGCGGCTGTGAGATCTGAGGAAGTTGCAAAGCCATTTATCGAGCCAGGCACGTGCAAAAGAATAGGGTGTAAGGTCGTAAGCAACAGATTCACCCCCAAGAATATTAAATGACAAAGTGACATCAGTTCCATCTGCTGCGGAGGCTGATATATACTGGGACACGGCTCAGCATCACACGCCAATCAGAGCATCCAATCACTCTCCCATAGTCTGTTTTTCCTCGTCCGGATTGTCGTAGCAGCGCTCGAATTGGATAAGCCGACTCTGCATCGAATCGCTGCGCGTCTGCCGGAAGTAGCTTCGTACGGCTACGGCGAGAATTCCCAGCACGGCACACGTGCAGACAAGTACGCACACGCTCACAATGTGAACCATCCTCATTGCGTACCAACACCACGATCCAGGATCCGAAACTTCCCGCTGACTTCCTGGACTGACACCCGCTGTGCGCGATAGTTGCGTCTGATCCGTCAACCTGGCACTGATCATCGACGGGCATGTGCCCAGGTCGTGCGTTATGCTGAAAACAAGCTCGAGCACGACGAGCTGTACGCAATTCCACAAAAGAATGTTCAAGAGCAGGAAGTGCTGAAAGAGTGGCGTGAACCTCCGACGCTGCTGATGTTGTGGGTCAGACGTAAGTATTACCATCGATGGAGTTGCACAAATACTAACAGTGAGTATCCAATATACACCGATGGCTGCGTAGCCTGAGATGGCGTAGCCGATCAACCCGTATTGAATTCCCACGAAGTCTTGTGGGAGGTATGTGCACATCGCAGCAAAGAGAGTGTGGGATATCAGGGCCACTATCGTCGTGATCGATAAAATCACGCGGCTGGTGTCCCTACCATCTGTCAGCGGGACCACAGGAGGATTTCGAGGCAGAGTTTGTGAGACCAACTTAGTGCCTCTTGCGGCGATCAGAGGGTATTTCTCCGCTGAATTCATTGTGATCTGATGTATAGCACAAACGCAGTAACTGTGTAGATTATTAGAGTTTTGTCAAAAGTCGCATACGGCCATTTAGTAATCTGGTGTTCTGAGACAAATAAGTGTCAGGTCATATTCGTGTGTAGTTGTTGGAATTCTGGCGTGAGGTGACAAAATAAAGTCTCGATATTCGGGCACCGGCCTCGCATGTTATTATGGTAACGCAGAGTTCTTATGTAGCATCTGTGCAGAATCCGCCGAGCATTGTGACACGACGCGAGCTTGCGCACGTGCACCCTTTTGGTGAAATCAGATTGGACCAGACTTTCACATGTAATTAGATTATCACCACGTTGATCGGTTCACTGTTGTCGGGTATCAATTTCCGAGACTACTGTCGGTTGCGGATTAGGAACAGGAGGGCGGAGCTAGGACAAGCATCGGTGAACATCGGTAGATAATTACATCGCGTAGCGAGATTGGACTAGGCTCCATCATTTTGAGGCCACGAGTGGCGGGCTTCAACCCGCCTTTATCATTTTTCAGTCGCCTATCGTCTTCCTTGTTGCCAGACACTGTCTTCCAGGTCACGTTAAATGCCTCTGGGCGTCGCCCACCACAACATGCCGCCAAAGTCGGTGAATGCAAGGGTCAGGATGTTCCAACTGTTCATGTGTAAAGGACAAAATATGAATTTCTCTTATTTGTTCATGTACAACCACACCTCTGTAGTTCTCGACTATATGGTTGACTCCATTGGTGGATTTGTTCTGCCACTCAAGATCGCAGCATGCGTCCATCACCGGCAGGTGTAAGAATGGGAGACAATCACGAAAATTTGCTGGGCGTATTGGTACCATCGACCATTAGGAGACTCTAGCCGCTTGAGTTCGTCGTTCCGTCTGTTTTCGCGCGTGCTGGCCTTTTGTCGCGGAGAACAACGCCGCCCCGTCATCAGATGTTCGAGCAATGCTGTACTCTTATCGCTGGTGATGGAGGCAATGTACCAAGGAAAATAATGATACAAATCAGACTCAACACCAGAAAGAAGATCACCACTATACGCGGCACGATCCCGTAACGTACGGAGAACTCGACTACCTAAACGGTCGCTACACTATAGCAAGGCTCAAAGACAGCCGATGCAACTTTCCTGCCATGGGACTGGTAAGGCGCCATCGTAGAGTTGAGTCAGACAATGCTTGCATTTGTCGCCTTCTTCATGGAGTCAGCGGAGTTGGCCAAGGCGATCATCCAAAGCCACATCCGCATTGCGTGTGCGTCACGTGGCTAGTGTCTGACGCCAGACCGGGCAGGACTTCAGGTGTTGAGCGCGAGGACGAACACTATAGCTAAATGGACGCACATCACAGAAATACCTCTTTTGTGAAGAGCCATGTCAAAAGGATGATTCACGCAATGTCAGCCGAGGGACCACTCGTCGTGCGGCGCCGTACTAACACCAAACTGCACGCCGCACGAAGGGAAGCCATACAGCGAATATTACACTCGGTGACGCGGCCCTACCAAGTAATCAACAAGTACTTTCCAGTAAGTACTCCAAACCGACAAGACTCGAGATGATTTGCTTGCTGATACGTCAATGACCTCGTGGGGAATGCGAAGACGAATGTGTAAGACGAAAGAAAACCGTTCATACGGTGGAGACTCTGAAGCACCGCTGAGACAGTGAGCAGTTCTCAAATTTGACGATCAGCCCTTGTCTTCGAGGCACACCTCTCCCCAATCAGTCAGCCATTGGCCGCGTAGAGAACGACTCCAACTCGAATACTCGTACATACAGATCCACTCTCTCTTCTTGCAGAAGCAAAAGTTCGACCGTCTGGACAGCGGTGTTATCCCCACTGGTTCGTTCCATGAGGCCGCTCAACCGCCACCCACCGACTCTATTGGTCCTTGTTGGAGAACCGTAACTGGGTCCCGCACGCGCACTTGAGATTGATAACGAAACTCTTGTCGACGCTCAAGGCTAGGTCGCAAGCTTTTACTGCAAGTGCCGGCAGACAGCAGAGTCCCTCGTCCGTGCAGCAGCTACCCGTTTGCGCCGCCTTGCTGTCTTGGGTTTCTTCCCCTGATTCACTGCCGTGCACTCCGGGTTGGTTCTGCTCCTCTGCGGGCTCCTGCGCTGGGGCTGTGTGTTCGGGATAGGCATGTGGTTGAGGTGTTTGCGGCAGCCTGAAAGAGAAGCTTTGAGACGGATCGGAATCTATCGACGTGTGAGAGATGATTCTACGGCTACTCAAGAGTTCCTCCACGGCACGTACCATATGCGCTTGACTGATCATAAGGGTTACGCGCGCTGAGAAAGGCAGACCGCTGGCGGAAGGGGGTCATGTCCATGATGCACCGTGAGACAAGATGAGTAAAGGGCTTTGATGGTTGACGCGTCGAATGGAAGGGTGGATCAATGATGAGCGTTACACTTCCAAACACATGCAAGAGGACAGCGCAAGAACTCTGTCAGCAGCAGGTAAATGCACTATGTGTTTGTATACTGGACTGATACGCGGGAGGCTTTGGCGAAATGCCTTGATTCGACCCCATGCGTCACCAAAGAACCTTTGGGTCCGGTGAGGCACTTGTCTTCTATCCTTGTTATCGCGTACCACTGCTCTGGGTTGGGTGGCATCCGCGACGAGATATCACGAAGAGGAGTTGTAACGCGGCACAGCACTCTCTCGGATCCGACACACAAGCTCAACTGCTGGACAGTCATGGCCCAAGCTCAAGTCAACGTGCGAGTAACTTTTGGGTATCTGCTGGCTTTCCGTTCACAAAATTGCAGGATAACATCTCATGGTCGTCCTTGGTCGCCCGACTATTCTGCCGTGAATATTGCACACCTTCCGTCACGGACGTCTTCTGGGCTGTTTCGCCGTTCAAGCACAGACTACTGCGCAGTGCGCATTACCTGACATCGACACCGTCATCCCATCTGCCCAGCATGGTAATCCCAGATATGCCCTGTCGCTTCGCTTGTCGGGGGGAGCGCGATGCGTTCTCCGCGAAGTCTTCGCCCAGAGCCGAAAACACCGCAATGGACAGCGACCGTCAAGCCGCGCACGGCGAACTCGTCCTCTACGCGACATCGTCCACACTTCCTCTGCTTTATCCTTTGGATGCACCCGAAATTTGAATTCCCGCTTTTCCCGCTGGCCACCTTGTGCATGCGACCATCGAATATATCAACCCTTGCTGCGAGCTTTACGATAGGCGGAATGCAGGTAGCACGTGTGAAACAAGGTTCGACAAACAGGGGAGCGAGTCATGGTGCGGGGCGGCATCGCGGGAGCCCTGAGCGTAGACTCGTCAGCTCCCCTGTCAATGTGAAGAAAGCGCTCGAGCTCTCTCTGTTTCTAGCGCTTAACAATGATCGGACGCCGCGTTGTCCGTGCCAACTGATCGCTCGGCTCCATATCATCGTTTGACGCCGGCCGCCGCTCCATGTGCTGCAAGAAGGATCCTCGTGGCAGGCGATGAATAGGCTCGTTGTTCAACTTGGCCTTTCATGTCTTTCAGTGGTGGTTTCCAGCATGCGTGATATCGCTGTAGTTCCACAAGAGAGCAGTGGTATCCTTGCCGCGGACCGACCTTGACTCCAGAGTGATTTCCCCCTAGTCGCCGTTGAAACAAAGCTCGCCTCGGCAGCAATCCCCACCCTTGCGTAATTCGAGTGATAAATTGATAGGCGCACGGGCAAGAACCTGAGTCTGAAGAAACCGTCGATCAGCGGTACGAACTTATCATGGCTAGGGGTCCTGGCCCAAAGCGTGCTCTACCTAAGCACTCACAAAGAGGGATGCGTGGGATCGAGTAAGCTGTTCAGCAATACATGTCTACGATTAATTCAAATTTACATTCCCGTTGACAGTCCGCGGTCTTTCGAGGGGAAAAGTTACAATGTCGAAGGTCTAAAGGCGCGTAACTGACGCAAACTGTAATGGATCTTGAGATCTGACATGGTCCGCGTTAGCACGTGTTCTGCCGTTGATCTGGACCGGACCCTCGAAGTAAAGCTCTGACACGACTAGGCGCATGAGGATCAAGTCATGTGACGCTTCGCTGGAAGCTCACGGCTCGCCTGCACAGCTATGATACCTGCGATGCCTACGTCGCCTTAGCGTTTGTCAGAGGCGCGCGAAGATCGGCAGTCGAGTATGTGATAGACGGCCCTGACAGTAGTGTTATGCATCTACCTTCTCAATTCCCTTGTATCGCCGATCCGCCGAATTCACGTCACGCACGAAATGGCAGCCCTGCCCCCGACTCGGCTTACCCTGAACAGCAAGAGGGAAGCCGGAGGATTTGGAGGGTCCCAAGTCACACGGCCATGTTCGGCCGACCGCAGGGATAAGGTAACCTGCTTCGTAGAGGATCGGCTCTACCCTTGCGTTCATGTCGCAGTTCGCTGGAGCCGATCGGGATTCATAGTTCTGTTTGCCGACCGACCAGCACAGGCGGTATCGGTAGTCGGAGAGAGTTGGTACGTTGAAGCTGATGCCGCAACCTGTCGTCCCAACTCTGCAGCTGTCATGAAAAAGTGCCATGGCTGTAGGACGCCGTTGAAATAAGAGCGCGGCATGCGGAGTGAGGCGGCGATGCGCCAAAGCGCGTAAAGCTAAGTTAGTCTAGCTTTCGTGGAGGGACAACCACAGCACTTCCTGCGCTTCCCACGTGAGAATCAAGTTGGTTCCATTTCACGACGCTGGGATCGCTCGGTCACCCAGGCTGGCTTCGCACTTGCGTGCGGGTCTGACATAATTAACTTAGCGAGATACTACTCCGCCAAGTCTGCCAAGGACCTTACGTTGTTGACAGATAGAAACCACGTGATCTCAATTCATATTTGGAAAACAACGTCGCAGACGCTTTGGTAGATCACGTCCTCACCTTGTGTCTTTTGCATCCCACTCGAATGTTAGCTCCCATGGCGCTGTGTGTTCGGCGAGCTCGTAGAGTTTACCTGTTCGCAATTCTCACGACCCTGCTTTTCTTCGGCATCAACCTTACTACACTTTTCAAACGTTTGCTACTGACCGGCCATGTTCACCTCGAAAAAAGGGGTGAAAATCAAGTATTCGAGATCGAGGGCTTGGCTCTTGGGTCCACGTTCACAAGACCTGCCGACTCACCAGCAGACAAAGACTATGCGGCGTGGTTGATTGATTCGCTACAATTGCGCTTTCAACGCACTATGTACCCTGATGGAGGTGGGGAGATTGCCTATCCGAATTGCACACTAGATCCAGCACGGTATGCGAACACAGCGTTCATGCAGCACCAGTCTCGCTGGTGGAATAGTCAGCGACGATCTATCGTCAGCTTCGCGATAAACCTACACAAGTCCGAGAATATCATCCCCGCGCAGGCCACAGCCCTACTGGAATCCATCGTCTATCTTTTACAGAGCAACAAAGTGTACGTGAGCATCTATGAGAATGGCTCGGACGACAAGACACGTGCATTGCTATCCGACGTCGGCGCCGCGTTACAAGCTATCGGGGCGGACGGCGTCTGGATTTACTCTTCCAACATGCTTTCCAATTTTGAAAGATATGACCGCATCGTCATGCTTTCAGAGATACGCAATCTTGCTCTGACGCCGCTCGTGCCATATGCCTCGAGCGAAGAGAGTGGCGGCACTTTGCTGGTGATGAACGATGTCTTGACTTGCTCTTCCGATATCTTGGAACTGATCCACCAGCAGCGCTTTCAGCACGCGGACATGGCTTTCGGAACGGACTGGATATCTGTGGACCGTAAGATTCGCCCGGGTGAGCCAGGCTACCTCAACGACGACGATCCCAAATACATTCCGGACAACCCACCACACACTAAGGTCTCGCTCTTCTATGACTCATGGGTAGCTCGAGGCATCAGCGGGAACGCGGTCTACGACTTCACAAGGCCGGGCGGATATAGCATAAAGTCGGACAACGAATCTTGGGTCACCGACGCTTACTCGACAGAAGATGCGACAATGTACCAACGCTGGCTGGAAGGACACGCATTCCCTGTGTACAGCGGCTGGGGAGGCATGTCAGCTCTCGATGCTTCGCTCTTTACTCGCGAGCATCTGCGGTTCCGGTCGACCGTTACCGCGGGCTGGACCGGAGGTAGTGCTGTCGGTGCACTTGGGTCCTGGGGTCGTCTCGTCAGCAGCGAAGGGTACCTCGAATCCGACTGCCCAGGTGCCAGTGAGTGCGAACTCGTCGCACGTGATATCTGGAACATGCGACGGGGTAGAGCGAGGATCGTTCTAGCGCCCCAGGCTCGTACCGCTTACAACATCGAAGACTGGCTCATCTTGAGCGATTCCGTACCGGTGACTCGACGTGAAGAGGCTGACGTACTCAACGAGGACAAGTTCGACTGGAGCGAGTACCCGATACCGGAGAGCGTTGTTTGTATTGCCACGAGAAGTGCACAGGGTGAATGGCTTGATCCATGGGGCGAAACAAACAATAGAAGTCGGCTCGATCCTTGTGGGGTTGGAGACTGCGGACGGGAGAATGTCGAGCACCACAGGAGCACATTGATGGCTACCTGAAGATGATCAGTCGTCATGAAGTGGATAATCCCCGTATAGCAGTCACTGTTTCTGTATGACGCAAGCAATATCCTCCGTGACCGAATAATAGCTGATCACCCACCACGTGACTTGTTTATGCCACTGCTAGCTCAGTGCACGTCCAGAGAGCCAGACCTCCAGCGAGACCCAACGATCGCCCAAGATCGAAGTCCGCGCTAAACTACAAAGCACGGGTCTTCGGAGAGACATGGCCGCTGCCGACTGTTTTACGCACTGGCGCGTAGAGTTGTGGGATTCGCAACACGTGGCTCGCAACACGTGGCTCTTGCCCAGCAGATCAGCAAGACGCTAGGATTGTCGTCACAACAACACTGCAAGGCGTGGTACGCTCTTCCACCACCGGCATCCGAGCACTTGTCAGCACGCTACCTTGAGCAAGCATCTTACTCAGACACGACAAGAAACGATGACCGCAACACAACAACCGACGAAAGACGCAACCCAATGCCAAGAAGATACGGCTACTTTCTGGTACACGAACAAGCGACCGAGGATGAGCTGCGGGCGCCCGGCGTGGAAACAACGAGCCTTCGAAATATCAGAGATCAATCAGTGCCTGCCGGGAGAAAAACGTATCATCGCCCCAGAGGTGTCGCACCGATATCTGAGCTCGGCTTCGTCCTGCCCGCCAGACGATCGGTCGGATGCCATGCGCAACACAAACAAAGATTGACTGGTTGAGATCCACTGCTGGGGCCCAAGCCGCGGTCAAACCTTATCTTACGCAAGCTCCCACTTCCAATTAGGACAGACTTGGAACCCATACATCAACGTGTCAGTGTTGGATGGATTCACTGCAGATTACGAGGATGAAGAGAAGCTGCCGCCGAGCGGAGAACATTGAGTATGTAACTGCCCGTCTTTTCGCCATGGCCGAGTCTTCGTGGGCGTGCTGAGCTTGTGGGCGAGACAAGATCGACCTTTGTCGCGGTAGGCCTATAGACACTCTTCACCTGCCGATGGATCAAAGCATTTGCAACATGTACATCTTGAACAAAAGTCTTTACCTATGTGCGTTATGCCAGCGATTAGAGGTACATTATGCTTTTCTTCTTCCATAAATGGCTGCACCGTCGCGACCGCGCTCGTTGACCATGTAAGCATGAGGCAGCATCGGTCAGCCATCGATAGTCGCGTACTTTATTATCAACATGGCTCCGATGCATTCAGACCTCTGGGATAGTCTCCTCGACCGTGCCTTGGGACCACCAATACTGTCAATACCTCAATGGACGATCTGTCTGACGAGGATTCGCTAGAAGACGTGTTACTAGCTCTGATGGATACAATCCAGAAGGGAGACTCGAACAAAGCGAATCGATTGCTTGGTGCGTTTGTGTTGCATAACAGGTTTGATTGCAGCGCGACGAACAAAGCTGGGCTAACATGTCTACATATTGCTGCTGAGAGCGAGTCCGCAACACTGCTGGAACTGCTCTTAGAGAGAGGAGCTGATCCGAATGCATCCACTTCGAGAGAATCAGTGGAACCTCCGCTACACATTGCAGTCAGAGCCGGGCGAGTCAAGAATGTGGATTTACTGCTCAAGCATGGGGCAATCATTGACGCGACCGACGATTCGGGACGTACAGCGCTGCATGTCGCTGTTGATAGTGAGATGAGCACGGTGCTGGAACTGCTCTTGAGAAAAGGAGCCAATCCGAACGCATCCAGTCCGGACAAGTCAATGGAACCTCCGCTACACATTGCAGCTAGAGCCGGGCGAGACAAGAGCGTCGAGATGCTGCTTGAGCATGGAGCAGACATTGACATGGTCCATGCGTCAGGACGTACAGCGCTGCATGCTGCTACCGTGAATGACCGTAGCTCAACGATACAGATGCTGCTCAAAAACAAGGCAAGAGTTGATCAGCAAGACGACAAAGGAATGACCGCGCTCTGCTTGGCGGCAGCGGAGACCAGAGCTTCCATGCTGAGGAAGTCAATTCACACTACCGCCACGATGGAGACCTTGATTGAAGGGGGAGCTGATCTCGAGATACCCGACCATTGCGGATGGACGCCTTTGCATCACGCATCGATGTCCAAAGCAAAGATAGCAACCTTATTCGTAATTACCCTGCTCTTCCACGGTGCGGATGTCAACGTCAAAGCCGCCAAAGAAGGATGGACAGCGTTGCACAACGCATCAGAATGCGGTCGGGCTGAAACGGTAGAAGAGCTCCTCCAGGCCCAAGCGAACATCGACGAACAAAATGAAGAAGGATCGACAGCACTACAACTCGCGGCTCTGTCAGCTTCGGGTAGTTCAAGAGTGCGTACCTTACTCAAATATGGAGCAGATGTCAACATCAAAGATGTAATCGGACGCACAGCAATACATAACGCGGTGGAGTCGGGCTCCGATATCACGCTGAGAATTATCCTCGGGAGCGGAGCTGGCACCGATGAGCAAGACCACGAAGGGTTGACTGCGCTACACCTTGCATGCGAATCGATCTTGTATATCTCTAAAGTACACGTCTTGACCAGTCATGGAGCAAACGCCGATATCAAAGACAAAGCCGGCCGGACAGCGCTATACTGTGCAGCGAGCGCTGGAAATGAGCCTGCAATACGCAGCTTGCTCCACTATGGGGCAAGTGCAGCTACTGAGAGTGATCGTCACGGAGAGTCGGCTTATCTGAAAATAAAGGAGATAATGTCGGAGTCATTAGGAGATTACGGCGAGAGTGAGGAGTCGCAACAACGTAGATGGCTACACGAACGGGTTGCGATGGGAGATACGGAGCGGGTGAGGAGATACTTAGAAGCCGAAGAGTTTGACGTCAATACCCCCGACCGCTGCGGTCAAACGCTGCTCCATACAGCCGTCAATACAAATGTTGTGCCGATGATAGTGCTGCTGATCGAGAATGGGGCAGACATAGAAGCCTTGAACCACCAAGGCAAAACTCCATTTGATCTTGCGCTTGAGAACAAAGCGATCCCTGTCATGGGGAAGATGCTGTCTTTGTCGCTTTGACACTAGATAACAGTTGAACTATTTTTGCCGGCTTTCTTCGTCGTCACCTGACAAGATGCAGTAAGTTAAGATGTAGGTCGATCTCCAGTGACAGACATACGTTATGGCGGAATCGCTCCCAAAGATAGACCACAGACAACTCCAACAATGCGTGTTCCGAGACTCATAAATAACAAGATTTTGAAATGTGTTATCAGATCTTGTAGCTTTATCAGGAGCTTTTTCGTCCAGGTACTGTGGCCTGATTCAATCTGGTGAAGCACGAGGTGATATGGTACCATGGACTACGTCCTCTGAGGTCCCTCCGTTTCGGATCTTGTGACATCTTCAAACTCAATGCTTTCGTCATGGTGAAACGTTGACGGTGGGTACTATCAATTTCGATCACAGTGAGCTACCTACTACGGTGCCACGTCCGGTACAATGGACTCGATTATGCTGGTCACCGATGAAGGATGTCTCCAAACCTGAACAACCTTCAGGCCTGCCATCTCCAACAACCCTCGGAACATGTCTTCCGTC
>Ga0265780_10001170_pt1 | contig 38337 bp, 31 predicted proteins | sample P1T30metagenome_FD_192432 | JGI IMG/M metagenome (GOLD analysis project Ga0265780, IMG submission 192432) | Plant litter microbial communities from East Loma Ridge, Irvine, California - P1 T30 | ecosystem: Environmental > Terrestrial > Plant litter > Unclassified | place: USA: California...
GTTCTTCAAAGATACCATCGTTAAAGAAATCCTTTCTGCACAGGAAATTGAGTGGCTCAACAGCTATCACAAAACCTGTGAAGAAAAATTAGCTCCTTATCTGGAAGGTGAAGTGAAAGAATGGTTCCTGGACCTGGTAAGCCCTTTGTAATTAGGTAAGGTGAACAAATGGCCCTGTGAATTTTTTGCAGGGCTTTTTTATTGTCTAACTCTGTTAAGAAAAAATTTAGGTTTTACGCTCAGAGAATTTAAATTCAACAAAATATAAGTAAATAAAACCTCTTTAAATGCAATATTTAAAGGGGTTTTGCATTGTTGTAATTGTAATGTGTATAAAATCTAAAACAACATCTATTTCCCGATACAGTATCTATAGAAGTGTTTATTGATGGTGTTTTACACAATACAAGGTGTACAAAAGTGGTACACGATTAAGATGCTGCAACATCTTTTTTTTCTACTTTTCCGCACGAATCTCGTCACATTAAACACTTGCAAACCAATACTTTACAATTTTTAACGATAAATTTAAAAATTCATTTGTACTACTTCTGTACACCTCTAACCTTATAAATTACTGTAAATTAGATAATTAACATTTCCCGAAGGTGACAGTGATAATTGATACATTTCACCTGTACACCTCAATTTTCATCTATTTTTCGGGCAAAAATAATTTACAATTCTAATAGGTATAGCTCAAATTTTATATTAAAATGTTTTAATAAATCTACCTATTAATTCTCTATTGGATTTACCAACTCCAAAATCTTTTGATAAGTTTGACCATTTACTTAGTGCAGAACTTGTTTGCTCAATAACATTCTCTATGAATTCTTTTGATAGTTTAGCTTCCCTTCCTAATTTAGTCAGATGTTTGACTGTAATATTTCGTCCTTCTCCCATTACCATAGTGCTTTGTTCTCCACCTGGTCCAGATGAGAAAGTAAGGTCGTAAGCGGGTGATAATTTCCATTCTCCAAATTCATTCATCAGAAACGAAAAATTCTTAGCATGGTCGTCTCTATTGTGTGCCATAACATTGAAAACTGCTAACCGAAACATTTTTTCTACCTCTCGAATATCTTTGGTTAAAACACCCGTCAATGATAATAAATCTTCATAATCAAGAGATGGAAACCTAAAATTACTGTGAACGAGTCCACTCACCGTATGCATATGGAGACGCTTATTTCCTTCTCTATCAAAACGCTTTACAGCAAAATAGCCATTACCTTTTTGTGACGGAAATAAATGTACTTCAGGCATTTTAATTCCTGCATCTACAGCCATTAATGCGTAAACGTATTCTATTGCGCCCGCATCTTTGCCATCTAATGAGTTTGGAAATTTCACCATCCAAGGTTCAAAATTATCGCTTAACAAATTCGCTCCGTAGGATATATTTTTTCTCTCTGCATCAACGCCGATCAATGCTTTTGGCCGTGCCCCAGCAGAGGATCCGTTCAAAGCCAAAAGTTCTGCAATCACTTCTTCTGAATCACCTTGCAAAACGTCTTTTGTTTGAGTAGCCAACACGTCCAAATCAATCATCTCATTACTACTATCTGGACTTTGATCCGGCTCATAAACCAACGCACCCATACCGTGCAATCCAACATATCCTAGACGATCAAGTGGTGAAATATCCGATGGTGAAATTCCTTCCGAGCGAACCATACGATCAAAAAGCAATCTTCCCCAACCGTCGGGCAGGCTATCATTGAAAACACCAGCCAGACCTTCAAATGGATCTCTTGGAAGCTCTATCACGCCTCGTTGCAAAGGAAGTTTTATAGGTGAAATCTCCAAATTGCTTTGCAGAAATTCTTCATCGTATTGAAAATAGATGATACCATCACGAATTGCCAGACGTCCAACGGATTGAATCCCTGAACCAAAATTCAATCCTACTTTTATTTCTTTAATGGCTATTTTCATTTTCTGCTTCCTCGTTTTTTAATTGGTTTTTCCTCTGATTTTAGTACATCATCAATAGATTTAAAATTGTGTTCTTTCGGTTTTAAAACACCAACCATTTCTTCTAATCCACCAACAACTGAAAGCAATTTTAAAAATGAATCTAAAGAGATCAAGCCTTTTTGCTCAAATTTCCTGAGAGTTGGTAACGGAACACCCGACCTTTCTGCCAAACCCTCCTGTGTTAGATTCATTTGCAAACGTCTTTCACGGATATTATCAACTAGTTTTTTCTGAGTTCTGGACAATGACACAAATAACATAATGGTGGTATTTAGTATGATTATTTAGTAATAAATAATATTATTGTATTACAAATATACTGAATTTTCAGGTATTTATATTGTAAAATAAAATAGAAATTTAATTAGTAAGTAAACTAGATATTAATCTAATTCATCTGTATGAAGGTTAATTATTTACTAATCTAATCTCTTGCAAATACATTTTATTATAAATTGAAGATGTTCTAATTTTCCAATCTAAAACCGGCGCAACTTCTACTGATTCTTCATTGGTAAAATATTCACTATAGTTTGTTTCAAGTTGTTCAGTGCTTAATTCGGCAGGATAAATGAAATATGCTGGAATAATTATGTCTTTAGAGAGACCCAATTCTTTGTAAATGCTATTTAATCTTGTATATCCTGCCAATTGTCTGGCATCTTCCATAGATGGATTTCCGCTCTTGTAACGGGGTTTATATTTTGCATCAACAATCGCTTTTAAACCGCAATTAGTATTTAAAATAAAATCTGGCTCATGTTTATTGTATTTCTGGTGGTATTTAACCTCTCCCTCATATGGAAAACGTTCTCGTAGTTTTTTGAAAACATATAACTCAAAAAGTTTGCTCATATCGATCCAAAAAGGTGGATGTAATGATTTGTCTTTGTCTAGACTTTTTGCGATATTATGATCGGTTAATGCCAATATCTGATTGCCCAATTGAACTGCTTTATTATAGTTTTTATAAAAAGGATTTTTTTCCTGATACTTCAGATTCCTAAATATTTTCGGACTAACTTGATAAAAACCACCTGTACAATAATTTAATAATTCTGTTAGATTTCTGTGTAGTTCGGAATTTTTAGAATACAATTCTAAATGCCCCAAAACTTTAGTTAAAACATAATTTATAAACTGATTAACCTCTGTGTCAATTCCAAATTCTTGGTATTTACAAACGGTCTTTGTAATCTGATTTTTTAAAATATTTTTCTTTATTTGTTCACCAATCAATACTTTCCCTCGAATTCTACTGTTTAAATTTTCTACTTTATCGTAATATGATTTTCGTAGTCCTTTTCTAACTAAGTCTTTTACCACAGATAAAAATTGAGCAATGAGAAAAGGTGTTAATAAAGGTTGCAAAGTATTTTCAATTTCTATCCATTCTTCATCGAACTTGGTTGTTAATAAACCATCCAAATGATCAAAATTTTTAGGCTCTTGTAATGATTCTAAAAGAATTTTCACATAATTTAATTTTATTTCTTTGGTATTCATTTTAGGTTCTATATAAACACTTAAACCCATTTTCGGAAACCTATCCAAACCAATATAGTAGGATGAATTTATATTACAAGAGTATTTTTTTTGTATTTCTTGTTGGTTTTGATCTAGATTCAGTGATATAGAAACATAGTTATTCTCTTCATCAATTGCAATACAATCATCTAATATTGGTTGATTGAAATAAGATTCCCATTCATTAATTACCTCGAAAAGAAATAAATGGTCTTTTCGTTCATAAAACTCAATATGTTCTGAAATTTTAAGCACTTTCGGCAGTTGCTTTTAATGTTTTGATAACCTCTCTTGCTGATTCTTTTAAAATTCCATCTTTGATATATTCTTCTAAAATAGGAATTATTTCATATTGAATTCTGGTTGAAAATTTTTCCGGAATCAAAATTTCTTCACCCTTATCATTCTTATCCTTTTTCTGAATAAAATAAGAATGACCTAACCAAACATCTTGAGGTTTAAAATCTGAAAACAGTGTATCAGCTGGTATTAAATCTACCTTTTCATCATTTATGTATTGATCATAATTTTTGATAAATAATTCGCTAACTATCTTGAAAATATCATCCTTAAAAATAATTTTCTCATCTGCTAATTTCTTTGGCAAAACATCTATAAAGGCGAATCTTCTTCTAATCGCATAATCAATATGTCCAACAGATCTATCTGCCGTATTCATCGTTCCTATAATGTATAAATTTGGAGGAAGGATAATTTGATTTTTGTTTTGAAGTGTAGAATCTTCTACTGCATACATAGAATCTACTGCCTTGCCTCGATATTCCAGAGCATATATTAATTCGCCCAAAACCGAGGAAAGATTAGCACGGTTAATTTCGTCTATGATAAGGATGTAAGGCTTCTCTACAACTTTCAAAGTATCAATTTCTGGTATGGTTTTATCTTTTATAAATTTTAAAAATGCTTGTAGAATTAATACATAATAAGTAGCATGTTGTCTTGCAGATCCTGAAATATTCATATTTTGGGATAAATCTTTTCGGATAGAGTTACCATCAAAGTAAGCTTTCTTTATATCCTTAAAGAGCATTCTATGTTCGTAACCTTTCCAATTTGCACCAATATATAAAAACGCATCCTCCTCTAAATCAACAATATTGACATTATCAGTGAGTTTAAAATATTTCTCATTATTTAAATCTTCTGCAATCTTTTCAACGAAATAATCAAATTGTTCATCTATCCATTTTTCTTTTGAAATTTGTGAAACTTCTTTTTTTGAATCTTGATAATTTTGCAAAGCAACTTCGGCAAACTTACCGAGGGCTTTATTTATATTTTTGTACTCAATTTTTTCTCCTTTGGATTCTGCCACAATACCTCTTACAAAATCTTCATAGGTATAACTTGGGTGAAATTGAATGAGTTTAAATTGTTCACTATCTTGTAAATCTTTAATGTCATCAACACCAATCATTTCTTTAGCAATTAACTCGCCTTCTCTGGTCTTTCCAGTTCCTGGAGGACCTTGTAAGATAATTTGATTTTTGTATTCTAGTAATTTAATTCTGTCTTTAATTTCCATTTTATTCACTAAATCTTTAAAAAATGTAATACCGAGTCCTGCTCCAGCATATATGAATGAATTTCTATTTACTTCAAAAAACTTCTCAAATTCCTGAATGATGATGTCATAGTCTAGATAGTCTAAATCTAATTCTGTCCAAGTATTTTTATGTACTTTTTGTGAAGCTTCCTCATCTTGGTATTTTCCAATACCCATTATATGGAAGTGCAGTGTTCCATCGGCAATTCCAATTACAAATGCTAATTTATCCCAAACATGATTTTGAAATTCGACAGGGAAAATCTTTGCCCACAAATAATCTTGGAAATACTTAAAACCTCCCCCCATACTTCTTGGATCTTTTCGAATCTTGTAATTAAATTTATCTTTAGGTAAACTTTGACAAATAAATTCAATTTTCGAATAGATATTTTTAAGATCAGTATTCTCAGGTTCTCTAACTGGAGTTCCTGCACAATCTTGAACCTTTTGAATATCTTCAATAGTTAATTTTTCCATTTATTATTACATTTTGTTCTTCAAAATTCAAAATTTACCAACTTCAGTTATTGTAATCAAGGCTTCTTCCGAAGCTGTAATGTTAGGTAATTCATTCAGAAAATACTTACTAAACAATTCATCATATCTATTAACAATAAATATTTATTTTTTCAAATATTTTGACTACTGTAGATATGAGAAACGAAAAATTAACAAAGTACTAAACAACTTACTTATAAAAATATTAATTTTTGTGATCTTTATGTACTATTAATTAGGCTACACTCTGTTCTAATTTATTTTTTACTTTCTCCCAATTAGGAAATAGATGTTCCAGTAATTGATAAAACTCTTTTGAATGATTTGGATGAATCAAATGACAAAGCTCGTGTAATATCACATATTCAATACAAGCCTTGCTTGCCTTTATCAATTCAGTGTTTAATAAAATCGAACCATTAATTGAACAACTTCCCCATCTTTTTTTCAGATATTTGTGAGATAATAAAATCTCGAATGCATTAAACTGCGGGAATTTTTGTTTTAAACTCTCCAATATTTCGTCAAAAATTGCTCCCGCTCGATCCTTATAAAAATCTAAAATGATTTTTTCAATATTGTCTTTTGGGGTTGTAATAGTCATGAGACCCTTCGCTAGAGAAACTGTTGTTTTTCCTCTCTCTATCTTGTTGATAACTAGTTTGTACTGTCTTCCTAGGTATCGATGAGTCTCTCCCGCTATATATTTTCTTTCTGTTGTAAATGGTTTGTATAATTCAAAAGCCCTTTGCTGCGCAATAATCCATTTAGATTTTGGTTTTACCTTTTCTATAATCTTCTCAACTGAAATGTTTGTGGGTGCCGTAATTAAAATATTTCCTTCCGGGAAAACTCTTAATCCAATAGATTTTCTATCCGAATATTGCAAATCTGCTCTGATTAATCTATTGCCATATTTGAAGTCAATTTCTTTCATTAGTGAATTTGCTTCTTAGCTATTTTAATAACCTCTTCGATGAATGGATCTAATAATTCGAAAGGGATTGATTTTTCTAACTCTAAAGAAATACTGTAAAAATAATCGTCTAACTCATTCAAAATTTGCATTTCCAAGTCTTTGTTAGACTTCCAATCTACAATTGCTTTGTTTCCATCCATAATCATTGTATCGATAATATTTTTGATAGCTAGAGCAATTTCAGCATTTTTTTCTTTTTCAATTAAAAAGTTAACAAGTTTATCGTTGATGAAATTATAGAAGGCAATAGCAATAGAGTTACCCTCAATAATCTTCGGAACGTTATCCTGTTTGCCACTTTGAAATCTCTCTTCAATATCTTTAATACGATGTAGGTATTCAGTTTCATCGATTCTGCTTTGCTTGTAATCTTGAATGGTTTGTCTAATTAACTCTGAAAGTTTTTTATAGAAAATAGGATCTTCATCCATTTTAATGTTAATTCCTTTGGATGTTCTTGCTGCAATATGATCAGCTTTTGCAGCTTTACCAATCAATTTTTCAACTTCATCATCTCTTTCTTGTTTGTTAAAAATATCGATTGGCTGAGTTATCTTTAGAATTTCACCATCAGTGGTGATGTGTTTGTCTATCAGTTTTTGAACTTGTGGCTCATATTCTTTGAAGTCTATATCATCAAAATACCTTCTTTTCACGTCTATCCTTAATTTAATAAAGAATTTACTATCCTTCCTGTATTTCTCAATTACTGAATCGTTTTTCACATCATTAAACAGAACTGTCGACATAGCTAAATTAAATAGCCTTAAAAAGCTAGATAATTTTTCATAGTAGATATGTCTTATCTCTTCGTCGCCTAAAAGTTTTGCATAAGATTCAGCATCATATTTATTTTTTATAGATTTAAATATATCCCAAATCTCACTGTGCATTTGAGGCAGCTGTAATATGATATCTTCCACATTAGTTACAGAACCTTTGACATCTTGTTCATCTAAGCCATCTTTACTTGTGTAAGTTTCAATTGCTCTATCCAAATTTTCAAGATTGCCATAATAATCGATAATCAGTCCGTAGTCTTTTCCTTCAGCGACACGGTTCACCCTCGCTATAGCTTGTAACAATGTGTGCTCTTTAAGGCTTCTTGTTAAATACAAAACCCTATTATTTGGAGCGTCAAACCCTGTAAGAAGCTTGTCTACAACAATAAGTATCTCTGGATATTCTTGTTTTTTAAATGCATTGATAACCGCTTTTTCATACTTTTCTTGCGTCCCATATTTATCCATCATTGATTTGTGAAACGACTGAACTAAGTTTTCATTTTCTTCAAAAGCATCAATATGATTCTCTCTTGTATCAGAACCGGAAATAACGACTTCTGCTTTTACTTTTCCAATTTCATTCAAGTACTTTCTGTAAAGAATTGCACTTGTTTTATTGGGTGTTACTAATTGTCCTTTAAACTTAGTTCCTTGAATAAAATCTGCAAAATGCTCACTGATATCCCATGCTCTATCGTAGATAACCTGATCTGCTTTATTTATTGCATTTTTAGAACTGTATTTTCTTTTCAATCCCGCTTTTCCATACTTGGTCAGTGGTTCTGAAACTTTATCAAAGAAATTATCTAAAGGTTTTTCATTTACCGTAATTGAATTATGCCTGCCCTCATATAGTAATGGAACAACCGCTTTGTCATCAACAGCATCTTTTATTGTATATTCATCAATAATACCTCCGAACTTATCTGCTGTGTTTTTCTCTGACTTCATTAGAGGTGTTCCGGTAAAAGCTACAAAACATCCGTTAGGAAACGTCTTTTGCATTTTAACATTGAATGTTTTGTACTGGCTTCTGTGTCCTTCATCAATCAAAACAAAAATTTCAGATGAGTTAAATCCTTCCGGTTCCTGATTGACTGCTGCTTTGAATTTATTGATTATTGTAGTAATGACAGCATCTGATGGGCTTTTGATGAGCTCTATCAAATGTTTGCCCGTAGCGGCTTCTTCAACAGGGATGTTGCATTTTTGAAATGTTTCTGTGATTTGAGAATTTAAATCAATACGGTCAGTTACCAATATGATTTTCTGATTCTTAATTTTTTTGCTAAGAGCGATCATTTCTGCTAGCATAACCATTGTCAACGACTTTCCGCTACCTTGTGTATGCCATATAACACCACCTTTTCGTTTTCCATCTGAGCCGATTTTTTCAATCCGCCTTATAGTTTTTGTAATCGCAAAATACTGTTGATAGCGACAAATCTTCTTAATTCCATCGTCGAATAAAATAAAACGAAACATCAACTCTAATAGTCTTTCAGGTCTACATAAGTTATACAATAGCCTGTCTTGTGAGGTTACTTCTTTTTCTAGTATATTTAGTTCGTTAAAGTGCTTAATAGTGCTATAGTAACGAGTTTTGAATATTTCCGTACTGTTATTATGAGGTAACTCTTTTTGTTTTAAGTCAAATAAAGTTTTTGTATAGTTTTCTTCTTCTTTCTGGGTGCTGAATTTTTCCGTCCAGACATTCCAAAACTCTTTGGGAGTTCCTGTTGTCGCATATTTGGCTTCATTTACGGCTAGACTTATCAAGAGGTTTGAATATTGATAGAGATCACGAATCCCATCTTCTTGCTGATTTCTTAGATGTTGTGAAACACCTTCTTCAACAGGTGATTTTACAGCATTTGATTTGCATTCTATGACAATCATTGGAATTCCATTTACAAACAAAACTAAATCTGGACGGTAGGTATCGGTACGGTTTGTTCTTAGAACAGAATATTCTTCTGAAACGTGAAAAGTATTATTCGAAGGATTATCCCAATCAATATATTTGAAAGAAAAGCTTTTACGATCACCTGCTATATTTTGTTCAAAACTTTTCCCTAAAGTAATTAAATCATAGAGGTGTTGATTAGCATTTATAAATCCTAAATGAATAGGTAGCTCCTTTATTTCATTAATTGCTAAAGTAATATTGGCTTCAGTAAAATCATGCAATGTGCCTTTGTAATCAATTTTATTAATTTTCTGCAACTGCTCTCTTAAAACAGAAGTTAAAATCACATTGCTTTTTCTGTTATCACGAAGCCTTAAAGCTTCCTCAGATGAAAGATATTGATAACCCAATTTAATTAGTAATTGGATGGCTGGGATTTGACTAATGTGGTCTTCTATATATGACGGTATCATTTTATGTACATAATTATATTTTATAACCCTATTTACTAATGTATTAGATGCAATTTTTAACTGAATTATTGGCGACATAATTTTTGACTATGAAAACGCTCTTGATAAAAAAAATTACGTTATTACATTTTTTTTGCAATTTCGTAAGCCTTAGTTATAGAACCTTCATGGGTATTGTCTTTGCGCCATTCTTTTTTTTTATCAGCCCTTTTTTCCATAATTACATCCATTTTTGGAGTTTTAGAAATTCGAAACTCTTTACCTGATTGATGTGAAATATATAAAAAATCCTCTGTGACATTATAATCAGGTTGTGATCGTAGTAATTTATGAATGTCTTTTAAAAATAAGGATGGATTTGAATATCTTTTTTCATAATGAAAATTTGTAGCTTTATTAATAACTTTTTTAAAATTTTGATCTAAATGTGCAGGTAATGTAGAAGAATCTATAAGTTTTCCGCTTCTAATTTTATTAGTAATTATTTCATCAAGTTTTTCTTGTTTTTTTGAAGGAATACATATTTGATCGAGCTCCTTTTTTTCTTTCTTATTACACCACATACTTGGATTTTCCAAATGAAAAGATCCCCCTAACATTTGAAATAATATTATACCAACTTGATAAATATCTGACTCATAATAATATTCATTTTTGATGACCGATTCTGGAGGTAAATACAAAAAAGTCGATTTTGATGCTGTTACTGGATCATTAGCATTTTTGATTTTTTTTACTGCTCCTAAATCTGCTATTATAGGTGTTAAGTTATCAGAACTAATTAATATGTTTCCGGGTTTCAAATCCCTATGTACAAGTTGATGTTTCGAATGGAATTCTGTCAATCCCATTAAAATTCCTTCAATAATTTTCAATGCTGTTCTTGTAGAAACTCCATTAGAATCTATAACGTTCTGTAAATCACCACCCTTTATTTTAGGACTTAAAAAATAGGCAAAAAACGGCGGGAAAAATTTTAAATCATAAATTTTTAAAATATTCGGATGATCAATTTGATTGAGTATTACGGCTTCCTCCTTATCATCATAATTATCATTTGAAAAATAAAATTTTAATACCACTTCATCGCCTAATTTTACTCTTTTACCAAAATATACATCTCCATTATTTCCTCGATTTACAAACTCATAGATTAAAATGTCTCTATTTTCTCTAACAAATTTTTTTACCGAATCCGAAGCAATATCATCATTAATACCTTCAACTATCATAGCCTAATTTTTAATTAAATAATACGCTAAATCGAACGAGTCGTTTTGCAGAATTTTTTCTGCTGTAATTTCTTTCTCGTTTTTCTTGAGGTAGGCATCGATAGTTTTTTTTGAAACTAATTCTATTTGCGTTTTCTCATAAAGTTGGATTACACCTTCGAGCTTAAAAGATACCGGAGATGGTGACATTAAACCTTTTCCTTTTGCATTTCTCGCAACTATGGCAATTTTATCGGCACCAACTGAATCAAAGAAAGAATTTACTTGATTTCTAAACTGCTTTATTTGCTCTTGTTGATTATGGTCATCAACTTTAAATTTTGAAGATTCCTTTGTCTGAGTTATACTCCCGTTTTCATCTTTAAGGAGTACAACTAAGATTATTTCATTACTTTTAATTTGAATACCTATTGTTTTCATGTTATTTTTAGTTTTTTAATATTTATATACTTCTTAAGCTTTTAGGTGAAAATTTGTCAATCTCTTGATCTGTAAATGTAAATTCTTCATTCTCCTGTAAAGCTTTTTCTGCCCATTAATTCATTTCTTTTTTCCTGTAGGGTAGTTATTTCGACATTCCCCATCTATTCCCCAGTATCCGCATTTAGATTTTTTCGATCTACATTATCATAGATAAAATGAATTTTTATCGGGATATTCATTGTTTTTAAAGCATTTACAGTTCTTAATAAACTAATACGTGAAAAAATAGGTAAGCTCTTTGATCTTCGCTGTATATCATTTTTTGTAATAATCCCATAAGATACACTATACTTACCTTCATCAATAAATGGAAGCATTTCAGTGTTATTTTCGATTAGTGCTTTGAGTTTATCCTTAGCTTCTTCATTTCTTCTAAGTAATTCTACAGAGTTAATTCCTTGGTTAAATAAATGACTCAAACTAGAGGATCTTGTAGAAATTTTAATATGAGCTAATTCTAAGTAGTCATCTTTCACATAAATCAAATCACAGGGTTCAATTTGATATTGACCATTTGGAGATATGCTTTTTTTGTCTAAACAAATAACGTTTGGATAAGAGTCTTTAACTGAAATATTATAATCATCTTCTCTTTTCTTTTCGCATTGATGAAGGTATTCATGAGTATCGATAAATAATGGATCCAATTCTGCAGACAATTTTACAATGAAATCAGTTTCAATAAAATACCACTCACCTTCACATAGATGGTAAACCTTTTCATCTAATTCACAATCAAATAAAAAGCTCTTATAAATTGAATATTCTTTTATTACAGCATCATTTTCGTCTAAGATCCGTAATTTATGTGAAACGAATTTGTCAACAATATCAATTGATTCAATCTCTCTTTCCAATAAATATTCTCTGTATCCTCTAATATAAACATCTGTGAATTCTAAATCTGACTTTCCTTCTCCCGAAAATTTAATTTTGTAATCGGTTGAATAATCAAATATTTCAGGTATAGCTAATACTAACTCAACAGGAGCGGGATCAGCATTAAAAGCATCAATCATTTTACTTTTAAGTTGATTCAAAAGTACTGGATCCTTAACGGGAACTATGTTTTGCAATTCAGGAAAACTGATTCTGTAATCGTCCTTTTCGTAAATATCTAAAAGATTCTCACAAAGTTCAGATATTTCATCTGCCTGTAAATTTGATGAAACACGTAAACTATTCCCTCCAGTTATATTCTTGAATAATTCTGCATATTCATCTTTTACAGCTCCAGTCATTTTTTTTAAAATTGTTTCATCACTATTTAAAGTAAAGAAATTTAATTCTGAAGCCGTAGGACTTTGTACACGTTGCCTTTTTGCATTTTCTGGTTGTAATATGTCGGTTGATTTTATTTTTTTTGGATCTAATGCGTTCAGTGTTGTCCGTATTCCAAAATCATATTCGTACGACTCGTCTTTTAACTGATGATAGGTAGATCCAAAAGTTAATGCAATCCACTTATCATTTACTTTAAGAAATGCCAAAGCTCCTTTTTGTGATTGAATTAAATTTTTGTTTATACCCCAATAAGATTTCCACCAGGGAGAATTAGCTGGTCTATCCGAAATATACAGGATGGCTTCATCAGGAAGATTTATGTTATCTTCCTCTAATAACTCTAAAGAATGATCATCTTTTAAAGAGTTTATAGGAGTGAAGTCTTCTTTAAGTAAGAATATTGAAAAGGATCTGCTTTTTGCCATAATATTGTTTTGTGGTTATTAGTTTTTTTATATTATTATTTTGTCAGTTGGTGCTGACTAAATTGTATTTTAGTTTTTTTTGTCCTTTGGAGGATTTGGGTCACTTCCATAGCTATTTGGATTTTGAATTTGACCATCTTTCCTGTGAGGAATTAATTCAGCTTTTATTTCTTTTGCTTTTTCTCTGCTCCAATCCATAGCATCTTTTTTGGTGTCAAAATGTTTTGATGCACGTTCAGCATTTGGTTTTTTAGAATCCCATCCGCCATTAGAGTTAGGAACTACGTGAATTTCTTTTCTTTTCATTGTATTTAATTTATTATTTAGGGTTTATGAGTTCTGAAATTTCTACAGCGATTTCTTCAACGGTATAATTTGCCGTGTTTCTTGCTAATTTATCTGCCAAAGATGGAGAATACTCGACTACTTCTTTTTTAGTGATGTCGTGCCAGATTGGAAGTAGAACTTGACCACCATCTACAACACGAGTCATTATTCCATCAAGTTCATAATTTGTCCATCCTTTTTTTATGAAATTACGTGATAAGACCACAATCCCAAATCTACTCCTTGCAAGACCTTTATCTATCTTTCTTCTTAAACTATCTCCAATTTTTAATTCAAACTCATCATACCAAACTGATAAGCCCATCTCACGAAGTGCTAAAGCAAGTGGACGAACAACATCGTCTTTGTCTTCGGAAGCATGAGAAATAAACACGTCATGATCTCTCATATCCTCATCATCTACAGATGGAATATTGTCTTTTCCTTGAATCAATGAAGGGATAGAAGATAATGGAGCTTCGCGATATTCTGGTAGTGAGGAAGGTAAAACCTTAACACTTGCATTGGTATTTCCTTGCAAACCTTGCATGTCCACAACCAAATACCAATGTCCAGAACTAGGAACACCTAAAGTTACAGGCGATCTTTTTACCAAACCTCCTGCATACCTATGGCTTCTTCCTGCCTTGTAATTATTGTAATTTGAACTATCCATTAATCGAACATTTGCAGCATTCCCTTTAAGAGTTACTTGTACTTGCGTGCCACGCGATAATTGTTTTAGATCCCATTGTAAAAATTTCATATTTGTTCTTTTTATATTATTACATCGTTCTCACTTTTCCAGTCAGCAACTGCTGCATCAATCCTTTTTTCTGAGTTTTCAGATTATCGAGCTTTTGCCGGTATTGATGCAATTCTTTATTTGCGGTGGTTAGGATTTCGGCGATTTTGTTTTGTTCTTCTAAAGATGGAACTGCTACTTTTAAGGAAAAGAAATCTCCAGAAGTTACATTTAGTAGACCGTGGGCTCTACCTCCTTCGTGGGCTATCTTTGAAAGGCCTCTGTCTAAAATACCACTTGAAAAATACAATTCCCAAAAGTCTGAATTTTGCTTTTTTGCGATTAATCTAAAGCAAATATATAAAGTTGTAACTACAGCTTTTTCAAAATTATTTAATCTTTTTACAACTCCCCAATCATATCCTTTTGAATAACTTTTATTATAACAAAAATCTCCTTTATTTATTAAATAATAATTAGTTAGAACTTCGCTAGCTACAGTCTTATTAAAAAAATCTTCTTGTTTTATAAAACCACGTTTGGCAGAAATAGTCGTAACACTTTTATTGTTTTCAATATTCTTTTCCGTTATTCTTACGAAAAGCTCTTTTAATTGTTTGCTATTCCAATTCTGCTTTTGAAACAATGAAAACGCTAATGCCCTATTTCGTTTTTCTAAACTTTTAATAATAGTACCCGTTTCTTGGATAGCTTTTTCCCAAGTAGAAAGTATTTCAGCAATTTTTTGTTGCTCGGGAATAGGTGGAACTATAAGCTCCATTTTGTGAAGTGTGCTTCCTTTTATTCCTTTTGCAGTTCCTCCTGTTGATTTTTCATTTAAAAGCTTTTGAAATCTGTCTGACAATAAATAATATTTTAAATAGTCGTTTGTGATGATTTCAGATTTTGCTCTGAATTTTATAACTCGCTGAGCTAAAGCAATATCTACTCTGTCTATTTGTGCAACATTACCCATTGGTGCTTCTGTGGTAAATAAGACATCACCAATTTTAGGCAAACCTCTACTCATAACTGTCGAATAATCTTCAGATGAAATATATTCAGATGAAGTATCATAATCAATAAACCCAAATTTAATATTCCTTGCTGTCAATAGTAAAATGCCTTTATCTGTCTTTTGAGGAGTTTTTCCTCTATAATCAATATAATTTGTACCATCTGATATTTTTTTCACCTCCCAGTCCACGGGAACTTTTCCAATGGTAGTTTCTTTGTATTTTAAAATACTTTCAATCATTTAAATCAAATTTAAAGATTTCAGATATTCGTCCATTTGCAGTTCTGTTGCAGTTAATTCAGCTTTGAGAACTGTAATTTCTTCATGCAAGATTTTAATATCCAATTCGGCTTCTTCTTCAAAAGTATCAATGTATCGAGGAATGTTAAGATTATATTCATTCGTTTGTATATCTAGAATGGTGGCCCGAAAAGAAAACTTCTCAGTTAAAATTTCACCATTTTCTGTTTCTATTGATGATAACGATTTAAACTTTTTAAATTCATTAACAATTGTTTCTATATGTCCTTTGCCCATACGGTTTTGATTCTTTCCGGAATCATAAAGACTACTTGCGTCAATGAATAGCACATCTCTATTATCACCTTTTGCTCGGTTAAATAACAGTATCGCTGCCGGAATTCCTGTACCATAAAAAAGATTGGCAGGCAAACCTATTACGGCTTCCAATAAATTTTCATCAATGAGTTGCTGACGAATTTTACCCTCACTACTTCCTCGGAATAAAACACCGTGAGGAACAATAACACCTACTTTGCCTTTGTCTTCAAAGGTGGTCTCAATCATATGAGAAATAAAAGCGTAGTCACCTTTTGATTTTGGAGGAACTCCACGATGATAACGGTTGAAGGTATCAGCAGCCGCTTCCGCAGCCCCCCATTTATCCAAAGAGAAAGGCGGGTTGGCAACTACAACATCAAACTTCATCAAAGAGTCCGCTTCTTTTAATTGAGGATTGTTCAGAGTGTCTCCCCATTCAATTGTTGCATTATCTTCCTCATGCAAAAACATGTTCATACGTGCTAATGCCCAAGTACTGCCATTATTCTCTTGTCCGTAGAGAGCGTAGTTTTTTGAATTTACTTCTTTGGCAACCTTTATCAATAAAGAGCCGGAGCCACAAGCAGGATCACAAATTCTATCGCCGGATTGTGGATCTACTAACTTAGCGAGTAAAGTACTAACTTCTGATGGTGTATAAAATTCTCCAGCTTTTTTCCCTGCTTCCCCTGCAAAATTTGAAATTAGATACTCATAACTGTCACCGATTACATCATTGTTTGCTAAGTGAGAAGGCTGAAGATCCATTGCATTCAAATCTGTCAACAAATTTTTAAGTATGGTATTTCTTTGTTTTGTGGGTCCAAAAGCGGTCTCTGAGTTAAACGAAATGCTGCGAAATACCATTGCTAATTTAGAACGATTTTCGTCTTCTAGCTTGGTTAAAGCAATATCTATAAGCTCTCCCACATTGCTTTCGTTTCTTTTATCATACAAATAATCGAAGCTACTTTCTTCAGGTAATACAAAACGCTCTCTTTTCAGTTGGCGTTTCACCATTTCCTCATTGTCCGGATATTTTTCACTCAGGACATTTGCTTTTTCTTTCCAAACGTCTGAGAGATATTTTACGAAAAGTAAGGTTAAAATATAATCTTTATATGAGCCGCTTCCCATTACAGGGCGTAATGAATCGCAGGCATTCCAAACTATTCTGTTAATTTCGGTTTGTGTAATTTTATCTGACATATTATTTATTTTCTGTTAATTGACTAATTGCCTGGTTGAATAATCTCTGTTTCTTTTCTTTAAGCAAAGCGAGGACAGCTTGTTGTTGTAAATGCAACTTGTACATATTGGCAACATCTTTTTGTTCTTCAATGGACAATAATGGAATTTCAAAATCCAATAGTTCTTTTTTTCTTATTGAAGGAATAGAACTCCCAGCACTTGCTCCTAAAAAATAGGATATACTTTTAGGTTGATTTAAAATACAAACTATATATTCAGGTAGCACCAGTTCCTCATTTACTTTTATCACATAAAAAACCGAAGAAGCAATAGCTTTTCCAGTGCTTTCTTGAAATAGATAAGCGAAAAACTTCAATCCTTTGCTTACAAAGATGATGTCGTTCTGTTTAAGTAAACTTGAGTTTTTTATTTCAGCAGATGAGACAAAGTTCTCTACATTGTTTAAAAACACTCCATCATCAGTAAAATTTTTAACTTGTAAAAACTTAACATCTTTATCTTGAGCAGACTTTACGTGCTGTCCAAAACTTAGTTGACAAAGAATATCAAGTTTGACATTAGGAATTAATTTCATTGTAGGTTTTTTCAAAATCATTATTGCAAAGATGAACAAATTAAATCAGAACCACAAGTTTTTCTTTTGTAGTTTTTTTCAAAAAATTAAAAAAAATTTTTCAATTATATTTAACTATCTGTTTTTTAGATATTTGAAAATTATTTGTTATCAAACTTTATTTTTTATCACTTTTGGTGAATAAAAAATAAAACCACAATTAAAAACTCTTATTTTGTGCGTGAAGTAGAAAATAGCTGCAAAAAATTATCTCCCTCTAAATTTTTTTCAAGTACAATATTTCAATTTTGTATATTTGAATATAAACGATAACCTTATGAATAAAGACAAGCCAAATGAAGAGCATCCGTTTGACGGTAAAGATCTTACTCTGCGTATAATTAATATTTTATCCGAATATTTTTGGCAACCTCTCTATAAATTTTTGGAGAAATATCCCGAGAAACTAAAAACATTTACTGGATTTCTTTTAGACAATGAACATATTGTTTTATATTTTGGCAAAACACATTTAGCCATTGAATATTTTGGTAACGAAAGACTTACAGAATTACCGAAATTAACCGATATGAAAGTCTCATACCATGATCTTACTGATTTAGATGTAAATTTACTTGATGAAATTATAGGTTTTAGCTATAAAAGTACTAGTATGCCTTTTACTTTATCCTTACCTCCATTTTCTGAAGATTTCGTATTACCTACCAATGATGGAATGGATAAATTACTTGAACTGAATTGGAATTGGATGGCTCAAAATTCAATAATGGCGATAAATGGGCCTGGATTTCACGTTGAAGAAGGTGAATTTGCGAGAATGATAAATGCTAGATTCTTCGACTCAAATGATAATGGACTTAGAACGAGACATATCAAATGGATCGATTTCATACCATTAGAAATTAATGATGTAACTGAAAAAACACATCAGTTGCAAATAAAAATAAATGAATTAATACAAACTACAGAATTTACCGCCAATTACATTTACCCACTTCCCCAAAAAGATGATTTCAAGTTTAATAAGTTACCACAAATAAATAGATTTATAGAATTAATAGGAGATCTTAGCACTTCCGAAACAGATTTGACAACCTTTCTAGAACAACCTGAAAACAAATTTATTATAACAATGGGGATTTTATCAACAGATATATATCCACAAAGATCTCTGGAATGGCAAAGCCAGAGCAAGGATAATTTAAGACCTGATTTTTTAATTGCAAGACCAAACGGCTATGCAGATATATTGGAATTCAAACTTCCAAAATTAAAATACAATTCTATTGTGGGGAAAAATAATCGGGAATCGTTTTCAGCAGAAATTAATTCATACATAGCTCAAACAAGAGTTTATAAAGAATATTTTGAAGATCCCAATAATCGAGAATGGGTAAAAACTAAATATGATTTAAATGTAAGATATCCTAAAAGATTTCTAATAGTCGGTAGAAGATGGGACTTTTCATCCGAAGAATGGAGAGAGATTATAAGTGAGTTTAAGGATATTGAAATAATTTCTTTTGATGAATTAATTGATGGAGTGGTATCACAATTCTATATGTAGAATGTATTCCTATCTATAATGGAAAAATGAACGTTAAGCAAAAGTTATTACTGAGAAATCTAAATAAAGAAATGCATGGTGTTCAAGGGCAGAAAACCACACGCCCTTTAGTAAATTAGCTCACACAATACCGCAGTCCTCAAATTGACCTATGACAATAAGTTTTGATTAAATCACATATCCATCCAGATTCAAAGTTAATTCACTATCATAAATTTTGCTCAAAAATATTTATGATAAATCAATCTCATCACTTTCAAAAAAATCGCTTAATTAAGATCTATCATTGTCTCCATTTTTAGTAGCGAACTTCTCCCTGCACTGATGCTGATATTCTTGTAGCGGCATACCATAGATCTCTGAAAACAGTTTTAGAAAGTTGGAGCGGGAAGCAATTCCGCATAACTTTGCAAGAACTTCTGTTTTCTGATGTGCTGCTATAGGATCTTCTGCGAGCAGTTCGGCAATATAGCTGATGCGCAACTCACTTAGGTAACGGTTAAAATGCATTCCTTTCTCTGTGTTAATGTAGGCAGATAGATAATTGGCATTTGTCCCTACCCTTATTGCAATTTTTTTAAGAGTCAGGTTCGGTTCTAAAAACTCCTTTTCGTCTTCAAATTTCTGCAGATTTTTCCGAATTCTGTTGCGAATCTCTGCACTCAATGTCCATTTTGGTAGCGAGATATCAGGCTCTAGTTCCTCAATATCAATACCCACACCTGCCAAGACCATACCGTACGTTTTCTCAGGTTTCTTTTCCAGATAAGTGTTGACCGTGAACACAAGTAAGAGCATAGAGACAACTACAACGCCGGCGAGGATATTCCTGTTACGTTGTGCAATACTGGCATATTCAATATTTATCCGTTCCACCTCAAACCTCGTAGAAAGATGATGTCTGTCTTCCATATTTATTTTTTCAATTTCGTGGAGGGTATTGGCAAAAGATAGCATTTCATCTATATTTGATTTTTTACGGGCATTCTCCATTAAAATCTGATAGTTTTCAGTAAGCTCAGAAAATAAAAAATGATGTTTCTGATAGATGGAATCTACCTTTCTAAAAAAGCTAAAAGATTCTTGTTGCTGGTGCTGAGCCAATTTATTCTTTCCCAGATAAAAGTAGATCACCGATACCCAGGCAAAGTCATTTACCCTCATCAGTTCTGGAAGTGCGAGATTTAGATCAGCAATACTTTGCTCATAATTTCCTTTACGGAATTCCGAGATGCCTTTAGATTTAAAAAAATAGCTCCTTAACTGGATGAAATCTAAATTTTTGGGTATCTCTCTCTCGCCTATGTCAATTAAGTGGTCGGCGGTATCATTATCTCCCATTTGCTGGTAGCAGTTGACAAGCTGATGCAGACTGTTATAATAACCTTTGCGCATATTGTAAAGAATATTGGGAGAAGGATTTTTCACGAGCTCCTGCTGAAAGAAAGCAGAACAGGTATCAAAATAACCAATCGCCTCATCATAGGATCCCAGATAACTCTTCACTACACCTAAGTGATATAATATTTTATACTTCACGTATGGACTACTGCTATATCTTGCGTAGGATAAAGCTTTCATATAATCATCCAATGCAGGTTGGTAGTCTTTAAAATTAAAGTAAGACACAATTCCCCTTCCAAGATAAGCAGAGGCAATAAGATCGTTATTACAACTATGCTGTGCGGACGTTATTGTACTGTCTGCATATAGCATTTTGCGGTATTCTGATGGCTCAAAATTTAGGGCATCTTGGTAAGCATAAGTTAATTCAGAATAATTTTTTTCTTTTTTTGCCAGGGTAATCAGGAGGTCAACGTAAGGAAGTGCTGTGGTATCATTAACCTGCAGTTGAGCATACTTATTTCTGATCTGATGATAGGCAGCATTGTCTGTGCGCTGCGCAACCCATAATTCCGCAGAGAAGACCAAAAGCAATATAAACAACCTGAACATCTGCACGTTACCTTCATTTTATTAAAACCTTTTATAAAATTACGGTATTTTTTATGGAATATCCAACTGTTTTGTAAACTAAACAACCAAAATGCCATCCATTACGGTTTTTATTTACACAAAAGCACATTTGAGGTGGTGAATAAGCATCATTTGTCTTTTTGAGCACAATCTCCAATTCTGACTTATAATCACTTTTATGAAAAAAACTACAGCCTACACATATGCCGCTCTGGGATTTTGATGCAGAGAATCAGTTTATAAATAGGCATCAGACATAGGAAACAGACATCGAAAATATTTGTTTTTTGCTGGATTTCTGCTTTACATTTGATCAGTAATTGTAAGAAAAATAGACATATACCTTATACAGAAATACTGTCAACAATAAACCTAATGTCGTGAAATATTTAAAAAAAGCAATACCATTCGTGCTAAGTATTTTCTTTGTTATTCTTTTCTGCTATGCTTGCATCAGCAAGATTTTAGATTTTCGAAATTTCCAAAGTCAATTGGGGCAGTCACCCGGACTGGCAGGATACGAAATAGTTGTAGCATATGGCATTATCTCTCTGCAAATGATTACAGTCATTCTGCTTTGCTTCCAACCTTTTCGGATTTTGGGTTTATGGTTCACTTTCGGAATATTGTCTGTCTTTGCAGGGTATATTGCTTTCATACTAATCTACAGTGAAAATCTGCCTTGCACCTGCATAGGCTTATTAGAAAAAATAAGTTGGAAAGGAAATTTGATTTTAAATATTGGATTAATTAGCATTACCGTAACTGGAATTATAGTTTACAGAAGCGAAATCAAAAATAATAAATAAAAGAGTGCGCCCTTTTCAAAAAGAATGTTGCAACATTCTAAAAGTGCGGTCAACAAACAATTGGTGTTGACCAAATGTAAGCGGAAGGATCGACGGATACGGAAGCGGTACATCAGAAAGTCTGTCCTACAGGACAGAATAACCTTAATTTAACAATTCTTGAGTTTTTAAGGGAATCTTTTTTATCAAAAAAAGACCAATAGTATGAAAACACTAAAGTTTTTACAAACCAACTTTATGTTGGCTGTCGCACTTTTAACGGTAGGCATCACTATGTCGTTTAAATTAGCTGAGAAGAAAGAAAAAGCTGTAGCACAGACTTTTTACTATATCAGCAACGATATGACAGCCAATGCATTTCGTGATGTTACGCACTGGAGTACCTCAACTATTCCGACAGATTGTTCACCTGAAGAACCTGTAAGACCTTGTAAGATAACAGTTCCTGATGGCAGTTCACTGAGTGCTGTTTTAGGTTCAAAGACCAACAGTGAGGTGTTAGCAATATCAGAAGGTTACAGACCAGAGCCTTAATGGTGTGATTTGTTTAATAATTTGGGGTGGAAATTTCCACCCCATTTTTGTTATTGAATTACCTCGGATTCTGAGGCATCCCCGTCATTTTTATAATATCTTCTGGAATGGCTATGGCATAACGAAGATCATTGGGCGGCAATATATAAGTTGTTCCGTTTACCATCCTTTCCAAAGAAATTCCTGCGCCGTCACGGTTATATCTTTTTAAATCTGACCATCGCAAGCCACGAAATAATAATTCTTTTCTTCTTTCTTTCAAAATAATATCCAACGCTTCACTCTGTGAATTAGCTGTCATCGGAATATACGTTCCTGTTTTCCAACGTGTTTTTAATAACTCATTTAAGGTTTGCATTGCCATCGGTATGTCATTAAGGCGGGCATAACTTTCCGCTACAATTAAATAAACTTCATCCGTTGCTAAACAGGTCATTCTCGTAGCACCTCCTGAATAGTTTCCTTTAAATAAAATTTGCTGTGCTGTATTAAATCTAAAATAAATACTCCTTCTCAAATCATTATTGTCATAAGTATTGTACAGTAATTGCGGAATTTTTGCCATAGAACTGGACAAAAACTGTGAATATACCATAGAAGAATGAAGAAGTACTTCAATATTCATTGATTTTATTGGATAGGAATCAGAGGGATTTAAGCTGTTGAAGTCTATTAATTTATCATTGATGGAAAGAGTTTGTTTCCCATATTCCAAGGCATTTTGATAATCTCCCATAAAAAGGTACGTTCTGGAAAGATACCCTAATGCGGTAGCTTTCGACGGACGTATCAGCGCAATTTGCTTGGAAGGTAAAAGCATAGCTGCTTCTTTTAAATCACTGATGATTTGATCATAAGTTTCTTTAAGCGATGATCTTTTAGACGGAATATTCATATCTGGATCTAATCTCAGTGGTAATCCTAAATCTGTCTCTGCTGTATTCTCATTGTATACTAGGCAATAAATTTGGGCAGCTTCCAGATAAATTGCAGCTCTAAGAGCTAATGCTTGCCCTCTTAAATTTTCTGCTCCTGCTATTTGGTAATGTTCGATATTGTACAAGACCGTATTGCATACATTGATCCTGCGGTAGCAGCTTCCCCAGTCGTTTTCATCACTGCTGGACACTTCAGAAGGTTGCCAGGTATATAGTCTTTTTTCAAATTCATAAATTAAATTACCGTAATCTGCATCTGTAACATAAATTTCGTCAGCCGATATTTGCCCGCTGATACTGTTTGAAAGTACCGTATTGAAAGTTCTGTCCATCAATGCCTGATTATCTTCTAATGTAACAGGGGTAGCCAATCTGGAATCCGATTTTTCCTCCAAAAAATCCGAACAGCCTGTAATGCTGCACAAAGCCAAAAAGGCGAATATATTTAAAAGTATATTTTTCATAAAGATGATTTTAAAATTGTGTTCTAAGTCCTATTGAGTAGGTTGTTACAGGTTTTAAAGAATAAGTTCCCCAATTATAATCTGGGTCGATACCTGCTTTATTGGCTTTCCAAAGTATTCCTAAATTATTTACGGATGCAAAGAGTTGTAAATTCTGAATAGGCAAACTCCCTAAATCCTCTTTCCTGAAACTGTAGTTCAGGGTAAGATATTGCAAACGAATATGGTCACCTCTTTCCACTAAAACACTCGAAACATTGTAAAAAGCATCTCTAGCAGAGTTGGTTGTATATGGATTGGAAGGAACATTTGTCCATAGCTCATCACCAGGATTCTGCCATCTTTTGGAATAGTCACTATGTCCGTCACGGCTCGCAATTAGGTCGGTATAGTTGATAGAACTTCTTCTAAACCAATACCCGAACTTATAAGTAATTCCAACATCCAAAGAAAACTGTTGGTAGGCAATCGTGTTGATGAATGAACCATACTTTGTAGGAATCGCTGATCCAAAGTATTCTAAGTCTTCAATTCCTCGAGCGGAATTCAATATTTTAGTGTAATCTTTACTGATCTCCCCATCCAAATATCCTTGGGGATCTCCAGTTTGTGGGTCGAGACCTGCCCATTTGTATGCAAATACACCATACACAGGAAGTCCGACAATACCGCTTATCGGAGCTGTAGAACCTGAAGAGACAACGAAACTATTGGCAAAGGTGGTAGGTAAATAATAGTTGGTGACCTTATCATTATAGATACTGAAATTAATGATGCTATTCCATTTTACGGTCTTATCAATATTTTTTGTTTTCAGCTCGATATCCATACCACGTCCTTTCATTCCTGCGACATTCCATAGCATACTTTTAACACCAGTGGTATAATCCAATGGTGCTGTACCAAAGAGATTGCTTCCTTCTTTCGTAAAATATTCAACAGAGCCAGTAATGAGATTATCTTTCAGTCCAAAATCCAATCCTATATTCAACATCCTGATGGTCTCCCAACGCAGGTTAGGATTATAAAATTTATCTATTCTGGCTGTATTACCTCCTGTGTACACTGAAAGGTCAGTATCAAATAAAATGGTGGTCACTGCGACCATTGAAGGATCGATATTTCCATTAAAACCGTAAGAACCTCTTAATTTCAGGTAAGGAAGAAAATTGAAATTGTAAAAAGCTTCATTCGAAACATTCCAGGATAGACCGCCAGACCAGAAAGGATTCCATTGCTGATTCGTCTTTAAGCCGAATAGATTACTCGCATCCTGCCTTACACTTCCGGATAATGTATAGCGTTTATCATAAGTGTATGCCGCATTGGCGTACAAGGAAACGAAACGGATGTTGGTTTCTCTAAGCGACGTTCCTCTTTCGATAAAATCTAAACTTCCCGTTACAAAATTTGGATATTGATTTGTATAGTCAATACTTGCATTAGATAAAGTATTTGTGTTGTAGCCATAATACCTGTTGTTATCATATTGTGTAATGGTTTCTCTGATTTCTCCTCCTGCAATTGCATTGATGGAATGTTTGCCAAAATTTCTATTGTAGTTCAGCTGTCCTCTCAGGTTGTTGACTGTAGTTTCAGAAAGTCCTTTATCAAAAATTCCTCCTTTGGGAACGACGAAACTGATACTGCCGTCCGTATTCTTTTTTGCAAAATTATTCACGTAATTTCTTGCGTAATAACTCTGGTCATAATAGAGTGTACTGCTTTCCCCATTATTATGTTGGTATTGGTACTTGATATCGAGATCCAAACCTTTTATAATCTTGTAATTCAAGCCTGCGTTGAGGATAAATTCGTTTGTTTTATTTTGAACGATATTATGCATCCAATCGGTCAATGGATAGTAATTCCAATCCAAAAGTCCTGTTCCCTGTAAACTATTTTTATAATCCTGATCCAGCATATGGTTCATTACTAATGGATTTCCGGCATCATCTGCAAACTGCATATAGGGAACTTTCCAGTTATTACGCATCGTTATACTGTTGTAAGCACTTCTGCCACTTTTTGTCGTCGTATTCGTGTAATACATTCCGGTGGTTACAGTCAGCTTTTCGGTTGGCTTCCAGATATTTTGAAAACGTGCATTCAAACGTTGGTATTTTTCACTTAAATTTCCTGTGTTATCGTCATATCCTATAAATGATGTCCAAGACAATTTAGGAGTGCTTTCAAAAATATTAAGCGCATATTGTCTATTTTCCATTGGTTGATACATATACTTTCTGTACTGATCTCTAACATCGACATTCCTTAACCTGTTGATCTCATTCATCGCATCATTATGAGAAAGAAGCCCTTGTTTTTCCTTATTTAAGATGGTAACCACTGGTGTTAAAGTAGGATGACTGGCAGAATTTAGATCAGTATCATAATATCCTTTGTTAAAAAGCTGCATTTCCACATCGATAAAATCACTGCTGGAAATCTGCCTGCTGTAACTTAGGTCTGGCTTTGCGCTCAGTGTCGTATTAGCTGTAAATTCTACTGATGTTGCCTGATTATTTTTGGCGGCTTTGGTTGTAATGACAATAACGCCATTCGCAGCTCTCGCTCCCCAGATACTGGATGCGGCAGCATCTTTCAGGATAGTGACGCTTTCCACGATGTTAGGGTTAATATTGCTGATACTTCCTTCGTAAGGAAAATTATCTACAACAATAAGTGGATTCTTTGGTCCTTGCATCGTACTTAAACCTCTTATCATCAACTGACCATCTTCAGTAATTCCTTTACTAACGGTTAGACCATTGGCTATCGCAGGAAGTCTGTCCATTATATTGGTGGTAACCTGTTGCTGTAATAACTTATTATCAACTGATGAAAAGGAACCCGTAGACCTTTCTTTGGGAATTTTCTGATAACCTGTCGATAACGTAACTTCTTCTATTTCTGTAATCTTTGTAGATATAGATATTTTTAGCTCCTTTTTTAATGGCAATTGAATATCTAGTGACTGGCTTTCGTAACCTGCCTTGCTGATAAGTAAGGATAGTCGGGATTCACCAGTGGTCAGACTGAATATTCCATTTTTGTCAGTATTAGTGATCGCATTGATGTTTTGTATGACCACAGCAACCCCAGACACAGGTTTTCCGGTATTGTTTTCTATTATTTTTCCTGTAACCGTATGCTGTGCAAACATCAGAGAACTGCAACATATGACAGGGAAGAGTATATAGTTTTTCATAATGATTTTAATGATTAGTATTATTTGTCTTTTACTATCAGCATTGGGAGTTCTTTCACGACTTCAACAAGCTCAAGGTCATACGCAGAAAGTTCTTTTTGAATGCTTTTTAAATCTTGAAAATTCGAGAATTGCAGATCGACTTTTCCCAGATACCCTGTTTCATCTATGATAGGTAATGCTGTAACATCATTGGTCGCTTCCAAGGCTGATAGTAAATAATCAAGACTGACATTTCGGAGGGTATAAGGAGATTTCAATACATTTCCGATAGGCTCACCTCCTTTCGATGCCATCTTGTTGATATTAGAAGTTTTTCTCAGAACCAAGCATTTAACAGGTTTCTTCTCGATGCTGGCAACGTAATTGGAATTTTCATTGACGTATCTCAGCATTCTGGTGTATAGATTATTTGCCTCTTCTTTTGGAACAATGTATTCGATGCTGTACAGCTTCTCAAAATTCCCACCTGTTGTGGTATTGAAATCGATAGCTTCGGGATTTTTTGTGAGATTTATCAGACGTTTATCCGAAAATTTATCTCCGAACTCACGGAATAATTCATACGAAATACCTCTGTAGATGTTCATTAAGGAAAAGTTGGTAAACTGTCGTCCGTAAACGATTTCTCCGTCTCTATGAAACCCTGAACCAAATGGAATCGCTCGGATTCTGCCTTTAGCAAAAAGATTATAGCCTACAATGTTACTCAGCTTTTCCAATTCAAAATTCTCAGAAAGCATCAGCGGACGTTTTCTATTTATCTGAATGACGGTCTGTAAAGAAGATGTTTCATTTTTTAAGACCTCTGCAATGGTTTGTTCATTGACCTGTCCGCCATCGGTGGTATTGATAATTTTTCCGTCTTTTATCCAAACAATAAAAGGGACTGCGGTATGAGGAAACATATGAGTGAGCATTTTGTCATCCACTACTGATACAACATCTTTATAACGCTGTCCATTAGCTGAAGCAAAGAATTTTTCTATTGTTGCTCTATTCTGGTCAGTTACTGCTATTATATTAATCTTATCACCGAATTTCTTTTTCAGTTCTTCCATTTGTGGGAATTTCTTCAGGCAGGCACTGCACCAGGTAGCCCAGAAATCCAGTAGAATGAGCTTGTTTTTATCTGGGTTAAGGTTGATGGTTTTCTGTGAGTGGTTGACCACCTGCAAAGGTTTTGTCCAGAAGTTTTCGGGAAGAGGTTCTCCTACTTTAAGGGATTTGTTTTGTGCAAAGGATGTGGTGGCTGCCACAAGAGTAAATACAAGGGACAAAAGCCCCCTGCAAAAAATATTTTTCATACTTTTGAATAGGTTTAATTCGTTAAACTTTGCTCTTTCCTGCGCAGCGTCAACTTAGCGGAAAGGGCTTTTTTTTGGTCTATATGGTTGAGGAATTTTACTGTCTGTTTCGTGTTGTGATAGTTTTTTATAAGACCTTTCGGGGGAAGTCCTGCCAGTGCACAACACTTCCAGCCCATACAGGTCAAAATTTGAATATGAATGAAATTTGTGTCTCGTGAAAGCTGTAAAGCCGCAATGGATTGTACACCCCATTGTATCGTGCAGTCTGATACTGTATTTTGTGGAAGCGGCTTAGGGGGTTATGAGAACAAAAAAGACGGAACTCACTAACATCAACATCTGAATCAGAGGTATCGCCAAACACCTTGCAACAGACTACGAAAGTGAGCTCACGCCTAGGTCGTGAGCTACTTTACTTATCCTCTCGTTGCTAAATTGAAAATTGGCGATTTTCTGATACGAGTCTCTAAGCAATAGCTTCTAATATTTTTTTGAAGTATCGCAAAATTACTTTAATAAGTAATTTGTTCCAAATATAATAAAAATTCTTACCATTACCGAATTCGGTAATGAAAAATATTATAATAAATGTGAAATTGCAGTAAACAGTGCAATTATGAGCGAATTTAAGACTAATGAAATCAAGAAATTAGTTGCTGAAAAAATTAAAGAAATTAAAGGCGATACGCCTTATTCTAAAATTGCCGAAAAGTGTAATACTACCGCTGCCAGAATTAGTGATGTATCAAATAATAAAATTGATTGTCAATTAAGTACATTTATTGAAATCGCAACCGGTTTACGTTTACATCCTAAAGAGCTTTTCGACATAGTTTTTGATTTTAACGAATATTATTCAGAATTAGATAAATAAATCCTGACTAGAGTGGGGATTAATTTTTACAAATGGTTAGATAATATAATCGAAAAATAATGAGTAGTAAGCTTTTAAATAGAAGTTTTTTGAATGCTTGCCGTTACCGAAAGAATATTATTTCTGTAACCTTGTATCTTCATATTTTGCTCTTTCAGTTTTCAAAGATACCAACCAATCCAAATACATATTCTGGGGCATACTACGGTAACCAATTCTATGAATTTGGGCATATTCCTTATTCATAAGATCAAACAATTCTTTAGCTTTCGGATCACTTAATGTGGCTTGAATATCTGTTGTATTATACTCTTGCATCAGTTTTTGGAACTGCTTCGTATGGGTTTCTGCTTGTAGTAGCAAAGCATTCGCTAAATATGGATAAATTTGTATTGCTCTTTCTGCACATTTTATGGGAAAACTCCCATAATTATCTGGAAAACTTCTTCTTTTATATGCGTTTCCTAAATCAACCAGAAGAAATGCAAGACTTTCCTTATAAGTAATAACATTAAGATATACACCATTTTGAAATCACGACTATCAAAAATTTGTTTGCAGAATTTTCCTAAAAATTTGATTTTTCTGTTTAATGCTATTGTAAGCCATCGGCTTTACTTGTATAGCCGGAAACTTATTGATTTCTGCATCCAGCAACAAGCGGGCATACTTATTCTTAAAAATCAGGAAGACAAGATAGGAATTGCTAAAGAACAGGAATTTGTTCTCCGCAATTGGAGTTATTATGAATTGCAGACCAAAATAAAATACAAAGCCGAAAAAGCTGGTATCGAATTAATTATCGGATAGCTGAAAAAAATAATAAGGGTGCTTGTACACCCGTAGGGTGAGGTCTTGAACACTCACTAAATATTAAAGAATATATACAACGGCGTGGGCTTCTTTTTTTTCTCAAAGACTTGTGGGAATAGAGAAATAACTGATGGAGAACAGAAGAAAATTGTTGAAAAAATTATATTTACATTGCAGAGGAGATTACGGATTGTTAAGAAGTTGTAATTTTCATAACGTTTGTTATTTCGTCCAATTTTTATACTTTTTGGATAAAATAACAAATATTTACTCTTATGCTAATCAGCTACAGCCTTTTATTACTTACAAAATCTTAATAAAATTAAATAGAAAGGAGGTGGCAAAAAAAGGAGAATCTTTCAAGTTTTGCCTGAAACCAACATTTCGCAAATGTTAGTGGTAGTTATTTCGTCCATAATTTCTCTGCGATTTCGTTCAACATTTTAACAAATAACTCCTTTGTCACTACCTCAATTTTTGAATTTCCCTTTGTCTTTTCTTGGATTTGTCTTTTTATTGATTTATATAGTGTCTTACCGTGAGTAAATTTGAAAACTGATTTTTCAAATATTTCTTTCAAAGCAACATCTAAATGTGTCGCTTTATCTTTGTGTTTTTCTCCAAATTCTTGTTTTCTTAATAATTCAAATGATTTTGGTTTGACTTCTTCAATTCCTATTTTTATAATTTCTTTCGCTTCTTTTTCTGACAGTGTGGGATGACAAAGATTGATATGTTTAGCATTTGCTAAATGACTTTCGATGTCAGTCCCAGTTGAAACGAAAAAGTGTATTCCAATTTTATTGAAGATTTCTCTTTGTTTTTCAATTTCACTGTCAGGCAAATAGTCACGGTCTCTATGAACAACTATTTCTATGTGTGGAAGTTTTTGTTTTACAAAAATTGAAAATAGAGTTACAGAGCCAATTTTAGAACAACCCTCATAAGAAATGAAAGAAGTTTCAGCAAGATTAAATCCAGATGCTTCAAAAACAAGTTTTAGCAAATTATCAGTTCCACTATCTTCTGTTAGAACAAAGCACTTTTCAGTCCCTTTTATTTGTTTTAATTGTTTTTCTAATTCAAACTTTGCGACAATAGAAAGGTATTCCGGACTTGTTTTAAAATTTTCTAATGTCCTTAATTGTTTTGAAGATATAAATTCAACTAATGGTATGATTTCTCCTTTATCTCCACTTTGCAATGCTTCATAATATTCTATTCTTTCATTAGGTTCTATGAGTATAGGCAAATAACCATAATTCATCAAAAGTATGTTCATTAACAGTCTTCCTACTCTACCATTTCCATCTAAAAATGGATGGGTAGAAATAAATTTGAAATGAAACAAACTTATTATAATTAGTGGATGAATATTTTTGTCAAACTGCCCCTTCGTATACCAATCTGTTAGGTCAGAAAGACGTTGTTCTATTTTGCTAGGTGGTGGGAATTGAATTTTTTCGCCGTCTTGATTTACAATTAAAACTTCCTCCGTTCTGTAATCAGTTTCAGAAAAAAGTATTTCATAGAAAAGTTTGATGTCTGTCGGGCTTAGAGGTTTGTTAACCATATCAAACATAAATAGAGTACAAGCATATTTTCGTCCGATGTCGAGATAAATCTCCTTCTGAACTTCTGTTGCATTTTCAATCGTTGTCCCTTTTGATGTTGCCGATTTTATAATTTCTTCTTTTGTGTCTGTTCGACTTTCTACTTTTAATGACGCTAAATGTTGCGTAATTTCTAATTGGAATTTATCCTTGATTATTTTTGTAACTGGGTCGTAAGAATTCAAGTGTTGAATTTCATCTCGATATTCATCAATTTCTGAGAAAATGTCAATATGTATGTTTAAATCCATTGTGATTGTGTCGTCCGTTATAACTACCGCTAACGTTAAAATTCACGCATTGCGTTAATATGATTCTTTAAATTTTGTAAAGCTATTTATACCACTAATATAAAATTTATTTTGCTGATTTGATTGTTAGGTGCTTGCAAATATTTTTTATCACGAGTTTTACTTGGATTGACGAATGTTTTGCCTTTGATAAAAACAAATGCAGCTAGAATAAACTCAACTTCTCAGATAGAACTTGAATAACCAATTACAGCAAATCGAAAATTAAAACATATTTTTTAAATTCATCATAAACCTCAGAAAGCCTTCCTCTTTGTAGAATGATTTGTAATACAAAGTTGCATCAAATTAGCATTTTTTATTCAATATTTTCATTTAATTCTATCCATATATTTTTTTCTTTTCGCCAGCAATTTCTTCTATATTTCTGTGCATAATTCATAGTTCTTTATCCATTAAAGAAAAGGATTTCCAAAACACAAAAACGAGTTCCGAAGTTTTTTCACCCTTTTCGCAGAAAAGGCAAGAAAGTCTAGGTAGTATAAAATGTAAATTTTGTACGTACAAAGACACATCTTGCTATATAGCTTTCATAATTTAGAAATTTTATTTAGTCTACTATATTTTAGACTAGTGGCTATAGATGATGTTAGTCTAGTTTAGGTCTTTTAATAATTGGAAGATTAGATAGCGAAGAACTTTTGTAAGAGTGTGAAAACTCAAGTGTATTCATATTTTTTTCAAGAGTAGATTGCCAATTCAAAATAGGTCTTCCTAATGAATTTTTCCAATCTGCTTCTTCCCATTTGTGAAATTTTTGAATCAATAAATCATCTAGTTTTTCTGAATAGTCTTTTAACGTTTTTGCAAAATCCATAAACTGTTTTAGGCTAGGATATTTGGAAGACGAATTATTAACAAAACTTTCTGGCTCCAAAATCTGATCTAATTCTTCAATCGGGTCTTCCATTATCTCGTCAGTCTTTGGTGTTACTTTTGGAAAGTCATTTCCTTTTAAAATGAAACGATTCGGAAAACCACGATTTCTGTTGTAATCTAAAAGTCCTAAAAGTTTGAGCTTATTTTTCGCAGTAATAATCGTTTGTCTGGAAAGCCCAAGTTCTCTCGCCATTTGATAGTCTGATAAAACAATTTCCTTTCGCAGATCCTCACATTTGTAAAGGATAAAGGTAAAAACAGCTATGGTATTTGCACCAACTTTATTTTTTGAGTTTAGCTCAAAAATTTTTTCAAATAAGTTAACGTCAAAAATTTTAGAATTTTTCATCGTTTAAATCTCGGTTTAGACTGGTTTTCAACTTCACTGGTTTGTTGATTAAGATATTCATTCAAATCTTTAAAATCTGAATATAAAACCCGACAATCCTCCACATTATCTATTTCATTTCTAAGCATCTCAACAGCACGGGTTCCGGCTTCATCATTATCAAAATACAGCTCAATATTTTCGTAATCTCTTACTGAATTTTTAATATTTTGAATCATCGCAACGGAATTCAAAATGAGATAATCAGAAGGTTCTTTTTCTAGTTCATTTTCTAAATTTCTAAATGAAAGAAAATCGAAAAAACCTTCGAAAATCCTAAGTGAATTTGAATTGTTTTTAATTGTTGAAATATCTTTTTTGCCCAAACAAATTTTTGAATATTTATTGCGAATTTCATAACCGCCAGAATCGTTTTTGAAACCAATTCCGAAATAGTTTTTATCGTTCATTCGGTAATGAATTTCGTGTAAAAATTGGGTTTGCTTTTCCACTTTTCTTTCTTTTAAATACTCGAAAAGTGCAGGATGTTGAATTTCTTTTACATCAATTATCTCATAGTTCTTTGAAAGATTTTCTAATTTAAGATTTGAAATATTTTGCTGATGAAAAAAAGAAAAATTCTCATTTTCTGCCCAAACTAAAACTTCACTTACTGATGCATTCAAATATCTTTTCATAAAATCAATATTTTTTCCACCGATTCCTTCAGAGTGTAAATACCAATAGTTTAGACTTTTATTAATTTTAAAAGAGGCGTGGTTCTCTTTGGCAAATGGATTGAGAAACCACGCTTCTTTTTCTGATTGTTTCGTGGGAAGGTGTCCGAGAGAAAGGAGGACTTCTTCCAACGGGATTGTATTAAATTGTTTGCAGTTCATTTTTAAATTTTTCTGTGATTTTTGTTAAATAACTTACCTAATTACCATAGTCTTGATAATCAAATTATTATCTCAATTTTTCACCTTACCTTAAAATACCTACTTACCAGATTTTCTTTATAGGTAAGTTCAGGTAGTTTTAAATAATTAGACATACCTTAATAATGAATTGGTTTTCAAAAATTTAAAAGAATTAGGTAAGTAGGTAAATGATTATATAGTATTAAATTAATTTGCGATTTTCAACCGAATGAGGTAACCGTAAATTTGTCTTTGCGGATGTTTAACTCTGGGAAATTTAAAAGATGATAAAGCCCTTCCAATTTTCAAATGATTGAGGCGAATTCCATGAGAATTGAGATCAATCATTACTTCTGTTGCAGTTTTAAATTCTTCCAGATTGTCAGATGCTTCATAGAATTTACTCACCATTTCCTGTTCTAAGGTCATTTGTGTGAATCGCTCATTGCGTTTTTCGTTTTCGGAAATATCTGCTAAAGTGAGTTCAGGATTGTAATTTTCTCGTTTGTAAGCGTTGAAATAAGCTTGAGCCCAAACCTTATCAATATCAATTTCAGATGAATAATTGAAATTGATCTTCTCGATGACTTCAAAAATAATCCAACGAACACTTCCAGATTCGTCTGTTAGAAAGTCTGTTTTGTTGGTAGAACCCACGAAACTGCAAATTCTTTCCAGATATTCGGCTTTCCTTGCATAAGGCAATCTTTCGTTGATATGCGTTTTTGAGATCATAGCTTTCAAAGAATTGATGTCAGCTTTTGCCAAAACCGAAAGTTCATCTAAATTGATAATCAAATTTTTGCACAATTTGATTCTGCTATCTTTATCCAAACCAATATCTTCCGAGAGGTAATTCGTTAGTTTTTTAGGAATAAAAAATCTTAAGAATGTTGACTTTCCACTATTCTGAATGGTATTTGCCAAAACCAAACAATGCTTATTGATTTTCTCTTTTTCTAAGGCACAAAAGACCGCTCTGGTAAACCATTTCTCAACGTGATACAAAAATTTTTTGTCATCATTAGTCTTTACATAACTGCATAATTTAGCGATATGATCTTCGCCATCCCAACCCTCCAAACTTTCAATATATTCTGAAATAGGATTATACTGTTCTATCAAATGGCTTCTGACCAAGATTTCCAATTTATTAATCGGTATATTAATTCCAGATTGAATGAGCTCTATAAACAATGAGTTTAAATTTAGATCAGTCCATTTTTTATCTTGTATCAGTTTGATTTCAAACTCCAGAGAGATGGTGTTAAATCTTAATGAATACTTCGAATTGAGATAATTTAGAGTTCGATCAAAAATAGTTTTGCCTTCTGTACCATTTTGATACAGAGTATTTTTCTCTTCCATAAATACACCTGGGTATTGTGGAAAAGGAAACAAATAATTATTATATTTGTACCTTACTTCCAAGTAAAACAAAGATTTTAAGCCTAACTACTGCTATAGTTAGGCTTTATTTTTTGCGTAAAGAAAATTCTATAGCTTCTTGTTGAATTTCATCATTTGATTTATGGCTGTTTTTTAACAACCATTCATCGATTTTTTTTCGTTCAAAAAATAGAACTTTCCCGTTGGGTTTAGAAAAAGGAATACTGTGCGAATGAACTAATTTGTAGATGTAGGATTTCTTGAATCCCGTATAATCTGCAAGTTCTTCGACGTTGAGAATTTCCTTTAGACCGAAAATATGTTTTTCAATTCGGTTGAGTTTGTGCAGAATGATTTCGTTATTTTCCATTGCTTTCGTTTAACAAATTTAATGAAGCAAAAGTCATCAAAGAAAATCATAAAAGCAATATTATCAATCACTTAAAGGCGAAATAAGAATGATATGGATTAATCTGGAATGTCAAAAGTCTAAATAAGAATAATCTGGATTAAAATAGATTCAGTACAATTTTACTAACTAAAATATTACTCTACCTAAAAATATATTTTTTATAGTTCGATATTTAGTTCCGGGATAATCTCAGCAGCCTCTTTCATTTTGCTATCCACAATTTTTGCATAGATCTGCGTAGTTCTCAATTCTCTATGTCCTAATCTTTTGGAAACTGTATAAATATCTGCACCATTTTCCAGAAGTAAGACAGCATTTGTATGTCGAGCTGAATGAAAAGTAATATGTTTTGGAACCGCAGCACGATTGCACCAACGGATAATTTCTGTATTGTAAGTCATTCCATATTTTAAGCCCTTGAAAACTCTTTCTTGCGGATCTTGTCTTTCACCCAACAATTCTCTGGCTTGTTTTGAAATATAAAGATATTCTACACCCTCTGTTTTTTCTTGTCGGAAATTGACTCTAGAAATATCACCTTCATCACGGACTTCTTTCCAAATCAAAGTATTGATATCCGACCATCGCAATCCTGATAAACACGAAAAAAGAAAAGCTTTTTTCAAAACCGGATATTTACATTCCGCTTTTGCTAATCGTTGTAGTTCATCAAAAATCAGATATTCTCTTTGGCTTTCAGCTTGTTCAAACGATTTTATTTTTGAAGCATAATTTATCGTCAAATATCCATTATCGAAAGCATTTCGAAGTGCGGCTTTAAACTTGTTGAAATAAGAATACTTTGAGTTCTGAGAAAGAGGTAAATCACTTTTACTAATTGCATCCTTTTCAAAGTATCTCCGAACTTTTTTAATGAAATATTCATCAATTTCCTCAAAAGTTAAATTCTTTGGAACTACCTTTTTTAAATGCTGGTAAGTAGAGAACCAATTACCATAATTATTTGACGAATCGAGCGTTCGTTTTTCCTCAGCAAGATCAGCGAAGAAATTTAAAAATACCCGTTTAGCTTTCGCAGTATTTTTCAACTCAAATCTTCCTTGAGCATATTCAGCTTTTCGAATTGCAATAACATTTTCTGCAAATTCCAAAGCTTCTTTATTTTCTTTTTTTTCTTTGGCAGTTTTTGGATCTATAATTAGATAGGTGTCTAAATTCTCAAAATTTCTCAGATGCTTTCTTTTTCCGTCATCAGTAATTTCAGAACCACGGTAAAACTCGATTGACAGACTGATCCTTCCGTCCTTTAATTTTCTTTGACTAAGTGATATTTTCATAAATTCTGTTTTGTACTACTTTGTACTACTTTTCACTATTTTCGAGGTATGAAGTAGTACAAAAGTGGTACAAATATACAAATATAGTCTAATAAGAGAAAATAAAATTTAGATAACTATCTGATAGTCAAACAAAAGAAAGAAAAAGAAATCAAAGAAAAGCTAATTTATTTCCCGATACAAAACTTAGAAAAAATATTCCCCAGTACCTCATCGTTCGTTACTTCACCGGATATTTCACCCAGATGTTCCAGGGCATTTCTCAGCTCGTAGGCCAATAATTCGGTGGAAATCTGGAATGAAATAGCTTCGTTGACTTGATGTACTGCATCCAGGGATTTCCGTAAAGCTTCAAAATGGCGCTGGTTGGTGATTATAACATTGTTTTCAGAGGCTTTCAGCTGTTCCACATAAGAAGAAAGTTCATTTTTCAGGTCCTGGATATTCTGGTTTTCAACGGCTGAAATTTTAATAAAATCAAACTCGTTTGATAGGGCATTCCTGAAGATTTCTTCTACTTTTTCATATTGGGGCGGCGTCACTTCGTCAATTTTCGTGGCACAGATAATCAGCTTCAGGTCGTCTCTTATCAAGGATTGTATCATCTCAATATCTGCGGTAAAATCTGCGGTGGCGGCATCAGCGAGGTACACAAGGATCTGTGCATTTTCCACTTTCTCCCGGGCTTTTTTCACGCCGATGGCTTCAATTTCATCTGTTGTTTCGCGTAATCCTGCCGTATCGATAAGTCGGAATGCATGCCCTTTGATATGTAGCACTTCCTCTATGGTATCCCGGGTGGTGCCGGCAATATTGCTGACGATTGCCCGCTCTTCTTTCAATAATGCATTCAGCAAGGTAGATTTTCCGGCATTCGGTTTTCCGATGATGGCAACCGCTGTCCCGTTTTTAATGGCATTTCCATACTGGAAGCTTTCGATCAGGGAATTGAGTTTTAATTCGATTCTTCCCAGCAACTGGGTAAGAGCAGATCTGTCGGCAAACTCCACATCCTCTTCGGCAAAGTCCAGTTCCAGCTCAATCAGTGAAACAAAGTTCAGCAGGTCTGTCCGCAGCAATGATATTTCATTCGTGATTCCGCCTT
>Ga0265780_10001171_pt1 | contig 38335 bp, 52 predicted proteins | sample P1T30metagenome_FD_192432 | JGI IMG/M metagenome (GOLD analysis project Ga0265780, IMG submission 192432) | Plant litter microbial communities from East Loma Ridge, Irvine, California - P1 T30 | ecosystem: Environmental > Terrestrial > Plant litter > Unclassified | place: USA: California...
GGGGAGGGGGTGGAGGGGAGGGGGATGTAAAGTTTGTTGTGGTGCGAGATGGTTTGCGCAATGAAACTTTTTTTTTTCACTCGGCATTGTCTCGCGCAATTGTCTCTCATCCCATCGCAGTTCCATCTCAAAAATGTCTCTCCGCGAAATACATATACATACCCCTGATCCTCACCACCAATTCTCCTCATCCAATCCCTCCAATCCTCTCAATCACTCCCAACCCACCCTCCATCTACACGTACCTACCGTCCATCCACACATACCTTCCACCCTCCACCCACACACACCTAATCCAACACAATCCCCCACACCCAAAACCACAATGTTCCCCGCCCCCACCGCCACTCTCTCCCGCCACTGGGAGAACCTGCGCGACCGCATGCGTCTTCCGCACGTGCGTCGGCGGAACGTGGGCGTGTATGAGCGCGGGTGTATTGATAGTGATGAATCGTTGATGTGGGGTGATGGGGGAAGGTTTAAGTGGAAGGGGAGGATGTGGTGAGGGTGCTGGTGGAGGTGCAGAGGAGGAAGATTAGGACGCGAGCTGGTGGGTTTCTTCGGTGTAGAGGTGCTTGGGTGTTGGTTGTTGGGTCTTAGACGACTTGATGATCGAGAATCGTGTGTCTTTTTCGTACTTTTTGGTATTGCGTTGATGATATGATGCTTTATGTTTGTATGGACGCGTGTGGTGAGAGGTGTGTGTGGCGCGCTTGACGGTAATGAGGATCGGGGAATGATGGATGTATCTACGTATACACGGCATGTTCTTCTTTGAGCATAACACTCGCATCCAATCCACTAGAGTCAGCTTATGATACCACGCCCTTACTTCCCAACCATCGCCGAGCACATGAAGTATTTCAAGAGCCTTCGTTGGCTGAATTCTAAGATCGCTGTTGCCATGATCGTTTTGGGACTTTTGGAGCTCGGCTTTTGGTGTGATTCGCATGAAGAAGCCATGTGGACCCAGGACTCTGCTCGAGACGAGATGCAAGGTGAGATGAGGTGATGCGAAGATAGTGGCGATGGTGCGTCTGTGGTATTACGCTGAATATCCTATTGATGTCCAGTATCTTTAGCTGAGTGTGGAAATTGAAACAGTGTGGCTATTCAGCATCGCGCGTCAGGCACTGTCGTCGCATAACTCGTCGGAAAACGATGCCCGCAGTGATGTAAACATTCGAAAGGTAAGGAACTTCGCATCTCTTCTTTCTTCTCCATCTTTCTTGGTCACGCGATATGCGTACATCAGCACATGACTAACTCACTAAGGTACCTATTGGGCATCGCAGCCTATGGCGAGTCACACATTCACTCTGCTCTTCGATCAAGCCCACGATCGCAAACATCCCACAGTTTACCCGCACAAATCTGCTTTATTTCAGATCCTGACGCAGCGTTCCAAAGCGACAAGGCAGGACGACAAGAGCACATTCATGCCACGTTGTCGGGATGACCCATCCCACCATGTCAGAGCACGCGACGCGCACACAAACAATCGATCCACTCCTCACACGTCACGATCTGCAAACGATTGTTTCCCGCGAGTGATTTTGGTGTTCCGGGCGCTTGGGTCGGGTTTTGGTTTCGACGTGGCGCATGTGTCACAGGGCGCGTTGCACCATTGCTGGGATGTGTGTTCTTGTGTACGTGTTCCAGAAGTTTCAGAGAGTGATTGCGATGCTACTTGTGTGTCGGGCGAGATAATGCCGGGGGCATTCTGGTGGACTTTTGGCTTTGCGCTTCGATGTGGGAGGTAGGTATATTTGGTCTGATCCCACGTGGATGGTAAGACATCTACCAGATACATTTTATAACTTCTCATTTATTTGGACCAGCTTCGGGTTTTGTTGCGTCTATTCGATAATCACTCTCGTTACTCTCTTCACTATTTTCATGTTTCTGCGACGGCTAGAACGACGAACTCTGCCAAAACTTAGGCCTTGACATTGGGACTGATGGGGCATATTTTCGATGTGTCGCCGGGGAAAGATCAGGGACCGATCTTGAATCGAGTCAGCCTTGCCACATATTCCATCGCGGTTTTCGTCGTGGCGTTGCGGTAGGTGCCAGACTCTGCGCTTTGCGATTGTGGCTGACTGGTGTAGATTCCTCACTCGCGGATGTTTGGTCAAGAGATTCGGTCTCGATGACCTCTTCATTGCGGTGGCCGTAGTAAGTAGATGTTCGCTGTGCTGAGACATCTTGCTGACCCCGACCAGGTTCTTGGATTAGGGCAGACCACAACGATCATCCTGCAAGTTGAGCATGGGCGCGGCCGACATTCGCAGGAGCTGCACGTGGATGACTTCAACCAGATGTTGTTGGTGGGTGAATCCTCTCTGTTGGGGTAGTTCTTGCTGACACGCCTAGTACACATGGCTGAACATGCTTTTCTACTTTGTCGCCAACTGGTACGTACCTTGACGGCCTTCACGCGTTGTGGCGTAAGCTGACTGATCATCCTAGGGCCGTCAAGATGAGCATTTTGGCGCTTTACTATCGTATCGGGAGTGGAAAGAAGGGGTTGCCTCGCATCATGCAAGCCCGCGCCGTCTGGATCACGACTGGTGTGATATCAGCATTCAGCATTGCTACATTTGTCGTAAGTGTGCCTGTCGCTTTTGCTGGGGATGTACACTGACACCTCGCAGGCACAGTTCAATGCTTGTACCCCTATAAACAGGATTTGGGAAGTTGAGAAGAAGCCCGTCGGTTGCATCGACGCTTTGGCCTTCATGACGGCTTCGGCGGCCATCAATGTAGCAACTGATATAGCGCTCTTGCTCTTCCCATTACCTTTGCTTCCGCTGATGCAGTTCAACAAGAGACAGCGTAGTAAGTGGTACCGCCTTTTTTGTCATGAGGTGCTAACAACCGTCTAGCTGCGCTTGCTATAATCCTGTCCGTTGGACTCATCCCGGTAGTCGCCAGTACTATGCGTCTTTGCGAGATCGTCATGTCGGGGAGCCCAATGAAGAAAGGGACGACTTGGAAGACTGGAGATGCGAGCTGGTATGTAGTTGACCCGTCATCATTCTCTTGAGTCTCACTAATCCTTCCTAACAGGACGTGGGCTTGGGTACCGGTCTGGTCACAGATCGAGATCGACATCGGTATCCTGGCGGCATCGCTTCCCAGTCTCAGTCCACTGCTGAAACGAATGTGCGCTGGCTTCTCGACAGCCGAACCTTCGACGCCATCTCAGCTACCAGACTTCCCAGAATGTGAGAAGAACTGCAGTGAGTACTCTCGTTCGAGTTCAGATTTAGATCTGGAGAAGTCGATGATGGCGGACGAGCTCAGCCTGTGTGAAGATCTGTCGGACGTGGAGGAAGAGGTTGGCGTAGCGAAGACTGCAGACGTAAGGATGATAACGAAGCCTATAGTTGTTCGCAATGTATACATCAAGTCGTAGCTTTAAGGTCTCCTGTAGTCGAGACATTCTCATCCTGCTGGTCTGGTCTCACTTTAAGAAAAAGATGGGCAACTGCGCGTGAAATTCAGAATCGCCGTGTCCACCACCTCATGTCGACGAGCCGTGTCCGCGCAAGAGTGAAGACGATGGTGAACATAGAAGTTCTGAGCGTTTTGAAATCCGAGTCGGGGTCGAGACTGTCCGCGATTGTGTCTGTTCCGGTGGTCGAGAGGCTCAGGGCGGCCCATTGTGCGAAGTAAGCAAAGAGCACCCAGATCACAGAGTGGCGAACCTCATCAGAGTCGGCCTATTCAGATTGTGAATACGACCATTCGTCATTTACCAGAAGACGGACTCCTACCTGGACCTTCGGTATACAGACGGGGGCGGCAGGCAACGAAACCGTCGATCACCTGCACATGCAAGCTTCGCCTTCCAGAAGCCAATTGCCTCTGCTGAGCGATATTGCGGGGAAGCCAGAAATAGCGCTTCCCATTTGCTGATGAGATTGGTTTTCGTTGCGCTCAACACAGATTGCTGTAAGCCGGCCGTTGAACCTGGTTTGGAGAGGCTAATCTGGATAAATGCGGTCTCGAGCGAGTGTCAACCAGAAAACCTCGACAATAGAGTCTGCGAACACTTACGGCATATTAAGGCTTAAATCGACGTCAGAGTGCTATACGGTAACGGTGTCGATCTAGTCTTTGTTGGCCCCGGATTTGCAACGTAGATCTAGAACGAGGGTGGTTGGTTCCTGATGTATATAAGTAATGTAGCCCTCTGAATCAACGTGAGGTCATTCAGACAACATACCATTACAGCAAAACAACTCGAGACCATATTTGCCAATTCAACGCATTGCCACTTACACTTTATCCTGTCATTCGCTGCACCATGCGATCATCACTTGCTCTCTTGGCCTTGCCGGCTTTGGTCATTGCTGCGCCGCCCGAATCACCACGCATCACGAGGATCGTTTTTTCTGGAACAGGATGCCCAAATGACTCGGGCTCCGTGAAGGCCGACACGCCTACTCTCGGTGACAATGCCGGCGTGTATTTCTCGCAGCTCAGAGGCACCGACACCGACAACTGCGCAGTACACATTCAATCAACGGGCGGCTCTCCTGGGTGGCAAGTAGCGATCAAGGAGATCACGTATGAGGGCGACGTGAACCTTCGGGGGAACAGCCAACTGGACACCTTTACTCAGGTCTTCTGGAGCGAGAATGCAGGTAGCACTGTAAGTTGAAACCTGACCGTTCAGTATGTGCAGGCACTAAAACCTCATCAGGGCACTCTGACTGGCAGCCTCACCTGCGCAGGCCCGGAAATCAAGGACTACCTCACCGTCCGCTCGACAGCCGCAGACCTCAAGTTCTCCAAGTGCACAGGGTATGATGGCAGTCCGGGCATCTTGAACGTGAACTTCAGACCAGTCGTACAGGGAGACTACGGATCGTACGACTTCAAGCACGCGAGCTGGAAGCTGGTGTGGAGGACGTGTTAGGCATAGAGGTGATCGCTCGCATTTCTTACAAAACCTATATGTACTGTTAGCATAGAACAAACTAATCAAACGACATGTATTGAACTCACTGTTATGAATACCAGTGCGCGTGTACTTCGAACCAATCGAGCCGTGGTCGGAGAATAAGGAAGGAACATCTGAAGACACGCGACGCGATAGGCGCTAGTGGATTGATCGACACTGAAGCCTTTCCTCCCCACACACGTCACAACTTGGCAATGCGTCACGAATTAATCTTGCTCGTCGCACAACGCCGTCGAGCATGATAAGATGGTACACATGGACAATCCACGAGCTAAAGTTGGTCCGTCTTCGCTTTCACAATGGTCCCTGAACGCGTTTGGCGTCTCGCCGACCGTGTGATGGAAGACTTCCACCTCGGCAGCCTTTCCTGTTCTCAACCGGAGGTGACACATGTAGTATTCAAGGCCTGCCATACTCTCCGCTGAATTGGCAGGCTTCAATTGTCTGCAGCTTGTCGAAGTGGCTGGATTCGGTATGCCCTGATGCGGCCTTCCGGCCACTGCCCAGGCCCTACGCGTCTGGTCCCCAGCCAAATCTCGACGGGTCCTCCACATTTCTTTCTCCGCATATCCACAATTTCCCCAGACGGAAGATGTGATCTGCACTGCATGTGCGTTGAGCACAGCGTGCGCGTTATACTCGTTGCGGCATGCCGGTGAAGATCGCTCTTGTTACCAAGGGTGTGTATAAGTAGCGAAACACCGCGTACTTCGTCAAGCTTCATTCAGTAGTTTTGGTGCTTGCATTGTATCTGTCAACATGTTCGAACTTCGAGGCAAGAGCCTCATCGCGGTCATTCTATTGACCTCTGGTCTTGACTTTCTCCTTTTTGGATGTCCGTCATGTTCCCTCCCACTGCTTAGGCCTTGTGCTGACTTGACTTGCCAGATGACCAAGGTCTCTTTGGTGGTATCCTGGGCGGCCAACGCTTCAAGGACACACTCGGGAACCCCAACCCAACCATGACTGGCCTCGTCACCGCCATCTACGACATTGGTTGTGCTCTCGGCGCAGTCGTGGCGTTCGTTTTCGGCGAGAGGATCGGACGCAAGCGCTCCATCATCTTGGCCAATCTGATCGTCATCGTAGGCGCGGCGATCCAAACTGCGTCTTTCGACTACTGGCAGATGTTCGTTGCGAGAATAGTTGGTGGAGTTGGCGTCGGCCTCAGCACAGTTGCTGTTCCCATCCTGCAGTCTGAAACACTACCTGCACACAATCGTGGCGCCCTACTAGTCGTGCAGAGTGCACTGATCATCATTGGTGTCGCCGTCGCGTCGTGGTTGTGCTTTGCGACCCTGTATGCCGATAGCTCCCTGCAGTGGCGCTTTCCGGTTGCTTGCCAGATCTTGTTCTCGCTAATCGTCCTCGCGTTATGTCCGTTCCTTTGCGAGACACCAAGATGGCTGGCCTCGAAGGGACGGATTGATGAGGTATGTCAAGCATAGTCCAACATTCATGCAGAGGTTTTGACCACCTGTGCAGGCCAAGCATATTATCAGTCGATTGTTGGATAAGCCACTCGACGACGAGGAGGTGCAAGGACAACTGCAAGAGATCCTCGATGCCATTGATGCCGAGAGCAGTGTAGAGGAGCCGACATGGAAGGAGGTGTTCAGCAATGCCACCAAAACTCGCAATCTCCATCGAGTCCTCCTTGGAATGGGGCCATACATGATGAATCAGTGGTCTGGCATCAACGTCAGTTGGCTTTCCCATTTCACCCTTGCTACTAGCTAATGTTCCGTCTAGGCTCTCTGCTACTACCTTGCCTACATCTTCCAGGAATACCTTGGCTACAGCCCTTCTATGTCCCTAATACTCGCCTCCGTTGCCTTCACGCAATACGCCGTCTTCTCATGGCCTCCGTACTTTTACATTGACAAGATCGGTCGCCGGTGGTCTGTCATGGGCTCGTCAGCCGGGTGCGCTGCATGCATGGCGATCATTGCCGGTTGTCTTGCCAAGAATACGTTCGCAACGGCCGCGGCAGCTGTAGCATTCATGTTCCTCTACCTGGACTGCTTCACGCTTGGAATCTTGCCTGTGTCATGGAGTTACTCAGCTGAAATTCAGCCGCTGCGCGTACGCAACAAAGCCACCGCCGTCGGCGTGTTCTCGCATTGGTTGTCAAACTTTGTGGTGGTCATGGTGACGCCAATTGGTTTGGCGAATATCCGAGGCCACTACTTCTGGATCTGGGCTGTGGTATGCGCTTCTTTCGTCCCGCTCACATACTATTTCGGCGTGGAAACTTCCGGACGTACACTGGAGCAGATCGATGTCATGTTCTACGAGAAGCCGCGCGTATGCATGGGTCTGAACGCGGAGAATAGGCGCGTCGTGCGTGGCAGTAAGATGGACGAGGAAGAGCGATACCGACAATTCGCCCACGTAAATGAGAAGAACGAGGTAGTGAAGGGCGAACGAATTTCGGGCGAGAACTGAACAATCTCAGCATCAGATGATACAGAGATCAGCGCGATGGACCCCGCGACACATTCTCCTGTTCAAGTCCTTCCTCTTTCTTGATACGTACAAGCTTCGCAAGGAGCTTTGCGCGAAGAATGTGATTGGTTGGCGGGTCTTGCCGTATGCAGCCCCACCATCAGTCGAGCATCTGCAAGACATTGTCTGGTTGATGGACAATTTTAGTAAGAACTTGTCGATGTAGCTAAGCAGGTTTCTCAGCAATGATACAGTTGACGAAGGAAAGGTTCCGTCTGCTCACCACTCGCAACATCTTCTGTCTATAAGAGCTTGGGCAGCAGCATCCCTAAGCAACCAACAAAACACCATGTCGAACAAAGCAGCATGGATCACCAAGTCTCAAAGGAGCCCGCTTGAGGTGGGGGAGTCAGAGATGCCGAAAGCGGGGAGAAACGAAGTCGTGATCAAGAACCACGCGGTCGCTATCAACCAGATTGACTGTGGGTATCGCCTCTACCTTGATGCAACTCAATGAAGCTGATGATGGACAGGGAAGATTCAAGACTATGGTGCGTGGTCTCTGGAAACTTTTGCTGGTGGCTGGAGAATGCTAATCTTTGCCAGGCATCTTCGTGCAAAGCTACCCCAATGTACTTGGCTCAGACATTGCGGGCGAAGTGCACGAGATCGGGGAGGGAGTAACGCATCTCAAGAAGGGCGATCGTGTCATGGCGTATGCTACGGGCCTCATGACGAGTAATCCTAGAGATGGTGGCTATCAACTGTACACCGCGTGCAAGGCGCTCGTCGTGGCAAAGATTCCGCCTTCCCTGGAATACACTTCGGCAGCCGTGCTCCCAGTCAGCATCTCGACTGCTTCGGCGTGCTTGATCAAAGAAGAGGCGCTTGCTCTACCCCTTCCAACGATTGGGGCGAAGCCGTCCTCATCAGGCAAATCAATCCTGGTTTGGGGCGGCTCAGGCAGCATTGGAGCGTCGGCGATCCAGCTTGCAGTTGGCGCAGGGGTAAGTCTATTCGATTTCTCGGCGTGACCATGTACTGACAGAAAATTGAAGGTCAAAGTTGTTAGTGTAGCAAGCAAGCACAACCTAGACAAAGTGAAGGAAGTCGGCGCATCCGCGGTGTTCGACTACAAATCTCCGACTGTAGCTGACGACATCGTCGCCGCCCTCAAAGGCACCGAGTTCGCTGGCATTTGCGATACTATCGGTACGGACGCCTCTGCCAAAGCGTGGGCTCCCGTCTATGAGAAGCTAGGTGGCCGTTACGGATCCGTCCTACCAGCCACTGTGCCGGCAGGCATTGAGGGCACAGCGATTGTCAGTTCCAGCATTGTCTCCGACGATCGCTTCATTGCGGATGGTGTCTGGGGTGAATGGGTGCCCAAAGCATTGGAGTCTGGTGCACTAAGGGCCTTTCCTCCACCAAAGGTAATTGAGGGCGGTCTGGACGCTGTTCAGAAGGGATTGGATGCGCAGAAGAAGGGCGTGAGCTTCGCGAAGATCGTGGTAGCCTTGTAGGCCTGGTTACCAAAAATACCGAGAGCAGTTCAATGAGACTAATCAGTTCCAAGCTGGCAAATGTCCTTCGTCTTTTTCTTGTTGGTGTGAAAGGCATCTTGCCACTTAGAAGCCAGACGGTAGTCTTTAGTTGGCAGGGCGACGGAGCGAGTCGGGCCGAATCCACATAAAAAGTTCGCGTCTGCTTCGCGTTTCTTCCATGTTCACCACCAGCTCACAGCTTTTCATGCCGTATACGTGTATTCAGCTGTGTAGTTGCCCTACAATGTAAGTGCGCCCGTCCGTTCTTTCTTCCTGCACTTTCATGATGAAACATTTCCACATTCGCAGTTTCCACGCTAGCCATCGTCTGAACCTGATGGTCAATGAGCGCGAATACCTTCCTTGGATGTCTGATTTATCTGTCTTCTCGATAGTGTCAATTGAGTTATTCTCGAGATGATGTGCTAACTATGGCAGATATGAGTCGCCTCCACGCGTAGCTGCTGCTGTTCTGAACCGGCGACATTTGGTCACTTAGGTTGTGGAAGTCGTTCGCCATGACTCGCGAGGGTGTGATGCAATAAGGTCTTGGTTGGCTTGGTAGTATTCCTTTGCAACACGGCTGCGTGATGCGGATTGTTATGCAGTACACAAAATTGGTTCGTACATCTCTACGTTTCCTCATGCGCCAAGTAGATTTCGTCCTTGGTTCAACTAGAATCTAAACCAAGTAAGACCCACAGGTCTCCGCGAATCATACCCTTCCTTGCTCGCCAGCTTCAATTGCTACATCCCATTGGATGATGTTCTCAACGGCAATAGACCGAATAAAAGCCTGGTACAGCTGCTCGTCTAGCTCCCATTCGCTTTGGTCATTCGGCGTGAAAACTGCACTGATGTAGCGGGCCTGCATAGAACCAATCGTGTATGCTAGCTCAGCAGGATTCCTGAAGCGGATCGCGAAGAAAACAGATGCGAAATTGTCGGCAGCGTGAGTGGAGGTGTAGCATTCGAATTTGTGCCATCGGTTCAGCATCTGTACACCTGCCTGTTCTGCGAAGCGTAGCATAGGTTCCGGCATCTGAGCGAAAGCGTTGTTTTCTCCGTCGGTCAATCCTGCCATCTATTCGCCTAAGCCCTTTTGCTTGTTCGTTTTGAGAGCAAGAAGCCAGCGGATGACGAGCGTAAAGATGCTGTCGCTTCTCGGCAGCGAACCAAGTTCGCTTTTGTTCACGACGATTTTCGGCGTCATCTCGCGAATCTCTTCTACTTTTTGCATCATCTGCTTTTGCGCTTCGTTTCGGACTGAGCAACAGACTCTCAAGACTTGCGTGCAGACATGATGGCGGATCAGGGTGAGGCCTATCATTGTCGGAGCACCGTGAATATCGCTTTTTCCAGCAGCAGGACGTCGATGGATTCTGTTTGTACCTCAAGATGATCGTACACCATGAGTCTCAACTCTGCTGGTAGGTGGAGGAAACGGAAGGCGATGTGTTGATGATCGGCGTCTGAATGCTGCGCCAAAGCCATAATTGAGGATGTCATCGCGCCCGAGATCTGGGAGTGGGGGTGAGAATCGATTTTGCGACGTGCGGCGGTAAGAGGTCGTGGACAAGAATCAGAGAAGCTGTGGAGAAGAGGTAAAAAGCTGGGTATGAGCCGGAGCCTGTCAAGTGAGAGCCGATCTGCAAACGACTCCAGGTCCGTCAGGTGACTTTCGGAGGGTCGACGCACTAAATGACGTAAGTCACTCTTGCCATTCTCAAGCCACACTTACCATGGCGTACCATGCGAATTCGTCAACTGGAAACAGGCAAGAGCGGATGGCTCGAGTCGTTCGACATCTTTCCATGTGTCATGTCTGACCACGACAGCAAAGCTTCATCCAGACATTCTACAACCTAGCCACGTTACCTAAGCCTCAGAGCTCATCAGCACAACTATACTACAGCTACCGCATCGATCCTTACGACCCTAAATCCTTTACGACTCCTCGTACTTACCGATCAAACGCCATACACCGTACTATCAATAGCCCGAAGCTCTTATGCTCACCACAATCGCTCCCATCATCGCCGCTTTCTTCCTCCGAAGTGGTCACACGTTCCCATTTCCCTTAATGAACACAACAGCTCCTAATAATGCCACCATTTCCAACACAACCATGCCACTTCCCGCGAACATCACGGTCCCTCAATACGAATGCGAAAATGTCTTCCCATCGGACCTCACAGTCGTCAACCAGCGCTACCCAGACTACAACGAGTCGCATCTGCACACAGCGCACAGCTACTTCATGCTCCGTCGAGAAGTCGGCAGCGACGGCGAGATCGCTACAGTCGTCCACTTCGACAATCTGCCCAGCAACTCCTCCAATACAACCTGCCGTCTCGAATTCATCCTACCAGACGTCGCGACCCAAACCATCTCAGGCTTCAACCCTACCTTCAATGTCTACCAAGTAAAGCTAGAGCCTGATTCGATTGCGACGTGGAACACATATGCAGCCAACGCGGATACGCCACTGTATGGGACGGTCAATGGCCAGGTGGAAGCTCTGGAAAGAACGAGATCGGTCGGCGGTGTGGCGGCAATCAGCGAGAGCAGGTGCAATGATACAATGACGTTCCAAATGGGTATGGTGTACAACAGCAAAGATGGACTGCCCAACTACTGGGAGTTCCCACAGGTCTCGCTGCCTGCTTGGCCGGTGCAGGGGTTTCGCATGGTGTATGGATGCTGAGCTAAGTGGGGGCCGGCATGAGTTCTAGATCGACGTTTGGATTGGTGGTTGATATCTGTGGTGTGGGACGAGGTGAAATCGTATGAGACTTAGACAAATCAAGCACTCTTTCGTCGAGCTTTGCATCCATCATTTATTTCACAGTCTCATGGCGGTCTGGTGTAATTATCTCATTCATGTTTTCATTGTGCTTCCTTCATGCTACGTTCTGAATTCCATCGAGCCAAATTTGGTCTCCAAAGAACACGCATTACATCCTGGCGTATGCGCTCGCATCGTCTGACGTTAATACTCTCCAAAAAGATTAGAAGGCCACTTTTGGCTCAATTGCTCTTTGATGTCCATCTCCGCCCTCCTCAAAATTTTCCAACGTGACCACGATACGACGGTGCTCATATGTGTTGAGTCAACAACTTTCGCGTTCAGTGTGTCCCAAAACTTGACACAATAGAAACAAGCACCTTCGTACTACAGATATGAAGAGGTTCGCATCTAAACATTGGGTTTTGTTGGCTCTTCAGGCACCTCGGGACCGGCAACAAATGTGCTCACGAGAGCCGAAATAGCTTCATCCAAATCGGCGAGTCCTACAATTGCAGATGGTGCACCGTTCTGTACAGTTGGCGCTGGAGGTGTAGCAGACGCAGCAGGCATCGCAGGCCGTGGACGTAGCTCCTGTCGACACCTCGGACACGGCGTGCCAACCTTCTGCAAGCTCTCGATCAGACAATCTCGCCCGAAGATGTGCCCACAAGGGGTTCGAACTGGATCGTTGTTGGGTGCATCCGGAGCGAAGGGCATCTGGTTGAAGTTTTCTTGATTCTCCGATGACTCGGGTGTAGTGTCTTGTGCACCAGCTGGCGTGGCACTTGGGAGATCATCTTCCGTGACCCCGAAGTCCAGCCAGCAGTGTGGGCAGCGCATATCCTCAGCAGGGATCGTGGCGATATCGACTTGCTCTAGAGAGTCTACATAAGCTACAGCATCGAAAGGAGGAAGCGACGGCGCGGGTGGGTGCCCCCAAGGGCCTTGAGGAATGGCAGATAGTAGACTCTGGAGTGTTGGGAGGTTGTTGGCATTGAAGGGTCCGAACGCGACTGGTGCTGCTTCAATTTGACCATTTGGTACTACCCAGGGCGGTGCTACGAATGCACCGAAAGGCCCAGGGGTGACCGCAGGCTCGTCTCCAGGTACAAGGCCGCCTCCGAACAGGATGTTTACTGTGCCAGGAGAAGGTGGGTTTGTTCCATCCTCATTCGTACCGGAAGCATCGGGGGAAGCCACTGGTGCATAAATCATGCCATTTGGACCCATTGTGACGGTGAACGCGTGGGTGTGTACAGCTGCTGGCCCTCCTAGTGGTGCCGTGCCAGTGTTTGGCGTGGCCGTTGATGCTGCGCCATCAGCGTTGTCCTGGTTCGGTGTAACCTGATTCTGTGGGTTCTGGGTATCTCCCTGGAAAGCCTGGAGAATCGACCATGGAGGATGCATGCTTGCGATCGGTGCAGTGGCCGCTGGTCCTGAGGTAGCCGGCTCAGAAGAAGCATTCACGCTGGCGTTGGCAAGATAGTCTACCAGGTATGACACTACACTCGGCTGATGAGGTGCGGGTGGCGGTGCGACTGAGGGCACTGCTTCTTTGAGAGGCGGCATCTCGTCGTCTTGCTCTGATGGCGCATACTCATGCAGTTCATCATTTACATCATCTTCTTCCTCGTCGTCGCTTTCGTCTTCTGGCCCATAACCATCTGCGAAGAGCGAGGAAAGAATATGCTGTGGAGGTCCATGAGCACCTCCAAAAAGACCTGGAGGAGGTCCGGCGGCAAGGAAAGCGTGCATCAGGGCCGTGAAAGCAGGAGGGAGAGTGCCGTCCGCGGGAAGATCTGATGGCGTGTTGCCCTCTCCAGCGACATTTGGAGGTCCCTCGCTACCCGGAGCCCCAGCTATCGGTGGAATTGTAGCGTTGCTAGAAGCATTCTGCGCTGTCGTCGAATTTGTGGTCGCTCCTGCAGCAGTGGGCATGCCATTTGGTTGCACACCTAGACTGTTGAAGAGACCCAGAAAGTACGCCTGCGCAGCCGTGAAGTCAGGGTTCTGTGAACCAGATGGAGGAGGCGGAGGCCCTGTGTTGGGTGTGCCGAGCTCTGGAGTCACGATATCGGGTGGTGAGCCATCAGCTGCCTCAAGCGCAGGCATATCGTCATCGTCTTCCGGCGTGGTAGGCATGGCATTGGACGTGATATCGGCAGGCAAAGATCCAGGCATAAGAAGGTCTTGGCTCTTTTAGTCACCGGCTTTCGCGTTCAGTGTGTCCTGGAGGTTGACACGATAGATGCAGGCTTTTCCGTAGTTGCGTGGACGAGGGGTTTGATCTAACGACGGATGTTTGCCGATGCGCGTGGAGGATGCGGGTGAGCGCAGAGTGATTGCCCATGGAAAGATCTAGAAGCACGCGCGACTGGAGGTGAATGCGAGTTGCGCACGTGATCATGCAGGAAGCCGTCAGAACACGGCAACTTCACTGCAGCGCGTGTTTTTGGTGTTTCCACGGCAACTGTGGCATTGTGATGCGACTTCGCTACTGCAAAAAAGGCAGTATGCTGATGGTCTTCGAACAATGAAGTTGCGACTTCTCTACCGACGCAATAGACTTGGAGCAATCCGTTGTTGACATCATCACAGCAGCCACGCGCGACAGCTGCAGACTGACCAAAACCACAGAATTCTGGACGAAATTCAACTCAAGCTTCCTAAATTGTGTGAATATCGACATTGTGAGCGCTCGATCTGCAAGGTCGCGTCACAGCTTCGAGCAGCTGTCGGTCACATACGTTCACAAAAACGGAGCACTTAATTCATACCTCTCCAGTTGCTCCCATACCTCCAGCCTCGGTCAACTTTCCCAGACATGTCGCACTTTCTCAACGGTCCGGGCTTCAACCAGGAAACCATGGAGAGCTCCAAATTTATCCCACGCGATCTATCTTTCGCACCCGGCGACTTCGTCAAGGCGGTTCGGCAGGGTAGAAACGGAAAAGTGGACAAGATGATCGACGAACTGATTCTGAACGGCCACTGCGTACTGGATTGGATCCAAGCTAACGTTGAAGATAGTAATCTTGGCTACCATCCTACTAAACGCAGCATCATCAGCCAGGTTCCAGCTATCGAGGACGACGAGCCCAATCGACACCTGTACGGAATGTCTTTCAGCTGCAAATATCTCTGCGACACAATTTTTGCTGCAGGTGAAGAGCTGCTGCAGTACACACCGCATGAAGAGCACGTGCTTGATCGCATACCTGGCAGTAGAAGCGACAGCCAGGCCATACGCCAGCTAGCAATCTTACTCGACGAGTTTGTAGCTCGTGGTCTCACAGCGAATGAGTACATGGACCACATCTCGGTAACGGTGGAACTTCGTTTCTCACCTCTATTTATCGCGATGTTTGATGTCCAGGATGGAGCGATCATCTTGAGGAATGCCATTCGTAAGGATGGGATCGCCGGGCTCATGTTCACGCTCCTTCGAATCTTTGATGAATCACAAGAGCCTGGGACCACAGTTCATTGAGCACATCTTGGCCGTACCGATCTTACGGCACCATGCAGCCCTGCTTTTGGAGCAAGTTATGACGGGTTACCGCACCGCTGTCTCGAATTTCGTAGGCTCTTTACCGGCGGTCGACATAAGCACGATACCCGACGAAGATATGACCTGCCCATATTGCTGGAGCCGCTTTGACGAGGTGCCAGATCCAGAGGACGGAACAGACAACACTCCAATTGTAGCAACTTGTTCCAGTGTCCGTCCGCATCTCTTCGGTCGCAGCTGTTTGATCGAGATCATGAAAAGCGCGGCCGCAAGTCCACCACCTCTGTGCCCTCTTTGCCGGCAGGCGATAGAGATTCCAGAGGAATTGTTTGATCTTGATTATGACATGATCCACGACGACTTGAAATGATCGGCTGTCGCAAATACCGCCTACGTAGTGTTTGTTTACGAGCATGCTCGACTTTGTTGTGTCATCCTTCAGGGTACGCTGAATGCAAATCCAACTCATGCATATGTTGATTTGAATACCGAATGTTTGACTCTCACAATGCATCTCTTCCACAATGTTTCCCTATACCCAAAGACCGTGTCTCCGTTGACAGGTCTCGAACCTCGAACAAGTAATTTCATTACCATGAACACCCGCGTGCACCGTATCAGCTATCGCCAGGATCTCGTTGCAACGGAGGCTCGTATGCCACCCAATTCATAAGGTCATCAATCTTTGGCTTCATCATAGCGATATAGTCTTCCTCAGCCATGTGCAGACGTGGCGTTTGTGCGATGAAGTCGTGAGACCGCGCAAGCGAGTCATGAGGCGGTTCCTCGGGTCGCCAGCACGGCTCAAACCAAACAGCCCCAAGGTGTGGCCCATCTGGTGCATCGTACCTCCAGTAGTGATCATTTTTGTAAATAGCTCCCATCAAATGAATCAACAGTCCGCGACGGATGTTCTGATTGCAGTCCAGCACGATCCTGATTCTCTTGATGTTCTGTACGTGGCGAAACAGCTCTTCCATACGAGGGGCCCACGCAGTTTTGCACCACACGATGGACAACAGGTCCAGCCGTAAGTCCTCATCGTCAAACGGGTAGAAGTGCCAAAGCGAGTCTGAAGTCCAGTCACACGGTATCACGAGCTTTCTCAGATGCCTCAGTTTCGCGACAGGCAGACGCCAAATCGTGTTCATGTTGCGGCTGAGACGAAATGCCGTCTTCTGCAATGCGATGTCCGCGAAGTCCTGGTGAAATTGGCGGCACACGAGGAGTATCGCAAGGTTATCGGAAGCGCAATAAGTGCATGGCAATTGCACTGAAGTTGCGGCATGACACTCTCCTGCGTCGTCTGGTTGCTCGAGAGCGTATTCGGCGATTTGCAATCGGACCTCAGTCGGCAGCGAGAGAAACGTACGGGCCATCCAAGCGATCAAACAACGGGGTAACGCTGCGATGGAGGTACAAGAGATTACCGAGCTTCAACAGCCGATCTCGAGTAGAGACGCTCAAAAGTCAAGGCTGAGACAACACTGAAGACAGAGAGGAAAAGCTCATGCGGAGTGGACGCCTGACGAGATCAGACGGTTTTAGCGCGATCCGATAGCAACTGCCAAAAAATCTGATAATCCATTACCCCGCGAGCTTTTCCCGAGTCTCGCACCACCACTCTCCGTACCACCCGTCACCGATGCGCCTTCCGTCTGGGCTAACATATTTGTCAATACTCCTCCATGTAACCGAAGCTCTCTATTCTGGCAAATACTGCCCTTCAGCGTGCGACCTAGTACTCAACTACGCGACCTTCAACGACACCGAGCCATGGCTGTCCAAGAGGGTGCGCTCGTGTCGGAGCGAGCTCCGAGTCACGTCCGTGTATCTGTGCTTTGCAGAATACTGTAAGGACGATGGTGAGCGAGAGAAGTGGATTGAGGAGCAAAGACCGTGGTGCGATGAGCATGCTGGTGTTACGCTGCCTGCCTACCACGATGTGGTAGATTCATGGACGCCTGAAAGGAGAGCTGCACTCAAAAGGCTGAGCGCAGATGAGGCTCAGGAGTGGCCGACCTTGGATGAGGTGGTTGTGCCAGAGGCACACTTTTTTGATCGCGCGTACACGACAATGGTACTTGCTTCGAGGCTCTCCAATATTCTTGGCTGATGATGCATGTAGGATGTAGCATATCGCCAGTATGCTCTTCACTTGACATATGGGTCAGTACCACGTGAATACCACGCTTGAATATAGCTGATGACCACAGCTGGTACATGTACTACTTCTGGATCGTCGTTGTTACCGTCGGCATCAGCACGCGCCTGGTGTCACTCATCCGCAATCTAAGACACCAGAGGCGATATCAACCAGTGCCAACAGGCGACTCAAACTCTGTCACACCAAAGTCTCGAAGCAGTACCAGTCTTCCAAAAGCTCTGCTGAAGCGCTTCATCACCGTTCCAGCCACCTTCAGTAACCGCTGCTCCCAACCCTATGGATGGTGTACAATTCCGCCTCGGATCCAAAGTCTGACCATCTTGGTTTTCGTTGTATTCAACATTTTTCTTTGCACTTGTACCTACGAACTCACAGAAGGCAACCTCTACTGGCCGGAGAAGTCAGCGCAACTATTCCGATATGTTTCTGACCGCACGGGGATCATTTCGCTGGCGAACTTTCCATCGGTCTGGCTCTTCGGCATGCGCAACGATGCGCTGATGTGGCTGACTGGCTGGGGCTTTGGCACCTACAATGCCTTTCACCGATGGGTGGCTAGAGTGGCTACGTTGCAGGCCGTTGTGCACAGTATCGGATACACCATTATGATTCTGGCGAGCGGTGGGTGGCCCGGTTTTCTGAAGTACCTGTACAAACACTACTTCTGGAACGGCGGGCTCGCGACGATCGCCATGTGCGCGCTTCTGGCATCCAGCTTATACGGCATCCGACGCGCGCACTACGAGATCTTTTTGGTTACGCACATCACTTTGTCGATTGCAACGCTCTGGACAATGTACTACCACGTTGAGATCTTCAAGAAAGGCGAGTGGAACATCTTCATTTGGCCTTGTCTAGTCATCTGGCTTCTCGACCGTATCCTGCGCGCCGGACGCATCATCGCTTTCAACCGCCGATTTTGGAACACCCAGGCAACGGTGAGCTACGACTCGGCTTCCAATCTCGTGCGCATGGACGCGGACGGCAGCAGTAACTGGGTTAAACCGCAGCCTGGAACGTATTACTACATCCACGTCCTCAACGACATACTCTACGCGCACCAAAGTCATCCCTTCACACTCGGATATATCTCATCCGACATAGCTTCCTCAACGTCAACACCACTCTCACATCGCCCAGCGCCCCACCGAACCAACTCCTCTAGTTCAAGCGAATCAGACGCGCTCCTCACACCCACCAAGTCCAAATCATCACGTCTCGTCTTCCTCATCCGCCCCTACGACGGCTTCACATCACGCCTGAAATCGTACTGCCTGCTGCACCCCAAGAAGCTCCGTGTTCTGGTCGAAGGACCATACGGGCACTCCGAGCCGTTCCACACTTTCCCCAACATCCTCTTCATAGTCGGCGGCACCGGCATCGCAGTACCCATGTCCCACCTCGCACGCCTCTTATCCTCCTCATCGCACACCCAAACCATCAAGATTGTATGGGCAGTTCGCGAACACGCATTCCTGGCTTCCGTGCTACGCGACTTCGCGGGCTTGCTGGGTGACGAGCGCGTGGATATGGAAGTACATGTTACGCAGGACAAGGAGGTGGAAGCTGAAGTGCAGGGGGAGGACCTGAAGAGCGTTAGGATCGTTGCTAGGAGGCCGGATGTGTATGCTAAGGTGCATGAGGCTGCGAGGGATGCGCGGCAGGAAAGGTTGGCTGTTGTGGCGTGTGGGCCGGCGGGCATGGCGGATCAGGCGAGGAGCGCGTGTGTGGGGATGTTGGGGAGGGGGTTTAGGGGCGTGGAGTATTTTGAGGAGAGCTTTAAGTGGTAGGAGGTTGGTGTTATGTGATGGGATGGCGTTCGGTAGATGTGATTATTTTCTGGAGTTCTGTATACAGCATGGTCATTATTGCTTTGTAGATTTCTCATACGTAATTTGCATCCTAATTCTCTCATGTTCATAAACTCGGTGAACTATTCTAACTTCAATGTCAATTCCTTGCATCAAACGCGAGTCAGCCCCAGCAACACCTCGAGATCCATGACTCCCCCAACCAAAAAAGTTCCCAGCACCTCCACACCACACCACACCTCCGCCATCACCACCAGCCAAATGTATCCTCTAACCCCACCATGTCCTTTCTCCCCCGCCACACCTTCCCACCCCTTCCCTCCCTCCCCCGCTCCTACTTCCTCGGCCACCACAAATCCGGCCTCCTAAAAATGAAAACGCTCCTCAACAGCATCGACCTCGTCCTCGAATGCCGCGACTACCGCGTGCCCCTCACATCCCGCAACCCCCTCTTCGAGCACGCCCTCGACGGCACCCCCCGCGTAATAATCTATACGAAGCGCGATCTCGGCGGCGGGACGCGCGATTCCCACAACGAAGACGTCGTGCGCAAGTGGCACGGCAGCACGACGACGCTGTTTGTTAGAGGGGGGAGGGGCGAGGATGAGGTATATCAGGCGCGGAAGAGTGTGGGGAGGGTGCTGGATGTGTTGAAGGGGCATGCGCAGGCAAGGTGGAAACTTACGGGTCATCGCGTTATGATTGTGGGGATGCCGAATGTGGGCAAATCTACGCTTTTGAATGCGTTGCGCGCGTTGTCGCTTGGGAAAGGGAAGGTCGCGAGGACGGGCGCGCAGCCGGGTGTGACGCGCAAGATCAGCAGCGGCGTGAAGATAGTTGCGAGTGAGGACGATGAGGGCGGGGCAGGTGTGGGAGGGGGTGTTTACTTGTTGGATACACCCGGTGTGTTCATACCGTATGTGCCAGACGCGCACGCAATGATGAAACTCGCGCTGTGTGGAAGTGTAAAAGACACCATCATCGCGCCCGTCATGCTCGCCGACTATCTCTTATTCCACATGAACATCCATTCGCCCACGCTGTACTCCGAATACTGCTCCCCAACCAACGACGTAATGGAGCTCCTCAGCGCCATCGCCATGAAGACTGGACGACTGGGAAAAGGCGGCGCGATCGATACGGAGGCGACGAGTCTGTGGCTCATACAAAAGTGGCGCACGGGGAATATGGGGAGGTTTCTGCTGGATGAGGTGGATGAGAGCGCGCTTGAGAGAGCAAGATTGGGCGAGGAGGAACAGGTGCCGAGTTTTAATCAGGCGAAGAAGGTGGAGAGGGAGAGGAGGAGGGCGAGGAATAAGGCCAGAGGAGAAAAGTGAGGAATAGCATCAAGCATGCGAAAATTATACTGCGTGGCGATTGCAATATGCGGATGAGGACTGCTTTATGGTCTGGACAAGGCCGGAGCTTCGCACCACCGCTACACCCGAATCATACACCACCAGATGGTGAGAAGATTGTGGCTTGTGGTCATCGGTCAGAAAGCGGCGTACGACATCACTTGAGTGCAGAAGAAGTGGGCGAGAAGAAGCGAAAGACGAAGCAAGAAAAGCAGGTTTGGTGGCCTAGGGCCCAACATCAATGTCGGATTGAGCTATCAACAATAAATATGCAACAGAAGCATGCAAAGCAAAACAAACAAAAGGGCATCAAACCCTCGCAAGTACCAATACTCCGTCAAACACTCCTTCAGAAACACACCTCACCCCGTCGCGACAACACTCACAAGTCGCCGTGGGGGACCGCGTCGTCCTCATCAGCGACCGCCATGCGTGGTGGCCAGACTGTGGTCGCGGTGGAAGAGGTAGTGGCCGCACCTTTGAGCTCGAACTCGGTGACCGTGCTGGTGACGGTGGCGATGTTGGTGAAACCAGTGCGCGTGGTAGATGTGTGAGATGAGAAGATCGCTGGGCCGACAGGATCGAGTGACAACTCCTGGCTGCAGCTATCGTTGCCTTCGTACTTGACCTTCTCGATACGCACTTCACCTTTGGCGTCGCCACGGTTCTCCCACTCAGCAACAGCGCACATGCGCCTGTGGTCCCAAGGATTCGTGAAGGTGACGCGCTTCTCCCAGTTCTTGCGAGCCTCGAGGGCGAGGGTAGTCGTGACATTCATAGTAGTGACAACCTCGGAGGTGATGATGGACAGGGTGCTGGTTGTGGTGGCAAGCTCGGTGGTCGTCCATGTGTCGTCGACAATGGTGCTTGTGAGTTGAGTCGTGCCAGCCACTGTGTTTGTGGAGTTGGCTTGGCCATCGTTGTCTACGGGTCGCTCTCCGCACTTGGAAAGGATGTGTGGTCCAGACTTGCACTTGACCCAGCCGTATTTGCGATCCTCCTTGGTCCAGCAGTCGTAGCAGATGAGAGAGCTGCTCCATGGATGATGCATCCACACCCACTGGTGGATGTCCTTCGCATCTGTGTCGCGTGGCTCGAGGCGGTGCGCGACGTTCGAGGCGTCAGGTTGGGGAATTGTGGTGGTCGATTCGATCACCCTCGTCTCCACAACGGGAGTCGCAACATCGTTCTTGCCAACAGACCATGAGGTTGCCGTCGTGGTTGTGGTGATGGTCGAAGTCCTGGAAAGAGTTTGGTCAGCGGCTTCGTCAAGGGAAGGGATGGCGCATTATACTTACACCTCCTCGTTGCCAAAGTGAGGGCGGCAAGAGAATTTGGCCCAGTGCACAGGCATCTCCTCCTCAGTGTGACACTTTTCCATCATGTTGGGGACGATGATGTGCGTGACAACTTTGCTGTCGTCCTTGTCCTGATGACCGTCGACACATCCAGAGTCCCGGTACAGGGTCACAGCGCACATGTGCTTGCCATGATTGACGTCGTCGAGCCACTTCTTCCGCTGAGAGTCGATCTTGAGGGTGAGGCTGCGAGCATTGATCTTGACGCACTTGTCGCGCTCGAGGTCGACATTGCCGCCTGAAGGTGTGTCCAGGCACTGGTCACTCGTGAACTGGTACAGGTGGACCCTGTCCTTCTTGGATTTGGCGTCGACGCCTGAGACGAGTGCGAGCAGACCGCCCACGATGGGCAGGATGATGCGGGTCATGGTGATTTTCGATGCGAGGTCCCTGGTTTGGTCAGCCGCTGCCGCGAGAAGGTCCGGAAGAGCACGTACCAAAGTGTTGAGATTAGAGACGGAAGACCAGGTGAAGCAGGACTGCTGTAGGTGAGTGAGTACCAATGATAGGGAGCGATGCTGAGCTTGGGGCGGACGGGTGCTGAGGTCTGCCGTGGGAAGGGAAGGAGCTTGTTTCTGGCAGTGTTGGGGCGGTAGGACGTACTGAAACGTAGAGCCTAAGATGCAGCTCAGAGTGGTCTGCGTCTTGTCAGTATCTGCAGAACAATGCGCCAGTTGATGGCAGGGAACGAAAGTTGTCGAGCCGCAGATCAAAGACTCTCAACGGATGGGAGGCAATGACATACCAATGCAAAACGCGATGCGTGGACAAAAGGGCCAAAAAACTGTCGTGGATGGTCGTTGGAGTGGGATGTTGAAGAGAAGAGAAGAGAGGACCTGGAAGCCTGCAAAGGTTTTGTACGAGGCTTCTGAGCCCTTACCATGGCAACAAGCACAGCAAGTAGTATCGAGGGTTGTTGCTCGAAGTGGTGGAAAGCCCGAGACGTAGAGGAAGCCGCGCATCACGAAGTCTGGAGGCCTTCACTGTTGGAAGGTGCAGCCCAGGCGAGAATCGAAAAACTACAATGCAAAAAGCGACGGACATCCGAGAGAGATAAAGATGAAGATAGGAGCTTCAATAATGCGAGGCTCTTGCACGTATAGTTTAGGGTCGCACTGGATTATGAGGTTGTTATGGTCGTGATGCAGGACGGGAGACGGGCGCTGCAAAAGCTGGAAATGCTTGTCTCACGTATGTGATGTGGAAGGAGAATGAAGGACTGAGTTTATTGAATAGCTATGAACGAAGGGAGCTATATATATGTGAAGAATGAGAGAGTGTAGGGATAACCCTATTAGCGTGCAACAGCTTGTCAACATGACTTCGAGTAATACGATATCGCTGGATATCCAGCGCTCCCCAGTAAATGTCTTACGAACTACCTCAATGAGTATGCGATCTTGATGTTCGACCCATATCAATTGTCTGGTACACTAATTTGCCCTCAATGGTCCACAGCACACTAACTTAAGGCCGACATACACAAAAACTCCTACCATCCCCCCAAGACATCAAACAAAACAATTTCTCCCACCAACGCAACACACTCCCCTCACAATGACCCCTCACCTCCCAACCGAGCTCTGGCACCTCATGCTCTCCCAACACCCCTCCCTCTCCATCTTCCCCCAGCGCGGCACATCCCAGCGCCTTAAAGCCATAATCGAACACATATTCCTCCAGCGCCACGAACCTGAGCTCCAACGCCTAGAACTCACCATCCGCTACCTAAACGAGCTCTCGGACGCATACTCAATTTACACCTGGCCATGCATGACACTTTGTCTCAGGGGGCTGAGTTACTGCAAACACACACGCGCCAGACGAATTGCGTATTTCGAACCTATATTTCCGGAGACGGCTGTGCATAGGAGTCACTTTGCGCAATTCAAGCAAGACGTTGCCATGATTGACGCGGTGGCGAGAGGCGATACCTCAAGGCGCCGGCAGTGTGCTAGTCTCTTCGCTATAGGAGGTCTGAGGCCGTGGAGCACGTATTGCGGCGACGCTGTGCCGCTGTTCGAGCTGGAGGTGGGGCGTGAGAAGAGATTGGCGGTGTTCGCGTGGGTGCCGATGTTTGCGGCGATGCTGAGGGAGAAGGAGGTGAGGGCGCGTAAAGACGCGGAGGAAAAGGCGGACATGGAAAGGATTAGGGCTAGGAAGAAGAGAAAGGTAATGGCTTGACGTAGCACGAGGAAGGCATTTCCACGATCGACCGCGACGGTGCGATGAGCGACGGTACCATTTGTCTCGGGCTCGAGTAGGGAGGGAGGAGACGAGGTGTGCTGCAGTGTCATGTCGTGCAGGCTACGGTAGGATGAATGAGTACGCCGCATACGAACCACCCAAAGACACGTTCACCCATCCGCCCTCTAAGCACCCAAAAAACTCTTCGTAAAAAATGCCTTTGTGGATACGAAATCCAATACAACCAGCACATGCAAGTTTACTCTCAACGCCCAACTCCAGTACTCCTCCCTCCACCTCACTCAACCTCTACCACTCCCCCCACTCCCCATCCTCCTTCTTCCCAGCCCCCCCCCCCCCCCCCCCACCACCCCCCTTCTTAACCGCACTCGTCCCAATCCCACTCGGCCTCTTCTTCTCCTGCATGCGCGCCTCACCCACACTACTAAACTCGTCCCAAAAGTCCTGTTTATCTTTCGCAGGCCCCTTGGGCGCATCTCCAAAACTGTCCCAGAAGTCCTTTTTCTCCGGTTCGCGGCGGGAATTTGGGTTGGAGGACGAGGAGGAGGATGACTCGCCTTCGACGAGGCGGTTTGCGGCGGTTTGGAGCGTTTGGCCGAGGGTGCCGGCTGTGCGTTGGGCTTGGGTTGCGAGATCTGCTTCGGCGAGCTGTAGTGAAACGGAAAATTAGTCTCATTGAAGCCCCAGCATTTCCATCCATCCTCAAAAACTGAAATCGGAGATTTGTTACACATACCTTCTGCATCCCCGGCTTAACCCACCCCTCATACCCCGTCTTACCCACCTTACTCACACTCGCCCCCAACCACCCAAACCCCTTGGTCAGCGCCGCAACAGGATCCTTCTGAAAATCGTCCAGCGCAGGCGGCGCACCAGGCTCCTCCTCTTTCTTCCAGTGGTCCGGCTCGCTGCCAAAGCCAGCGAACTTGCCGCCCTGGTTAGGCGCCAGGCCCTCTGGCCTGTTCGCGTTCTCGGCGCCCATTTTCGCAAAGTAGGATTCGTTCTTGGCTTTTTGGGATAGGTTCATGGTGTTTGTGCCGAGGGCAGGGGACGAGGGGCGCATGTCTGTGCTGCGGGTTTTGCTGAGGGGGGTTTGGGAACGACTTGCTCGCCCGCTGAGAGGCGCGCCGGCACCAGCTGCTACGTTATCTTTCTTGGGTATCCGCTTAGGCAAATTTGCCTTGTCAAAGTCCCGCTGCTCGACCTTGCAGCTCAGCCTCTCCTTCCACTCGTCGCCCGCCTCCGAGTCGTAGCGCTCTTGTATCGACGAGGCGTCGAATGTGCGGCTGTCTTTCGTGTTGGATGCGTGGGAGTCGAAGAAGTCTTGGTACGGCTTGTTGCCGCCTGCTGCCATGCGCGCGAGCTCGGCGCCCTTGAAGGCGTCCATGGTTATGCTGCGGATGAAGGAGATGTGCACGCCCAGGCCGCGGTGCACGCCCGAGCAGGAGAGGCACATAAAGATGCCGAGCTTGGGCGACGCCTGGTGGTTATTATCTTAGTATGCGAGTTCGGGGTGGTGTGGGAGGAGGGAGGTTGCGTACCCATTGCGGGCTCGGCGCATTGCAGTCGACGCACTTGTTGTTGTCGTTTGTCTTTTGGATCTCGAGTAGCTGTAGTCGCGCTCAATTAGCCATCGCGCTCATACACAAAAGGTTGTGTGCCGGTCCAGCGCTGCCTCATGTCCTCTATATCGTCCCTCAACTCCCCGCAGTAATGGGATAACGTACCTTACTCCGCGTCTCCGGATCTACCTCCCACAGCTTGCTCATGGTGAGTATTGCAGGAACAACAATAATGCGAGAGAAATGTAAGGTGAAGTCGAAAGTAAGTATTGGGGGCTGCGATGTGGGCTGGCGATTGGAGGTCGAGAACAGTCGAGATGCAACGTCACCGCCAATCATGTGGGGACGCGATGCATGCCACTGAGCCTCAACCCGCCCAAGGGTCATGGTTTGTGAAATTGCATTTCACAAGCACCTTTTGTGAAGCTTGGTATCATTACTTCCCTTGCCGTGTCTCACGCATGATTGTCTCAGTCACTTCACAAGCATCATGGTCGTCACTCAAAGACACTTTGAAGACGGCACTCAGCCTGAATAATTTGATTCAAGGTGATACCGCCTCGAACATTCTCAGCTCGTGGCGTCTCCTCTCCTTCCTTTGAAGCTCAGAGCCTCCGCACTCCGGCAAACTACCTAACTACCGAGTGCCGTCTAGCAGTGGTCGTGTGTGTATCGTCGCCTAGCGGCAGAGAGTCCAACGCTGATAGCTCCGCCCATAAAGCATGTACGTGATAACATGAAACAAGTAGTGAATGGAAAGTAATGTACAAGGTGTGGTGCCATTAAGGTCTATCGTCTCAAAGGAATGGATATCGGCGAAGAGCAGTGAGGAGGCTTTTCGCCATGGAAGACCGCTGTTCGCCGATTCCAGATATTGTTGTTTCCAGTGAAGGAGTGGATGATGTTGTTTCGTGACATCGTAACGTGGCAGCCGACATCCAAATGCGCATGCCACGTCGTTGAGCGAGCCAAAAGACCGCGGGTATTGAAAAGGACATGTCTATCCGCATCATTGATCTGGATTCCGCACGTTTAGCTGCCGTCCGTAATCACGGGAGTCGTCTATCGTCCCGATGCTTTCCCTACTCGCGTTCGCTCCAGCGTACTCGATAACTGCATGTGGATTCATGCGCGAGTCAATGACCAGGGGCTGACTATTCCGTCGATTCGAAATGGGGCTTACCGACTGGTTGTCGGCGCCATGGCGGCTGTTCGCAGTGCCAAAGGCCGTGGCAAGCTGTGGTGGGTGTTGCTCCATTTCGGTCGTGCGACCCAGCAGACCAGCCTTACTCATCGTGCTAGTATTCCGCGTGATGCCGTTCGCACCGGCGCCATCCTCTTCGGCCTCGCGCCGCTGCTTTCGCCGCCGGTAGAGCACGAAGAAGATGCCACCAACAATAGCCAGCAGTCCAACAATACCGCCTGCTACACCTCCAGCAATGGCGCCGACATTCGAGCTGCTGTCCTCGCTGCCAGTCCTAACGGGTGCCGAGGAAGAGCTGGGATCCGCCGAAGGTGTTACGATAATCGTCTTAGTGACAACCGAGCCGCCCTCGCTGATGACTTGCATCGAGGTTTGTGGATCCTGTGCCGGAGGCCGGCTTGTCGGTTGCGGTGGTGTTGGAGGTTTGCTACTTTGCTGTTGTAGAGGTCAGTGTGTTGATCATAACAAGGTGGGAGACGATCTCGGCGTGTGCGCAACTGTAATAAAAAGGAACAAAACTGCCGGCAATCTTACGATCGATGTCCGAATGATCGTCTTGGTCAATGTACCAGGTGGTAGAACCGTGGACACGACGACGGTCTCGGGCGACAGGGTCACCAGCGAGGGCTGGCTCCCATGTCAAACAAAGATCAAAGACAGCAAACGAGAAGTGGGAAGGCGCTGATGCTGCAATTGCAAGCCAGACAACGCGAGAGCGATATTCAGTGCTTGCAACGCAACGAAATGTAGGTACTAACAATAATGACAGACGAAGTCTGTATCGGAGGAGCGGATGGAGTGGATGGGGTGGGAGGTGGAGGCGGGGAGCTACTCACAACTACAGAAGTCGGTTTTGGCGCCGAATCACCGCCTGCGCTCTTCGTGCCAGAGGGCTTCCCGCCCAGCTCAAGATAGATGTAGAGCCCTTTGTCCTTGTCGCCGCACTTCTCGGCAGGGAAGCCAGGACAGTCTTTTTGGCAGTCGTTCAGGCCGAATTGAGGGCTGGGCGCGTAGTCGGAGCAATAGCAGTCCTGCCATTGTATGACAGCGAAAGCGAATGTGCCTTCCTGGCCGCAGTGGTTCGTGCAGTTGCCGTTAGATTGGTAGGGCCATGTATCTAGTACGTATTAGCAGGGCTTCGTAGTGGCGATAAGGCAGCACTTACAGACGCTGTTGTCGGCAGTGTTGTATGGCGAGCAGTATTTGCCTGACTGTGCTGATGTGCTAAGCACGAGGCAAGCAAGAATGGCAAGGAGCGCTATCAGCGACGGCCGATATGTGCTTGGCATAGTTGCGATTGTGTTGTGGAGATGGACTGTGCCCAGTGTGGAAGTGGAGATCGCGATAGTGGTTATGAGAACTTGAAGGGTCGTTCCTCCAGCAGTGAATGTTGGTAGTCAAGAGGCGACTGGGTTTGTTGCGACACAGGCCTAGAGTAGCGACTGAACGCCTCCGACGTTGCGAGCGAACGGTCACGGCGGGGGTGATGGATGTGAAGACTCGAGGTCCGGTGCACTGAGGTTCGTGGTGCAATCCAAGACTGGTTCGTGAGCTTGCTGTGCCGAGACAAACAAGCAGGTGGCCGAAGGTGAACGTGAAAGTGCTCACTTTAGGCACGTGTCAGCATTATCGCCTCCAGATAGCGTGCCAGACGGGTATCGTCGCTGGCAGGGAAGGCAATTGAGGAGATGAAGATAGCTGCACGACCACTGTTGAGGAAGAATGCTGGTGTCGAACAGATGATCGGAGCTAGTGCAGGAGGCTAACCCATGTCGAATACGTACCTGTGCTTTTCAAATATGCGCTAAAAGCTTGTCGCTCCGTGCCTTCCGCCTTAAAAAAACCACGGTTCCCTTGTTACAAACAGCAATTTCAGTCCTCGGACCTTCACGAGCCCGGGTGTGGCGAAGCGCGGGGACTCTGTCGGCGTGGTAATGTTATTTCGAACTCTTCAAGCAGCTCTCGCTTGTATCATGACGTGAAATCCACCACCAAAAACAAACGAACAATAAAGGTGGGGTCCTCGGCTTATCGACGCGGTGTCCCAAGGCGCTTTCCTTTGTAGAGAACAAACGGTGGTTGTGCGGAGAACTGCTCGTTTCTTGTTGTCGTGCGTAACCCAGTCCGGACCTGCTTCCGAGGCAGAGCAATGACAATTCTCTGTGAACCTAAAACCAGATGGCCTGGGTGAATGAGTGACTTCGGGTCTCTGCCAGCAAAGAAGTGAATCTGAAGGAAACAGCGAGCGTGGGACGAGGGAACGGTGAAAACGATGGTGGGTGACGAGGAGGTCGCACAGCGGATGAACAGGATGTTTTGTCTCGCTGCCCACTATCCACCGAGTGCTGATCACCAGGCAGAGGCGTCTGCACGGGCAAAGTTAGTTAGCATCCTGCGGCGTCGTACCTATCGATTGCATGGACCGCCTGCAGGACACACATGTGAATTGATTACATTCGGTATTGCCTGCATTTGAACGACTGCTCTCCGAATCCTGAATCCTGATGGTGTATATTAAACCCTTCAATAAACCGCATGACCTCGACAAGCACCTATCCGCTGTCACTCTCTGTGCAGTCACGAGCATGCAGCACTGCACCACCTTCTGCTTCACGCCGTAGCACGTCCACGGCAACGTCACTCGAACATGCCGGAGCGTTTGAAAGAGGCGTTCAAGTGTCGTTGCGGTGTCGAATCAGCTTCGCGCTCCAACACACCACCTAATCAAAGACGTGCAGTAACTTGACGGCGACTCGCCCGCCGTTCTCGAGCGTGAAACAACGCCCTCGCTACCAATCATTATCGACACATGCGAAATCGCATCGTGTGCACTTTACATGCGACTCTGTGTCCCCCAAGCCCAAAGTCCACTCATTTCGCATAAGTACCTTTCAGCCTGAACAACAACACCATCCACACGCCCATCAATATCATCAATTCATTATTCTTCAAACAATAACCCACCCTTGTTCACAACTCGCAGCCTTGCCACAACGGTCGCAGCGCATCAGCGCTAATCCCAATGCAGCGCCTTGCAGATCAGCCTCCCCTCCTGAATTCAATGACGCAATGCACCGAGTCAAGGACGAGCTGTGTTTGTTTGCTCCCCTGCCGATCGCGATTTCACGCAAGGACGCGTGGAATTCTGGAAAGGGTTTGACATGCGAGATGAAGATGTTCATGGAGGTGATGTCAGTTGTGTGGTGAAACGACCTTGTGTGAGGGGATTGACGTGAGATGTGATGATGAAGATGAAGGGATAAAAGATCGTAGGGAGATCTGGTTCGAGGGACGTGTTGTTGACGTTGATTTGTTTACAACACGCGTCTTAGAACCACTCAATCAGCAATTACACAAATCAAGGTTAGGCCGCTGGTAGAGTTTTTGGAGGCGCTGGCTACTGCATGCTAGAGGGATAAACGTTCGACTAGATTCCTCAGTACCAGATTACACAAGTCACGATAGTTGACATGTGCGGTAAAATATACTGAGAATGTTCGTGGAAGGCGTGGGATATGATGATAGTCGACGAAAGATATAAGTTAGACCATATGATCGATTGTATTTACAGCTTCGACTTCTTCGCACCACCAACGCCCGAGACAGTCTCGCCCGAGAGCAAGAAATCAGGATAATCGAAGCCTGAAATACCCGAAGTATGCCACGCACCGCCATCAACTGCCACACCATTAGCACCCATCTCCCCAATATTTTCACTCCGAGATACTCACCAACAAGCGTCTCTCCATTCACATAATTGCCGCTGTCCGAGAAAAGGTAGATAGTCGCATCCGCAATCTCCTTGACAGTCCCATACCGCCCCGACGGAACAGCCTTATACGACCTCTCCCTCGTCTCCTTCTTGCTCAACCGATCGATGCCCTCGGTCCCGTCAATCGGCCCCGGTGCAATGATATTCGACGTGATGCCCCTGGGCCCCTGTTCGATCGCAATGCTCATGGCCATGGCGTCCACGCCCGCCTTCGCAACGGATACATGGCTCTGCAGCGGCGTACCGGTATAATGCAGCGTTGCGCTCACGAAGATGATGCGTCCACCCGTACCGTTTGCAGGTTCCGTCTTGCCGTCGTTCTTGTACTTCTTGGCTGATTCCTGGAGGTAAGGCAGCGTGGCTTTCACGGTGTTGTAGGAGCCCAGGACGTCGATATCAATGACGGATTTCATCGCGTTCGCTGAGATCTGCTCGATTGTAGCGAGGAAGTTTCCTGCTGCGCCGGCGATTACGAAGTCGATGCTGCCCAGCTCCTTTGCGCAGCGTGCGGCGGCTTGTTCGAGGAGTTCTGGTTTCCGGACGTCGACTTCACCAATGCCGATGACTTTGGAGCCTGGGCGGGCGGTTGCAATGTCCTTTGCCATACGTTCTGTCTTCTCGACGTTGCGCCCGATTATGCAGGCGTTGGCGCCGAGGTGTACCATTGCGCGTACTTGGCCTGAGCAAATGGTGCCAGCGCCGCCGGTGCAGAAAACGACTTTGTTCTCTGTAGGGCATGTCAGCTTGGGTGTTGAAAAGAGAGATGGATGGAAGAGGTACTGAAGATGTCATCTTTCCAGACGTTGCTCATGTACTGGTACTTCTCGAGAGGCATCTTGGGCGTGTGTGAAGAAGGTGTCTCGTTGATGGGACGGGGAATACTGCCAGGGCTATTGGCGAAGGGCAGAGAGTATGTAGACGCGGTGATGCTCACGAAGAGTGAAAGCTACGGCCGAAAGACGCGCATGTAGGCGTAACAGCTGCCAGCCGAGGTCTAGCAACTCGAGGACTGCTTCTCCACCTTGCGAGAGGGACGCTGAGTCGGCGAAGGCAATGATTAGTATACATTGTAGCTGCGAACGAGGTGAACTAATGTGAAGGTATCAAGCACCCAGCAGCAGTGTTCGTAGGATGGTGGTACCATTGTTGTTCGTAGTGCTTACCACGACCTCCGCATCCTCCGCATTGTCGATGGCGTAGCTCGACTTCGCGCTATCTTGCGGCGCTTAGAGATCACCAACCAGCATCACAGCGCAACCTCAACACCAAGCCTCACGACGACTCAATTCAAGCTCTTCACAGCGGTCGCAGTGCTGCAAATCATGGCGGCGCGCACCATTTCCATCCTCAAGTTCGTAGGGACTGTGAGCCTGGGTATCTCAACAGTAAGTTCACATCCGCCACCTTCGCGCCCCACCTCGAAGTTGGACTTCTTGGAGACTACAATCACACAAGAAGATACATAGAATAGAAACATGATGCTGACTTATCCCAGGGCATATCAGCAACCGTCTCAGCCCTCGCCCTCCCGTCCCTCCTCGCCCTCCCCACGGCAGTCAACGCCCGCACATCCTTCACATACCTCTCCACCAAATCGCAATACTACACCGCCTACCTGCGGCACATCACCACCTTCACTCTCTTCTCCGCATATCTCATGTCGCCGCGGCGATTCCGCCATCCATATCTTCTCTATACGTCTATACTCGCATTTGTATCAGGACCGGGCATCGACTTCGCTGTATCGTGGCGACAGGGCATCAATGAGCAGCGAACGGCACTAAATCTGGAGGCGCAGGGCGACGATGTGAACGGCGAGCAGGTGCGTGAGGCGGTGGAGAGAAAGAAGTTCAATGAGAGTGTGAAGGCGGTGTTTGCGGGGGTGGCGTTTGCGATGAGTGTGGTTGGGCTTTGGGGAGATGGCGTGTAGACGATGGGCTGCGAGGAAGACAGTGGATAGGTTGGAATGCTACAAGCTATGATCTACGATGATATCTGGGGGTTTGAAGCATGCGAGCGAGGGTTGATATTGGCAATATACTCTACCCATTTTCTTACTATTCTTTTTACGGTTTCAGACTCTGTACATTAGAATCTACCACTCTGACAATATTCATTTTCTTTGTTCAGCCTGAACGTCTATATGATTCTTGGTCAGTTGCTTCACCTGCCTTCCATTAGAACTATAACTGACTACCTGATTGCTATCGGGTTCCAGAGAGTCCCAGAGCGTTCACAAACTATCGCTTTCCAAACAGGTGATACCCTTCATAAGGCACCAGTCCCCTTTCACCGACAGATTCTATAATTTTGAGAAGCATGACCAGTATGTCGCCCACCGCCATTGAAGCTGCCTTCCAGCTGTACGAGCAAGCATATGACGCGAATGAACGAGAACTTTTCCGACTGGCCAGGGTACACCACTTCCGATGAGAAGCTCCCCACTCACCCATGGTTCGACGCCGATCCAGATGCAGCGGACAGTACGATACATTTCATGTACCAAGATGTCATAGAGATCGTAGAAGGATGTACAGACGCCGACTCAGCCATAGCAAGTCTGCATCAAGTTTGCTTGGAAGCACGGGCGAGCTTTCAGAGACCCCGCACAGAAGTCGCCTTGGTTGGGTCAACCGGCACTGGCAAAAGCGCACTCATCAATGCACTTTTGGGAGAGCCTGGTCAAGAGACAGTTGCTGTGGCTTCTGATTTCCTTTGTGCGTGTACCTCTGCAGTAATACGCTACCTCTATGGCTCCGATGACTTCAGACAGAGTAAAACCATCATGGCACGCATACACTTTCGTAACAAAGATACTCTATGCGCCATGATCAAACAACGTATCGCTTATTTCGAGGCATCTCCACGCTTCGACGCAGATTACAAAGAAGATGCGAAAAATGGTAGCATGGTCCGGATCGAGGCTGAGAATCAGTCGAGAAATGCTCTTCATACCTTCAGCAAGCTCTGGGGCAAAGACTGGACCCCGAGCCAGCTCAGATCTTGTCTCGAGAGCCCCAAATTCGTTGCTGATAGCATTTCGCACATGCTCAATATCATCCGCGACAACAAAACTCATGGTGAGAGCGGTAGTGATTCGTGCTTCCTCCAGTATAAAAGCGACTCTTGCAGTGACCTGTTGTCTCGTTACAGGGATTTCTTCGCTCAAGCCAGTGGCGGGGCTAATGTGTACTGGCTCGCAGTCGAGCACGTGGATATCTTCCTTGGAAATCGTCTCTTGAAAAACGGCGCCTGTCTGATCGATCTACCTGGTCTCAACGACTCGGACGAACGACGCGTCGCACTTACCAATCGCCTCCGAGATGACGCCAGTGCCGAACTCATTGTGACCCGGCAAACCCGCTTAGAGGCAGATCTTGACATCACCGCCTGGATCGAACGCTCAATCAACAATCACCTATGCGAGAACACGATTCTTGCTGTTTCGCATTGTGACCTCGCAGAGACCAATGCAGTTGGTGCCCTGCCGGAAAGCCCTGAAAAGCGGTATTACAGTGCGCAACTGGAATGGATCACGAAAGCAAAGGTCGAGAACGGACCGAAAGATTATCGACAAAAGCACATATTGCACGCTTGGCGAACCTCCATACTACACGAGGCGAAACTCCAAAATATGGAAATACTCGCGGAGCCGACGAGACAACTGAAGAAAAGCCATCTGCCCCCTGGACATACAAGTCCCGTGGACATTGAAGTGATCGTACCAGTGTCGGCAGTCCAGTACACCAAATTGCTCGGCAAAGCACTCGAATAAAGGCCTTTTTTGACCGTAGAGAAGAGCCGTGTACCCCTCTTGCGACAGCATTTGTTCAATCTACCTGCCCGCGTCAATTATCTCGCTTACGGCAATCACGTACGCGTGTCGCTCCGAGACATGGTCACTTTGGTGGGGAGCATTCTTGAGCAGTATCACAGTGTCGACGACAACCGAAAACAGCGATCGGGCAGTTGCAGATCACTGTAAAGAAGACACTCGCCAACTTGAACAGTTCGCTCACCTCTTATGGAGACAACCTGCTGTTCGAGCCCATCGAAACATAGAACGGACAATTCCTCACTTCAGAGAGGCTCAGGATCGAGAAAAAGGTGACAGCGTACATTGAGGCCGCAATGAAAGTCCCATACCAAACGCTAGCCATGCTCATGAGGCGAAAGGGTGTACTCACACCGGGCGACTCACGCTTCGTACTACTCTGGAGCAAATACACAGACTGGAACAAGGAGATTAGTGAATTTTTCAAACCGAGCCTTGACAAGTGGCGCAATCGAATCATTACCAAAGTCTTCAAGCACTTACACAAGCGACTCAAGTCCAGCATCGATGGAGCCTTGCAACGCATCACTACAGAGATTGACAATGCGTAAATCAGCACAACACAGCTCGGAAACGTGGACATAAAGGGCAGATGGGCCGCGCACGTAGATGCACTGGACATGGTCTACTTGAACTTTGAACAAGCATTGCTTGACGCCGTTCGAAAGACGCACAACTATGCTACAGACTAGCGGAATATGGATAGTATGATTGCTGAAATACTCCGTCCAGCATACGAGTATGCTTTGGAGGTAAGACCCGGCAAAGGACGGCTAAGTCTGATGAGAGACGCCTTCCTAGAACATGCCCTGCGGCTCATCAACCACCGGAGTCTAGTCGATCAAGTTGCCAAGGTTATCACCGATCGCCTCGTGAAATTGGTGCGCGTCTCATACCAGTCTTACTGCAAGAAAATTGTATCTGAGCTAAGAAGATTCTCAGCCAAGCTGGACATTCTCAAGCAGTCCAACATCGGCCACTCTGCCAACGAGAACGACGTGCGAGACAAGCTACACCACTGCTGCCTGGTCTGAAGAGCAGATGGAGTGTTCTTCATGAAAAGTTCAAGGAGACGGATAGCGTGCAGCGTACGATCTTGAAGTATGCGGATGTGGATGATCTTCTCATTTCAGAAAGGAAGGAAGAGAGTGACGATTTGGAAACGGAAATGGACGCGCTATCACACACGCCGTCCGGCGACAAGGCAATGGACACACTTATCAACAATCCAGCTAGCCGGCTTTTGAACTAAGGCTAGCTTGTTAGCAAAGAGTAGAGTTGTAGGCTAGCTAGATTAGCTTAATTAGGTTAGAGGTTTATCTAGCTTAATAAGCTTAAAGAAGCTTAATTCTTAGATACGTAATAAGATAACGTGTTCCACCAGCGAGTAGAGGAACCCACCAAGTGGTTAAAAAATGCTAGGAATTACCTTTCTCTTCGTAACTCAACGAGTTCTCAAGATAGAAAAGATGTTTTTTAAGTTTTAGAAAGCCCTAATAACGTGCTGGATAAGCGAGTCGGACAATCCAAAACACACCTAAATTGCTGCAAAACGGCCTCTGAGATCTCAACAACGGCTGTAAATTGTGCTCTAATATTGTGAACATAGCTTCTTGCACATGCTCTAAGGCCATCGTTGGCTTTATGAAGTTACTAGGTCTCCAGTTCTTGAGATCTTAAGTTTTAGCTTCTGATTCTATACAGACGTTGTGACGAGTATATATGCTATCCTACGCCCAGTATGCCTATTCGGCACACTGTACCTTTTTGGTAGCTCTGGTCAAGTGGCGTAGGGTTTGATCGTGACAGGGGGTGCCGACTCGATGGTGAACCACGTTAAGCCTATTAAGCTTTTAGCGTAACGTATTCCACATCACCTCGGTCAGTTCTTTTTGCACCAAAACACGCTCTTTCTTGGCACTGTTATCTCTCCAACTACTTAATAGAATTGTCTAAAAAGTTCATATGTTAATAATGTATACATGTACTTCTATAACGTAAACCATCACCGAGCTGGTCATATCACCGAGCTGGTCAAAAATGCTTGGCAGCACTACTCCCCTAACAAACTTAACATGAATCAAGAACAAAGCGTACAGCCCTCTAACCAAGAAGGCAGAATTCTGCTTTCACCACTTAGGGGTTTAGGGGATTAACTCCCAAAGCCTTAAAGGCCTTGCGGCAGTTAGCCTCTGTAAAGACGTTAAAAAACGCGTCCTTAAAGGCGGGGAGGAAGCCTTCCTTGTTAATATAGAAGACGCGTTAGCGTGCCAAGTCTCTAACGCGTTGGGAGTACTTGCGCTTTAGCGGCGAAAAGCAGACTACGTTAAGCAGCTAGAGGATGTGCGATAAGTAAGGTGGCATATAGAGGGTTAGGATCTTATGTTTGAGGCAGTAGTCCTTGAAATCCTGGTTAAGGTGGCTCTCATGGCCGTCCAAAATAAGCAGCTAGTACACTCCCACCTGGCGCGTCTTTATATGCGCGTTAAAGTGCTTTAACTACTCTAGACTAAGCGCGTTGTTAGTCTAGCCGTTCTTAGAGACTAAGAGCTTCCAATTATGCGGTATTAAAGCCTCCTTGTACCACGCAGAAATGTAGACGCGTCCCTTGTAGATAATAAAGGGCGGGATTGCGTACCTAGCAGCGCAGATGCTCCGGATCACTGTAACCCACTCGCGGTTGCCTGGCTGGACTAGCTTAGGACGAGCGCGTCTCTCTAAACCTGTAACGACCTTTATAGAGCCAATAACGCCTATCTAGAAGCTACTCTTGTTAAAGTTGTGCACGTTATTGTTAGTTATAGACGCTATACTTAGCTTTAGTCTCTTCTACTAGCGTAAACCACGCGCCAATTATCTCTAGATCCTCCTGGAGTATTCTCTGCCTATCCTTGGCTTAATTAAAGGCTATTTTGAGCTCAGCTGAGCGCGTTACAAAGCGCTCAGCCTAGTGCTTGCTAACTAGCTTACTACCGCGTACAGCCAGCAGTTTATCAGCTATATCTGCCACCTCGCACAGCCAGGGCGCGAATCCTCGCGAATCGAGGTCGAGAATGTATCGGACAATCGTCTGCTCTTCGGTCGCAGTAAGCTTATATCGGTCGTTGCGTGTTTAAGAGATATGCGGAATTCTGTTGTATTAGTTAGTTAGTTAATGTTGTAGGAGGCACCTTAAACGCCTCAGCAGCGAGTTAGAGGCTTTTAAATTGGCAGTAATTATAGGCAGAAAGCGCAAGCAGAATCCTGCCCTCTTGATTAGAAAATTGCGCATCTTGTTATTAAGACATCTCGCGTTGATGAGGAAGATAGTACTGCCAAGCCTTTTTGACCGACGTGATGGGGTGACCGACGCGATGATGGAATACGTTAACCTTAGCTTTAACTTATAGCCTTAGTAGTTCCTAAGATAGTATTTGTAGACCCCTGTAATTTAGGTTTTTTCTAATAACTCCTTACTTACGTAAGCTGGAGCTTAGTCGGTCAAGGATAATAATCCTTATATTGATGCAGCTTTGCGACTAACTTTTTAGAGAATTCTATTAAGTAGTTGGTGAGATAACAGTGCCAAGAAAGAGCGTTTTTTGGTGCAAAAAGAACTAACCAAGGTAATAGGTTGACCGAGGTGATTGTGGAATACGTTAATATTAGAGGAGTTATTAGGAAAAGAGTGTTACTGTCGGATCGTGAGTATCGGTAGGAACGTCAGCTGTTCAACGCTGCCCAACGGGCCGATCCGATCCTACTTCGGCCCTACTCGTTTCATAGCATATACCCCTCTATAGCTCCCTCAC
>Ga0265780_10001173_pt1 | contig 38322 bp, 61 predicted proteins | sample P1T30metagenome_FD_192432 | JGI IMG/M metagenome (GOLD analysis project Ga0265780, IMG submission 192432) | Plant litter microbial communities from East Loma Ridge, Irvine, California - P1 T30 | ecosystem: Environmental > Terrestrial > Plant litter > Unclassified | place: USA: California...
CCCAGTTCTTCAACGTGATGTTGAGGAACTTCGTCATGTCGACCGCGTAGTCCGACCCGATGTTCTTCTTCGCACGAGTCGACGCGGCGATGCCGAAGTTGCCGTCAGCGTCCACGTACATCTGCACTGGCACGTTCGTGAGGATGTTCTGCCGAACCCCCGGCGACTGCACACTGTCAGTGAAGGCCCCCGACCGTCCAGTGACACCCAGCACAGCACGAACGAACAGGCCACTCACACCGGCGTACGCAGCAACGTACGCCCCAGTGACGTTGCCGCCAGCTGACACATCCCCCGAAGCGAACAGGCCACCGACGTTCAACCGAAGCCGGACAGCCTTCTCCAAGTTGCGGATACGCCGCTGCACGTCCCGGATCGGGCCGAGAATGCCAGTCCCGCTCTTCGTTGGGTCACCCACACGGGCCTCCTAGTTCGTCAACGCGTACAACTCGCCAGTTGTCACCGACACCCACCGGCCGTCCTGATCGCCCGACAGGTTCGTGATCCGCCGCCGGTACACGCCATCCGCAACGAACAAGTCGCCACGCAGCTTCACCAGGCAGTAGTCACCCTTGTTGAACTCACCGATGCGGGGCGACTGATCCGCCTGCACTTGGAAGTCCCAGAACTCGACCGGCTTCGAACCAGTACGGGCGCTTTCCCGCACGTAGCCGTCCAACTGGTACTGCTCATCCACGTTGCGGGATGCGTCCACGAGCTCGAGCAGCGGGAACCCTTGCGTGAGCAGGTTCGTGTTTGTGTACGTGGAGAACATGGTGGCGTCGGATGCGGACCCGCCCTGACCCCACGCGCGGCCCTGCAGCTTCGACCCGTCGACTTTCACGTTGAGGCCACGGATCGTCGTCTGACCGACCCCGTAATCCCATACATGCGTTGACAGGCCGGACAGTTGCGGCTGCGACGGGGTACCGACCCGCATCACCCACTCAACGAACCGAGGGTCGGTCTTGAACCGAGGCAGAAAGTCGATCTCAGGTCCGCCATCCACGGCCGTCAGGTCCCCGAGTGCATCACCGACGAGAGCCAAGTCAGCACCCTGGTACTCGCGCGTTTCTGTACCCGACACTTCCGTTGGCAACACGACGGGGACGGTGCCGTTCGTGTGCTGCTGAGCCTGTGCCACGAGTCGACGAGCGACCGTCGTCAACGACACGTTCTCGTAGTATGTCTCCACATCGAACGGCGTCTGTCCGGCCGCCAGGACCGGGATCAGCACGCGGTGGTCGAAGTAGGACCACATACCCGACGCGTTCAACGTCAGCGTGCCCGCATCCTTCGAGTAGTCCTGCACCCACACCGGACCCGCATTCAGGATCACACCGTTCTCAGCGACGCCGAGGAACGACTTCCCCACCGTCGCAACGTTCCGCAGGTTGAGACGGCGGATGTCAGGGTCGGTGAGAGGCACCGTGATGCTGACACTGCCGGCGCTGTTGATCCCCACATCCCAAGAGCCCTTGCTGACCTGCAGATGCGTGGAGATGCGGCCCGTGAGCAGGTCGCCGATGAACCAATCAGTCACCGGAGCGCCACCTAACCGATTGCGTACGAGATCGCGCCGAGGTAGATCGTGTCCGCAGTCCGGTCACTGCTCGCGCCGATCTGCACGGATCCATCTGTGGCGACCACGAACAGACCCGTGTAACCGTTGAACATTCCCGCCGGTGCCCGGAAGTACACGGATGGCCGGAAGCCGCTTGGCAGCGTTGTGATGTCCGTGTACCCGTTGAGGAACTGTCCGGACTTCAGCGAGATGTTGCCCTGGAAGTAGACGACCCCGTTCATGCGCCGGTAGGCGGCGTTCGTTGTCATCGAGCTCGGCACGCTCAGTGGGATCCAACCGGTGTCACCGTTGCTGACTGCTACCCAGGCACCACCGCGCATGTAAAACAGTTCATTGCCCTTGACGTAGCCGAGGGTTCCCTCGATGACATTCGCAACGTCAGCATTGAGCGCGGCGACCGACCGGTACCGAATCGGGGCACCGTTTAGCGCTGTCTGCTGCACTGTGTTACTGATGACCACACCGGACGCGTTCGTTGACGTGACACCCGCCGGGACCAGCACAGTGCCAAGCACCAGAGCCCCCGAAGGTGCCGCCGGAATCGTCGGCGACGCAGCGGCAGTGCCCGTCACTTTGTCCACGACAGGTGCGCTCGTGGCGTCGCCGCGTTCCGTGTCATTGTGCTTCAAGTAGACGACGTCGTAGCGGCTGTTCGCAGACGGAGCCGGGTCAAGCGGCACCGTCACATCGCCGACGTTCGACACGATCACCGCGCCATCAGACTTGCCCCGTGACAGCACCCAACTCGTGTCGCCCAGGAAGCGGACCGTCATCGACGACGTCGGCTGCAGAGCACCACTGTCACCAAACAGCTGCCCCGTACGGGTCGTGTTGTCGGCGTTGTGGATCACCCGAGCCGCATCCATCTGACGCGCATCAAGAGCGGTAGTTCCAGCAGTGGTCACAAGCCCGTTGGTCAACGCCATGCGCGTCTCCTATCCAAGATCAAACGAAAGCGGGAGCCGTCGACACCGTTAGCGTCGGGCTCCCAGAGACAGCACCAATAGGCAGGAACTGGACCTCGCCAGCACGTTTCGGCGGGACCGTCCACCAGTCCGACGCCGTCAAGAAACCAGTCACATCGGAACCGGAGATCGTCACGCGGCCCGTACGCGGGTTCAACCGCACCGTCTCCGACGCAGCAACCGGACGCTCGAACCGGACACGCTGACCAGTCGGCACCCACACCAACTCAAACCCGCCGGCAAGACCACCAGTGACGTCGAGCATCGAAACGGTCTCCGCCGTACCAGGGTTCGCCGCAGCAGCACGCCCCGTCGAACCAGGCGTACCCCAGTCGAAGAACTTCCCAGTCGGCTGCACTGCCTGCGGCTGGTACGTGCCATCACCGTTGCCTGTCAGGCCAGTCGTTAGGTAGAACCCTGGATTGTTCGGGTCGCGCACGTAGTACGTCGCCGGGTACAAGCCCTGCGACGGTGCAGTACCCGACACCACACCCAGCGGCCACACCAGACCGGACGACGGCACAGCAACACCAGTCGACGCGAGCACCCGTGTTCCGTAACGGAACGGGTCAGCTGAGATCACATCGAACGAGAACTTGAAGTACGGCTGGTACAGGCCGTCATCCATCTTCGGCGACGTGGACACGCCAACGTTCACCCAGCGGGTGTCGATCGGATCAGTGACGGTGAACACCGCCTCCTGCCCGTCCGCCATCAGCCCAGCCAAGGTGTCTCGAGCCGCGTACGCTTCAGCCAACGTGTCGCCCGACCAGGAACCCTCCACCGAAACCACCCGAGGGTCCCGGTAGATGGTCCCCGGCCGGAACGACCCGTTCGCCTGCGGCCGGGTGTCCGCCTCATACCGTGTCGGAGCGGCGTCATACCAGCCGACAAGCTTCGCCAACGCGAAACCCTTCACCGCCTGATCGTCAAACGTCACCCCACTGAACGTGACCGTCGTCATGACACCATCCCTGCGAGCTCGCGAGCGGCCTCCCGCCCAAGGACGGTCAGCATCGTGTTCGGGTCAACGTGCTGCATCGGCTGAATGTGGTTGTGCTGCTCGTAGGTGTTGCCACCAACAGGCTGCGCGGCCGGCCGGTACGAATCCATGTAGCGGACAGAACCGCCACGGTTCATCGCATCCAAAGCAGCCCGGTTCCGTGCAGTCGCAGCAGCGTTCATCACGAACTCACGCCCGTGCACCACACCAGCGACCTCATCAGTTCCGAAATCACCCGTGTACCCACCAGACGCATACCCGGGCACCCGCAGGTACTTGCCGAGCATCTTCTGCAACGCCTTCGACTGCCGGTCAATGGACTTCGCGATCGTCGCCGCGTTCTTGTTCGCCGCGGACAACGACTTCTCAGCCGTGTCGATCAGCTTCCCGAAGTTCGCGTCCGCAACCTGATTGCCGATCTTCGTCGAAGTGGACTGCATCGCCTGGTACTGCTTGTTCACAGCAGCCAGGCCGGCCTTATTCATCGACGCGAGACTGCGCGCCAACGGCAGCCCCTGATCCACACCAAGCGACGCGATCTCGTTCAGCAGAGCAGGAGCAAGCCCCTTCTTCTGCAACGAAGCCAGCAACGCCTGGAACTGCTTCAGCTTCCCCGCACGCTGCGTCAAACCACGCAGCAGCGACGAACCAGACCGGTAATCGCCGTACGAAACGTCCGACAGTTTGCCCTTCACCGCTGACGCCATCGACGTCGACGAATCACGCAACCCATCCAAACGGTCCGACGCCTTCTTCACCGCGTCAGCAGCCTTCGTCGACTGCTTCTCGAGACCGAGGAACGCACGCTCGTTCTTGTCCGCAGCCCGCAGGAACGACCGCCGCTGAGCAGCCGAATACTTCGACGAGTCCTGCCCCATCTGGAACAGGTTCTGCGTACCCGACTGCACATCGAACTCACCGTTACGAACGGACGTGCGGAACGACAACCGGTCGCCGAGATCCGCACCAGTCGGAGCCGCCTTCGCACGAGCCAACGCAGCATCAGCACGCTGAGTCGCAGCCTTCGCCGCACGCGTCTCCGCCTGCGCCTGCAACAGCCGCTGACGGTTCGCAGCCGTCTTCGACTTGTTGAACTCGCTCTGAGCCCGACGCTGCGCAACCTGCGCCGCCTTGAACCGGTTCTTCGCCCGCTTCGCATCCGTCGTCTCGCGAGACACGAAACCACCCGAAGCGAACATGCCCGCGTTGAGACGGTCAAACGTGTGCCGGCCGTACTTCTGCACCGACGCCGCACGGATCACGTACTCACCGTTCGACAGGTACGCCGGAATCGAATCCGACGTCGCAGTCCCCGCACCATACACAGGACCACCAGCCGCCTTGTACGCAGCGCCAGCAGCACCACGAGACGCGCCCGCCTTCACGGACTCTTCAACCTTCCGGTTAACAGTCGTGACCGTCAGAGTCCTCGACTGTAACGCGTTCAACGACCGCAGCACAGCGTTCAGGTTCGCCTGAGCAGCAGCCACCTCAGCACGCACCTCAGTGCGCTTCGACGGCGGCACCGAAGCCAGCTTCTGCTTCGTCGCTTCCAGCTTCTGCAGGGCATCCTGAACCTCGCCCTGCACCTTCAGGATGCGCTTCTTCGTCGCAAGCTCAGCAGCACGCTCAACAGCCTTCGCCGAGTCAACAACCCCCGACGCGCCTTCCTGACTAAACAGGGTCTTCACGTTCGCCGGCACCAGCTTCAACTGGTCAGCCATCTTCGCCGCTTCCTCACCGGAAACGCCGAACGCCTGAGCGGCCTGAATGTACGCATCCCGAGTGGTCTGCATCTTCGCCGCAGCATCCGCCTGCGTGCCGCCGTTCTCCGCGATAGCAGCCGTAGCCGCAATACCGTCCTGGGCGATCTGACGGAGAGCAGCAGCGTTCGCGCGACCCTTGTCAGAGTTCAGGTCCAGCGTGCGACCGTTCTCCTTCAGCGAGCCAGTTGCGTCGTCGATAGCAGCCTGGAAGTCAGACTCCGTCTGCTCCACAGAAAGCTGCGTCGAACCGAAACTACGGATCTGGTCAGCCAGATCGCTGATGCTCTGGTTTGCTTCTGCAGCCGCACCAGTCAGGTCGGCAAGCTGCTCCTTCTGCTGCTGCGTGGACGTCGCAGCCAGCACAGTAGCCAGCTGACCCTTACCCTGCGCCAGATTCAACAGTTCCTGACCGTCAACGGTCTTCCCCTGCGCCGCAGCAAGCGCCTGAAGCTCATCCTTGTACGGCTTCATCTTGTTCAGCAGGTCCCGGGCAGTGTCGCTACCGCCGCCCATCTGCTTCAGCAGCTGGTTGAACCCCTTCGCCGCCGACGTGACATCTGTCGAAGCAGTACCAGCAAGTGTCTCACCCATCTGCTTGAACTGCGCCTCGAACCGGGTTGCAGTGTCAGACACATGCGTCATCCCGAACGTCAGACCGTCGAAGAACTTTCCGAACCCAACCGAGCGTTCGTTGCCTGCACCCGAAATAGCATCAAGGGCTTTCTTCGCGGACGTCGCCTTGTCGTTGATGATGTCGAACGCGCCGCCACCACCAGTGAACTGCTGGTTCAGTGCCTTACCGTTGTTCGCCGTCATCGCAGCGTTCAGACGGTTGATCTCACCCTCAGTGAGCGACGCTTCCTTGCCGATTCCCGAGAAGCCGGAGATGACTGCGGCGATACCAACAGCAATGCCGGCACCCTTGCCGAAGCCCTTCGCGACACGGCCAACCGTGAGGTTCATCTGCTGCATCGCCGCTCGAGCAGCCTGCACCTTCGGGACCATCGTCAGGAACCCGCCACCCGCCAGAGCGGTAGCGGCGACAACAGCGGTCAGGCCGAGAGTGAGACCCTGCACTGCGCCGGGAGCGTTAGAGTACGCCGACACGAGACCCGTGACGGACTGCACCATCTCACGAAGCACACTGTTCGACGCGGAACCGGTCTTGATCAGACCCGACTCGAACGCCGCGCCAAGCTTCTTGACGTCACCGTTCAGGTTGTCCGTCTTGCCCGCAGCCTGCTCAGCAGCGAACCCGGCCTCGTTGACCGAATTGATCCACGTGCGGTTTTTGTCCGCCCCGTCTTTGAGTAGGATGTTCGCGGCACGGATCGCGTCGGATCCGAAGATGATGCCCAGCGCTGAGTCGCGAGACGCCGAGTCGACACCCTTGAATCCGGCGGCAAGCTGACCTGCGAGACCGGTGATGCCGACGAAGTTGCCCTGCGCGTCGTACGCCTCAATGTTGTACTGCTTCATCGCCGCAGCGGCCTGCTTCGATGGGGTAGCCAACTGCAGCAGCATCGACTTGAAGCTCGTGCCAGCGTCAGAGCCCAGCAGACCGTTCGACGCGAACTCAGCCAGCGTGCCGACAGTCTCATCGATCGACAGTCCGAACTGGTTCGCGACCAGACCGGACTGCTGCAGAGCCTGCCCCAGTTCCTCCACACCACCGAGCGACTTGTCCGCCGCAGCAGCAAGCAGGTCAGCAACGTGCGGCACATCCTTACCGGACAGACCGAACTGCGTCAGAGCAGCAGACGCGATTTCCGTAGCCCGAGCCACATCAATCTGGCCGGCAGCGGCAAGGTTCAGTGCACCCTTTAGGCCGCCACCGAGGATGTCCTTCACGGACACACCAGCCTTGACGAGCTCCGTTTCCGCCTGCGCCACCTCAGTGGCAGAGAACCCGATGCTCTGACCCATCGTCAACGCCGCATTCCGCAGCAGATCCATGTCGCCAGCTGTAGCGTGCGACAGGGACTGCACCTGCGACATCTGCGCGTCGAAGTCAGCGAACGACTTCACCGCAAGAGCGACACCAGCAGCAGCCGCAGCACCGATACCGAGCAGGCCGTTACCGACCTTCTCAAACGCTGCACCCTGCGCCTGCAGGTTCTGCGCCTCAGAGTTCGCCTGCTGCGTCGCCTGCTGAATCTGGTTCATCCCCTGCAGGTACTGCTGCACCTGCGCGCGGATAGTGACGGAAACAACATGATCGGCCAAAACGCGGCTCCCGTCTTCCAGTGTTTACATATCAGCTACTGCCATGTGACTTTCTCCACCGGCCACATGAACCCATGCGGGTTCGCGTTCTCGCCAGCCGCCTTCCGCCACAAATCCTCAGCGTCCTTCGTGGCTTTCTCCGCGAAGTCAACGATCGGGAGACGCACGAAAGCGCCCTCCGGTGTCACCGTCAACTTGCCGGCCGCATACCTGTGCGAACCACGCGGATTTGACGGGTCCGCATCAGGAGACGTTGCCTCATCCATCGGCTGACCATGCGGGCCAAGCATCTGCTCAAAGCCCGTGACACCAAGCACCAATGCCACCTGATCGGGCGTCCACTCCGGTTCACGTTCAACATGAACCGCAGTCACACGCCCAGCATCGTCATACACGGGGGTATGCACTTCCAGGGGCTCCCACCCACGCAAACGCTTCGGGGACACACCAACCTTTACTGCGAGTCGGACTTCATCTCGGAGACGAGGGTTGACGCGCGCAGCGCTTTTCCCAGTTCCACCGCCCGGTTGCTCTCCCCCTCATTGAGCGCATACACCACGTCTGCGATCTGCTGATGGTCGCCACCCGAAAGCAGCTGGAACAGGTCATCCCATTCCTCTTCCGTCAGCTCGCGTTCCTGGCCGTCCTCAATGACGACACCGGACTGCAGAGCCGCAGCACGCGTCACCGCGTGGAAGTTGTACCCAAACACCACCTTGTCCGGCAGCGAATCGGGTCGGGGGCTGTTCACCAGAGTCAGGTCAGTCCAATCCGAACCCAGCATCCGCGTGAACTTCAGGTCGACGAGAGTGCCGGCGTAATCCGCCTTCACCGCCTCGATCTCCTGCAGGATCTCAGCAAGCCGCGATGTCTTCGCCAGACGGTCATCCTGCGGCTTGCCCTTCTCAACCTCACGCTCAGCCTCGAGGTCATACAGACGCCCCGACACATCAGCATCCAGAGACACAGTGACCACCCGAGACGGACGGCCCTTCTCCTTCGCCGCAGCAAGCTTCTCGTTGAAACCCATAAGTCTGTTCCTCACTCGTCCTCACTCAAAGAAGATGACCCGTGCGGGCGGGAGTGAGACCGCCCGCACGGGAGTTATCAGGACCCCGTAGCCGGAGTAACGTCGCGCAGAACCGGAGCCAGCGGACGCAGCGACTGAGTCTTCGTGAACACCGAGTTAGCCGCAGCCTGATCGCGCTGCTTCACACCCGCCTCCACCAGCCACAGGTCGAACTTCGTGGTCGACGTGATATCCGCATCATGAGCAGTCGCCCACCGCACAGCAGCGATGTACGTCTGACCCTTGACCAGCAGCGGGTCAGCAACACTCGTCGTGTCGCCGTACACGTACTGCACAGACAGCGTGTTCGACTCCTTGCCGCCACGAGAGAACGACTGCGTCGCCGTCAGACGGTCATCAGTGATGTCCTCCTGCGACGTCGCCTCAGCCCAACCCGACCCAGCAGTGAGGTCATACGTGACATCGATGAACGCTGCCGAGTTCAGCTGCGTCAGCGTCACATCCTTGAGGCTCTTGCCCGCCGTCAGCACACTCGCCGGAGCGAACATGACCAGCAGGTTGCCTTCAGTACCAACGGACAGCGACTGCTGCCCACCCTTAGTGATAGCCAATTCGGTTTCCCTTCGATTGGAAGATGCGGTCCCGGATCGGCTCCGAAAGACCGGTTACGCCCCGTCCGGGGACAAATGTGGGAGGGCTACTTGCCCTTGTCGTCGTTCTTCGGCTTGTCCGAAACCAGCGGGAACCGGTCGGGGAAACGCTCCTGAATCGACTTGTGGATCTCCATGTGCAGCCCATGCGGGCCGGACACGGTAACGAGGTCACTCATCACTGCCTCCTGGAATGCGAAAACCCCGCCGAAGCGGGGTCAGATTGGATCGGAACGGAAGCTGTACTCAGCTATCTGCGTGAAACCAGGCGGAGCCGTATCATCGTCGAGCTCCATCACGTCGAGAATGTCGCGACGGATCGGCTGACAACGGCGGCCAGCAACAGCTGGCGTCTTACCGCGACCCTTCGGCCGCAACGCCGCATCAACATGCTCGACAACCCAAGCGCACTGCTCAGGGTCAGCACCAACACACATCACCGACCACGACGGCGTAAACGTTGACGCACCACCCGTAAACCGCTCCTGACGGTCCGTGCTCAAACCAGGACGGACAATCACGTACGGGTAGGCGCTCAGATCAGGAGCCAACATAACGAACACATTGCCTACCAAAGCAGGATCGGACTCGAGCAGCCCCACCAACGCGTTCGTATGCGCCCGCGTCATAGGCCAGCCGCCGCAAGACCATCCGCAACAGCCTTCCGGATGCCCGTCTGGAAGTCCTCTTCGTTGTCGACAAGCGCCTTCGGGATGCGGTTCTTACCCGGCGTGTTCCGGGTGCCCTTGTCGACAATGCCGACCACAGCACCCTGCGAACGGCCCAGATCGTTACCGATCTCCGCAGAAATACCGCCCAGCACCTGCCCCGTCGTCCCATGCAAGTCGTACGAGATCGCACCACGCGCATGCGGCAAGCCACGCGAACCGCTGTAATCGTTGCTGATTTGATCCTTGATGTTCCGAGCGGTCACCTCGATCGCAGCACGCAGGAACCGTGCCGTCTCCCGCGGGGCTTCCTCAATCGTGTGCGCAAGCTCGTTCAGACCGTTGTCCGAAGCCATGACGCCTCCTAAGTCAGCAAAGTGATCGGGAACCGCCGAGCAGTCGCATACGACGACGCGAACGGCGCATCCACACGAGCACGACGACCCACCAACGACGCATCAGTCAACGAACCCGTGATCTCCACCACATGGCCCTTCGTCACCGCACCAGACGTCCCCAATGGCAACGACAACGTCGCAGCCTGAGACACCAACAGCTGACCCGACTGCTCAGCATCAGCAGCCTGCACAGCAGACGCCTTGAAACGGCACGCACCCTCATACACAGGCTGGATCACGGTCTCCCGCTTCCCCGTCGCCTCGTTGATCGGGCCAGGGACTTCCTTACCCACACGGCACGTGTCCGTCATGATCGACTCAGCGATCCAACGTCCAGACCGTGCGGCCGACGCAGCGGTCACAGTGCCGCCGTCCCGACCGTGTGGAACGTAGAGGGCTGCTCACCAGCCCTCACGCCTCCGGGGACGATCGTGTACGCGCCCGACGTCGCGCCTGACCCGTCACCGAGCAGTACGAGTTCAGCGTCAGACAGGTACAGCGCCCCAGTGGAACGCGCCTTGTCCAACGTGTACTGGTAGTCGTCGATCGTCTCCGAGTACTTCCCGTCAGGGTTCGCCAGGAGACGCAGCACAGCAGCGCACAGGATCTGCACCACCACAGCCCGGAACGACGGCACCTCCCCCACCTTCGACTCCGCGAACGGCTTCTGCATCAGCAGAATGTTCCACGCGTCATCCAGCAGGACAGCACCAACCGTCCGGTCCGTGTCAGTGAGGGGCCGCAACGACCGCTTCGTCAGGTCATCAACCGTTGCCGGGTTAGCCATCGCAGCCCCTCACCTTCACTTACTTGTCGTCCGACTTCGGAGGACGCCCACGCCGCTTCGGCTCAGGCGACTCTTCAGCAGCAGCCAGAACCCACCCGTTGGCGAGGTAGCTGGCATGCGCTGAACTGTCAGGCACATCCACCGTCACGTCCCCGAAAGGGCTCCGGAACTCAGCCATCAGGCAGACGGCGTCGCGCCGGTCAGGCGGGCGAACTTGTTGACGTCGCGCACGCGGAATCCAACCTCGATCTCAGCCCGCACAGCGAACATGTTCTGCTGGAACAGGTGGATCAGCGTGCCGCCACGGTTGATCGTCGCCTCCGTCGAGATGGAGATGTCGATCGCCTGCACCTGACCCCAAGCAGCCTGCGTCCAGTCGCCAGCGAAGCCGACAGTGGACGGGGTGCCGGGGGTGCCCGCAGTACCCGCCTTGTTGACTGCCTTCGTCTTATAGACGGGGCGACCAAGCAGCGAGCCAACCTGGCCCTCAAGCGCAGCGTTACCGATGAAGATCGGACGACCGAGAGTGTCAACCGAACCAAGAGCGATGAGCTCACCGGTCGGAGACAGCGCCCAACCGGACACGTCGCCACCATTCGCAGCAACCGAACCCATCGCTCCGAGCAGACCCGAGTAGGTGTTCGTGTTGATGGAGACAGCCGGCGCGTTCTTCAGCGTGTCGAAGTCGGACCCCGGAGCGTCGCCGAAGAACACCGTGTTGTCGAACTTCGCCGACAGCACGCCCGGAAGACGATTGACGAGCGCGTTGTACAGCGCCGCCTTGTCACGCTTGAACTGGTTCGAGAACGGCTCAATGACAGCAAGGGTGTAGCCCCGCATGACCTTCGAGTCGACCGTGGGGTCCGATACAGGCTTCAGCTCCGTTTCGCCTGTCCACGCGGCAGTCGGGTCACCAGTGATGATGTCGACCGTCACACCCGCGCCCGGAAGCGGAATGTTCGGGGTCAGCGAGGCGACCGCAGAGGTCTCCTGGAAGCCCTGCCAGATTTCGTTGGAGACCGCCGTGGGCAGGTTAACGCCCGAGGTCCCCCTGTTCGTTGCCTGAGCAACCATGTGATCTCTCCTTAGAGGTCAGGGAAGGCGTCAGCAAACTGCTGAGCCGTAGAGGGTGTCCCCGTTTCCTTCGCACCCTGCGACGGGTCCGGACGAGGGGACGACTTGGCGTCTGCCGGCACGAACTCAAGCAACGAGTCGGCGTCTGCAAGCAGCGCGTCCTCGTCGTCTCCCTGCAGGCGTGCGATGAGCGACTTCGGAAGGCCCTTGTCGATACCCACGTTGAGTCGGGTGATCGTCGCGTCCTTCGCTCCGAGGTCGTTCGTCAACGCGTCACGTTCACCGGTGAGATCCGCGATCTGCGACTCAAAGCCGCCGATACTTGCTTCCAGTTCACGCACACGCCGCTCCGCAGCATCCGCACGAGTGCGTTCCGCTGCGATAGCTCGCTTGCCTGCTTCACCGAGCTCAGGGTCGCCCTGCGTCTCGGTGGTGTTCGTCGTGTCTTCAGACATGGGGTACCTCGAATCGCTCGATGGTGAAACCTGCAGGCATCGCGCAAGCAGGAAGAATGGGGGAAGTCAGCCGAGACGAATGCCCAGCGACCGGTAGAACTCAGTGGCGACCGCGCGGTCCTCCGCAGCGGCCATCAGACGGCGCGGGTCGGACGTCGCCATGTTCACGCGCATGTAGCCGGCGTCCCGCAGCAACGTCTGCCGCAGGGCGACATCGTCGGTGAGACCGATGATGGTCTCCGGCATCAGGCGCGTGTACTTCGTGGACGTGTACCGGGCACCCTTACGGCGCTGCTCAGCAGCGCCCAGGTTCCGGTTCACTTTCCCGAACTCACCACGCCGCGTGTTGCCCTCCGTGGTGACGTACCCGAAGATCGGCGAACCGTCCGCGTTCCGGCCGATCTGCGACTGCAGCATCCGCCGGCCGCTGTTCGCCCGCGTCTCACGGCCGATGCCGTTGCCGTACTGAATGCCAGTAGCGCCACGACGAGCAGTCACCAACTGGGAAATATCAGCGCCCTCACGGATTGCCTGAGCGCCGGCCTTCGTGAACACACGATCCTGCTCAGCCTCTGACAGCGAGTTGAAGTACGACTCCGGACTGTCATGGAACCCAGCCGGCACCTGATCGTCATCCGCCGGGGCGGGAACGCTCGAGCACTTGCACGCCGGATGACGCTTGAACGCCGTCTTAGCCGACCAAACACCAGCCAGGACAGCACACCTGGAACACGCGCCCGGCTGCACCACACGCACGTACTTCGTGTACTTGTGCGCCGTCATCGCAGTCAGATCAGCCGACCGAGACGTGTCATGCAGCGCCGTCTTCATCATCGCCGCCAGGTACATCTGACCGCCGACAAACGCCTGCTGCAGTGTCTTGCCGGAACCGATGAACTGCTTCGTCGTCGTCACCGCACCAAACAGCAGCCCACCAAGCTCACGACCCGAAGCGTCGACACCGGCGAACGACGACGAGTTCACTGACATCGTCGCCCGCGGGTCGCCATACGTCCGAGCCGCCTGGTTCATATACCGATCAGCGTCCGCAGCATTCAAGTTCTGCGCCGCAACTGCAACCGCGGTCACCGCCGGCTCGACCGACTGCCATGACCGGTCCAGGTTCGCCATGTCGATCGCAGCCCAAGCTGCAACCGCACGCGCAACCGCACGATCCGACCGTTTGATAATCCGCCGCTGATGCCGCTGCGCAACCTCAAGCAGATCCGCCACGACGACTCCTACTGGTTATCGAAGAGGTTCTGCGTATTCGTCACCACGCGGCTGGCCTGCTGCGCTGCGAAGTTCTCGTCGTCAGCACGGCGGGTCTTCATCCGAGCGATCGTTTCCGGAGAGCGGCCCAGGTTCTCCTGCGCCGTCTCCCAGTCCGTCAGCCCGGCCTGGTACTCCTTCACGACCGCATCAGTGACCATGCCCTGAGTAGGCGTCCCAGCATCTCGCCACAGCGTCTCCATGCGGCGAGCATCCTGCGACCACTCACCAGTCCGGAAACGAATGACAAGCCGCATCACGGCTTCCCACGAGTTCCCGAACGACAGCTGCTTCCGTTCCGCCTTCTTGATCAGACGGGTCTCACCGGCGCGCTGCCCCTCAGCGGACGGAGCGTTCTGCGTGTTCAGGCCGAAGTACTCGATCGGCAGCGAGGTCACACCAGATGCAAGCCGGGAGTACATCGCGACCATCGTGTCGAAGTTCGACAGGTCCGAAGCGTCAAGCTGCTGGACCTTCACGTCCTTGTTCTCGTGCGCCCACACGGAACCGAAGTACGCCTGCCAGACCGGAAGCGGATGCCCGTCCTGCCCCACGAAGTCACCCTTGGACATGCCAAGAACCTGCTTCTGCGGAACAGCGACCGTCTCCTGCGCCAACTGCGCGTTCGTCAGCGCACGAGACGCCGAATCAGCGATCGGGATGACATCTTCCATCTCCGACACGCCCTCAAGCGACGAACCAGTCACACGTGTCGCACGGTTCCTGTTCACGAACGGCACCACCGGGACAGTGCCCAGATTGTGGACGTCCGGGTCGAACTCGTTCACCCAGTCACCGTCTCGGTACAGCAGCCAGTACGTGACGTTCGGGAAGTACAGCGTCGCCCGAGTGTCCTTGCCACCCTCAGGACTGTACGACCGCAGAGCAGCCGTCACCCGATGCGTCCGAGGATCACGAACCGCGACCATCTCTTCCGGCGACTCAACCGTCACAATCGGGTACTCAGGGTCCTCAGCGTTCGACCCCACGCACACGTACGACCGCTTCAAGGCCAGCGCGTCCACATGCGCAAAACCCGACCGCTCATCGAGGTTGTTGTACTGGTAGACATCCCACAGAGCAGCATCCGCAGACTGCGCACCCGGCATCCGGAACCCAGTGACATCCAGCCGCTGCTCAATCGCATCAACCGTCACCCGCGGCCAGTTCACAACAACCGTGAACCGCTTCAGTTCCTCCGGGATCGCCAACCCCAGCTGCTCAAGCTGATGCAGCCCCTCGTAATAGTCGTTGTACAGCCGCGTCTCAGTGCGCGTCGTCTCAATCAGACGCAGCAACCGGTCGAAGGTGTCCTGCTCATCCTTGGAAAGCGCCAAGACCGCCTCCAATCATCAGAACACAAACATGCGACTATCATTCGGCTTCTCAGAACCCGTAGAGCGAGCAAACGCATACGTCGCCAACGTCGCCGCGACAAGCGGGGTGATATCAGTCGTGTCACGACGATGCCAACCCCACGCACCAGAATCACCAAGAGGACGTTTACGTGCAGCCTCGAGAGCCGCCGTGAGCCCCGACTGGTCCTTATGCCGCAGCTGGTCGTTATCGACCATCGACTTGAACCCCTGGCATGCCTGCCCATACTGAGCCATCGACACCACGTCGATCTCAACGTTGCGCTCCGCAAACCACGGCAGCAACGCGCCAGCAGGACCAATAGCATCCAACGTCACCGAAACAGGCGACCACTTCTGCACAAGCTCTTCGACCCGGTCCACAATCCAACCAGTGCCACGCTCACGCTGCACAACTTCCGTGTGGATCTTCCCGTCAGCGCGGCGACCCGCAATAGCGATCGACGCGAACGACGAATCCGGGTTCACATCCAGGGCAAACGCCACCGGGTCAAGCGGCGACGACAACTTGTCGCCACACTCAGCCCACGTGAACATGTCGACAACTGCGGAGCCCTTAACCTCGTCCAGGATGCCCATACGCTCACGCGCGAACGCAACCTCGGACATGCCGGCGCGTTCCTTCTCCATGTACTCAAGCGATGGAACACCACGAGCAGACATGGACCCGGGATTCGCACGAACCCGCTCTGCCTCATCATCAAGGTCAGCTTTCGGATCGGCAGAGAACTCGTTGTAGCAAAGGTGCTTATCCTTCGCCGGCACATCATCGCCCGGATGTTCCGGCTCCTGACGGCCACGACGCATCACACGCCGCAGAACAAGCCCGTACTGGTCACTGCGCGGCGCTGACGACGCGTAAATGACACTCGGGTTAGGTCGAGCCGACAGAGCAGGCAACGACGCCGCCACAGTTTCTTCCGGAAGGTTGTACGCCTCGTCGTAACCGAGGCGGTCGCAGCTGAAACCACGGCCAGAACCGTTCGTCCGAGCCAAGAAACGCTGACGTGCACCGTTCAGAAGCTCGATGCCCTCTTCCCCATGCGCAGTCGCAACCCGCTTGACCTTCTTACGCAGCCAATCAGTGTTCTCCACCCAGAACAGCAGCCGCCGAAACGCTTCCTGCGCAGTCTTCATCTCATGCGCCGTGTGGATCGCGAGGAAATCGCGCTGCGAAGACGAGAACAGGAACAGATCAGCCAGCTGGACGATCTCGAAGACCGTCCCCTTCCCGTTCTGACGGGGAACGATCAGCGCCGACTCAAAGGACGCCCACTTGCCCTGCTCATCCTCGCCAAGAATGTCACTGACAACAGCAGCCTGCCAGTCATCAGCAACGAGCCCCACAGACTCGGCAAGTTCCAACGCCTCGACCCCAGACGTAAACGAATACTCCGGTACAGACCTAACTCGCGGCGCTACGACGTGCGGCACGCTTAGCGGCGAGATCGTCACTGACATCGCCCTTCTGCTCCGTGGCAGCAACGCCAAGCTCATCCATCAACGCCCGCAACTCACGCGACATCGACGCGTTCGCCTTCTCATCAAGCTCAGCAGCCATGCCCTCAGCAAGATCCCGTTGCCACTGCATCCCAGGCTCGCCGCTCAGGGCATCACGCACAGAATCAAGCAGTGACATTTCAATTCCAAGGGTCGGATGTTTGATGGGGAGAGAAGAGCGCCCGCCCCGGAGGTCCGGAGGCCTGCCGTTTTGGGGTCATCCCCCACCCCCATCAGACCGGTTTCACCACGTTCTTGACGTCGGAAACTGCCCTCGTGTGGTGTTCCCGCGGCTTACGTTGCAGATGTGGGTAGTGCGACGGCCTGAAGTTGGTCCGTCGCACAGCATCACCGCCGAGTGAGGTGGGTTCGGCGTGGTCGAGGTTGAACAGGAGTGGCTGTTTGGTGCCTCGGACGTACTTGGATGTGTAGTCGATGGGTCCGCGGCTGTTGTTGCAGAGCCAGCATGGGGCGTTGGTTGCGGCGCATTCTGCTTTGAACAGTCGCCGTTCCCTGTCGTATCCGCTGCTGTACTTGGTCATGTCAACCCCACCAGCGTTCGTCGTCCCATGGTCGGGGTTTGTCGGCGCAGCATCGGTCTGCTGCGAGTGGTGATGGGTAGTTGGCACCACAGTTGTCGCAGCTGTTCATGTCAGTGGGTGACTGAGACGTACACCGCAGCCCACGCGAGAACGGCGATGAGGATGCCGCCTGCAACGGTTGCTCGGCTTGCGTCTGCTCCGGTCATGGGCTTGCGTTCCTTGCCCACCTGTCGGACTCCGTTGACGATTCCAGTGAAGAACCACAGTGCCATCAGGCTCAGCGAGATGGTGAGTGCGACGTGCATTGTCTTTGTCCTGTCGGCTATGCGGGTTAGGTTCGGTCCTCGAGTGCGTCGTATACGGCTTCGACTGCGGCGATGAGTGGCGCTGGTGCAGGCAGCTGCCATGCGTAGAGCGGTGCGCCGTGCGAGTCGTAGGCGACGGGTTCGGGCCAACGGTTGCATCGGGTGCGGTGTGCGCTGATGTCGTCAGGCTGCGGTGCCTGCATGGTTCTGACGTACCGGGTTGGGTTGGAATCCGAGTCGCACGTCAGTCTCTTCGTCTTGGTAGGAGCGTTCGACGAGTGACTGTGATCCTTGCGGTTCGGGTTCTGGCTGGTCCGCTATCTCGTGCCGGTGTTGAGTCCGCCATTGAACGAGGCGACGGTATGACCGTGTCTTGAAGGATGCGTTGCAGGTGCACCATTCCTGCATGCGTTGCCTCCTGCGTGAGCCTCGAAAGGGGTTCTCCGACTCTGCGCCGTGTGTGTTGTGCTTGCGGCCGGCGTTCGCGCTGTGGTTCTGTGCGCGTTGGTGGCGGCGTTGCGGTTGTGTGTTGACCGGCGGGTCGGAGAAGTATGTGGGTCGTGCAGGTGGGTAGAGGCTTGGTTGAGGCGTTTGGCTCGAACTATTTGAGCGTGCCCACCTGCACGGTGGTGTTGCTGAGGTGACAGGATTCGAACCTGCAGCCGTACTACGATGCCCTTTTCGCATCTCGCCACGCCTTGATGCGAGCAGCATTACCGGCTTTGCATGTGCGGCAACGGCACCCGTTTCGGTATGCCGACTGATTGCCGTGCACCTCTGTCTTGATTGGCGATGCAAAAGCTATGTCGTGAGGGCGGCGGACGTAGTTGTCTTTGAGGGGCCGGCAAAGTTCGCAGCGGCAGTTCTTCTTGCCGCTGCTGCCGCCACCGTGGCCAACGCTGGCCTCGCTACGACTCTTCGCTGTGTGGCATGCAGAACAAAGAAGCTGGCACTTAGCGAGCTCGCCTGCTACGAAAGCTAGTGGCTTGTTCCACTGAGAGCCAATGTCGAACGCTTTTGAGGCGGGATCGACATGGTCAAATTCGAGCGATTCAGATGAGCCGCATTTGACGCAGCTTGGGTTTGCCCCGCCGACGTACGCCAGAAACTCGTCTCGCTTGCGCGCATAGCGTTCGTGGTCGTACTGGCGGCGGTCCCATGTCATACTCATCGTGTTCGACTCCTTCAAAGTCGTTCCATGGCCCCGGACGGTTGCACCCGTCGCGGGGTTCTTTCGTGCACACTCCCCAGGAATCGAACCCGGCCAAAGAGGTTTGGAAGCTCTTGTGCTGCCACTACACCAGGAGCGCAGGTTCCCCGTATGCGTCTCCGGGGTCACGAGCTCGTATGTGTGTGCTCATCCTCGTGGTGGATGCTTGCGCCCGGTCCGCTCCCCGGGGCACCGTGTTGGGCTGGCTCTTGGCCTGATGCCCAACGAAAAATCCCCACCAGTGTCGGAACACGGTGGGGAGCAAGTCTGCCTCGGGACGTCGTTCATCGAGGCAGGCACTATTCTGTCACACGTTGATGCTTTCCGCATCCTCCTTTTCGTCCGCGTGTCGCTCTTTGAGTTCGTCGCCGAGTTCAGCCATCGCTCCGACTCCGACCCATTCAGCTTTGCAGGCGGGGTTCTTGCAGATGGTGCGTGCTCGTGTCAGGTCGACTTCGTGGCGTGGGTATTCGACGAGCAGCATGTTGGGGTGCAGTTCACCGTCAGTGTCAACCCAGGGTGATGGTCCGCAGATGGGGCATGGGTAGCCGGCTTCGAACGTCTTGGGCGGTTCGGTGCGTGAACGGATCTGGTCAGCCCATCGCCGCAGCTGCCCGAGGTACCACTGTTCGCTGTCGAAGTCGGCGCGTCCGATGTACGCGGTGTACCACTTGCGCAACGTTCCGGGTAGGTCGCGTCTGTCCCCGACTGTGCCGACCCAGGCGCACATGTCGAGCAGCTGCTTCTGGATGAGCAACAGTTCGTAGAGCGCTTGGCTGTCGAGGACGTTTCGGGATGATGCGGATGCTGATTGTCCGCCGTGGTCGTTGCTTCCGCCTGGTAGCACGGCGTCTGCCAACTGTTGCAGCAACGCCGGGTGTTCGACGGGGACTGTGCGGATGTAGGTGCCGTCGTCTGCTGTCTGTTTCACATGGTCGATGGTGGGTTTGGTGAGTGCGTCGACCGCGTCGAGCAAACGGTTGTCATTCATTCGTCTTCCTCGTATCCGATGTCGTGCACTGGAAAAAATGGGTACCGCCATACGCGAAACGGGCTAGGAACCTGAGTTCCTAGCCCGTCAATACCTGACGCTTCGTCGCGCATCGCTTTGCGTAAGGCGTGTTCATCCATGTGTGTCATCTGTTCCGTTGAGAATGTTCCCAACTGCGCGGGCGAGCTCGTGCAGGTCGTGGGTGGACTCGAACTCGGTGTGGGCGCTGCGGATGGCTGCGAGGGTGCTGGCGTCCTGGATTGCCAGGCGGAGCCAGCTTTCGTCGCCTGCTGCGCCTTCCGATCGGGCCTGATCCGCGAGCACTCCGAGCGCCCACTGCACATAGGCGTCGTCACCTCGTTGCGGGTGGTCGGCGGTTTGGTCACCCACGGTCGTCTCCCTTCGGGCGCATCACGTCGCGGATCGTGGACGGGTCGATATCGGCCTGAGTGCACCAGCGCCACGAGTCGGTGCTGATCGCGCGGCCGTCCTGCGTGACCACCCAGTGCGCCGGATTCATCCAGCCGCGCGGGTTGCCAATGAACGTCGTCCCCGGTGCCATGTCTTCGATGCGTGGCGGCTCGGGCTCTGGCCGCGCGCTGATACGACCCACGTTGCCGCCGAACACCCGACTGCACAGTCGGACCTGCCAGGGGTCGAGTGCCGCGCCGAGCAGGCTTTCGGCGAACTCGATCAAGCGGTCAGCGTCAGTGCCGTTTGCCGTGCGAACCGGCGCTGGGATCGGGGCGATGACCCGGTTCGGGCAGGTGTCCCAGTGCCGCGCGTACATCGCGAGCCACGCGTCGTCGTATGGTCCGCCGCACGAGTCGCAGAACGGCTCCAACTCGCCGCTCGGCGCGCTCGGGGACGGCTGCGAGAACAGGGCGACCAACCGGTCTTCCAATCCTAGGCCGACACCGTAATCCAGGTCGTGCCGCCACCGGTTGACGACCTCCGCGATTTGCTCGCGCGTGGGCGGCTGCACGGACGCACGCACCTCGTCCTCGTGTGCCTGCATCCACCGGTCGAACTCTTCCCGGTGTTCGCCGGCTGATGCGATGAACGTGTCGCGCATGACGCGTACGTATGCGTCGCGGACTTGTTCTGTGGTTGGTGTGTAGTCAGTCATCAAGCACCTCCATGGAAGAACACCGATAGCCAGCAGAACCCAATGACTGCAGCCAAAAACCATGCGAGCGCCACCCCAGACTGATACCACGAATCAGGCTTTTTCATCTTTCGGCTCCCATCCGAATTCGCGCATGCCGCAGATGCCACCGCATGTTGGGCAGGCGTCGGCGGTCATGCTCATCACCACGGCACTTCCGCGTCTGCGATCTGTCCTGCCGTGGCCCAGGAGCCTGTCTGCGGGGCGTTTGCGGTCGGGGTGTCCCACTGCTGCTGCGGGGTGGTGTTCGGCGCTCCTGAGAGCTGCTGGCCCCTCTGTTCCGCAATGCGCACGTCCGTGGCCTTCACCACGAGGTCGTAGTACTTCTTGCCGTTCGACTCGCGAACCTCGGTGACCTCCGTACCGGTGATAGTCACGCGGTCGCCCTTGCGAAACTGAGTGAAGTCGATGCGCACCGGCTGGTCGTTCGCGTATCCCCCCTTCACGGTCCGGAACGTGCGTGCTGTCGTCACCCACTGGTCGCCGTCCTTCTTGCGGTGCGGCTCGGCGGTCTTCATCGCCCAGTCGGGATGCTGCGGGTTGTTCTGCGTCCAGTCCTCCACGAACGCGGTGTACTCGATCTTCGCCATCAGTTGGCCTCTCCCTCGAACTTCGCCTGCAGCCGCGCGTACTCACGGCGCTCCCACTCATCTCGCTTAGCACGCGAGGATGCAAGGAATTTGTCGCGATCAGCAATCTCCTGTTCGGTAGCCGGCCGAACCCACTGAATTGACCCGCTGAACATCAGGTCGCCGAAGTCGTACTCGTAGCCGCGCTCTTCAAGTTCGCGAAGCACCTCGTCAAGAGTCGCTTTGCCGTGAAGCGAAAGCGTGTGTCGACGCATCGTTCCGTCAACACCACTGTCCGCCCAGCCTGCGTTGTGGTAGAAGCTGTGCTGGTCCTTACTCATGCTGCCTTCTTTCTCGTCCGGTACGCCTCGATGGACGCTTCGATCTGTTGATGTTGTTCGGTTGTGTTGAGTCGGATGGTGGTGTCGGCGTCTTCGAGTTGCAGTCGGTGGATTTCGCCGGCCATGTCCTCGTCGACGGGTTCACGGATGCGTTGCTGTTTCAGCCACTCATGCGCATGCCGCATCTCGTGGTCCCGCCGTGATCCGGGACGTTCATGGTCGAGGTCCCCGTGCACGCGCATCCGTTCCGACTCGAGCGCTACCGGGTTGATAGAGGCGATGAAGTTCGCCCACGCGTCATCGGTCACCGCAACCGGCCCTTGTACTGGCGGCGCACAGGCAGCGCGCCTGAAGTCTCGGGAAGCGCGCGCCAGATGGACTCTTCGTGTGTACCGGCCGGAAACGCTGCCTCCGGTGGCCAGTTGCCCTTACTGCGGTAGCCCGGCGCGATGTACAGCGGATGGCCCGACTGCTCCCACGGATGATCGGGGTGGTAGCTGTTTGTGCCGTCCGGATCCAACTCAGTTCCGCTCATCTGCTCGTTCCTTCCGGTAATGCTCGATCCACTGCTGCACTTCCGTTTCATGTGCTGCCCGGTCGAGTGTGATCTCTGTTGGGGTGAGTGCTGCTTGCCGTTGCGTTTCGATGCGGACAGCACGGTCGTGTGCGTCTTGAACACGTTTCGATCCAGAGTGCACATGTCCGGGCTTCAGGTACTCCGTTGATTCCTTGAAGTGGAGGACGACGGCTTGCTGTGCGACGTTCAACGACAGGTGGCCGAGTGCTTGCTGCCAGACAACAACCGTTTCCCGGGTCACGTTGCGGTTGTCGTACGCCGCGATGACGGTGAGCAGTTTCGCGGTTTCGTCTAGATCCATCCGTCTGCCTCCAATGCGGGCTGATCGGTGCTGAACGTGCCGACTAGGGATGCGGCACGTTGGGCAGCGGTCGGGCGCGACGACGACACGGGCGCACCTTGACGTTGCTGGGCAAACTGCGCGTCCTTCTGCAGCCAGTTCGTGAACGCGGTGTTCCAGTTCTTCTGACGGCGGTGGTTACGGCGGGCGTGGTCGACGAACCGTTCGAAGGTGCGCTGTTTGTCGAGGTGCAGTGAGTCGGCAAGGTCGATGTGCTTCTGGTTGGGTCGCCAGGAGTCATCGAGCAGTGTTCCGGCGTCGGACGCGTCAGCGTCAGACAGAAGTAGTTGTGTTGTCTCTGTCTCTGTCTCTGTCTCTGTCTCTGTCTCTGTCTCTGTCTCTGTCTCTGTCTCTGTAATAGCTAGGGGTGAACTAGGGGTAGTGCTAGCGTTTTGCTCTAGCAGATCCGTAGCAGGTGCTAGCGATGTGCTACCCCTCTTGGCAGCTTTTGCTAGCCCACCCCTACGTCCAGCCTCCCGTTTCGCCTCGATATCAGCGTTCGTGGTCTGGTGTTCCGCGAAGTCATGGATCATGTAACCGTCCACGCCATCCTTCACATGCGGCTGCCAAGACGGACGCTCGGGATCGTTGCCGGTGAGCTCGGTGATGACGTCGCGGCCCCACTTGCGTTCAGCGATGCGAGCTGCGAGAAACCCGTCAGTGAGCTGTCTCCTTGAGTACAGGGTCGCTTCGACCAGCGCACGGAAGCCGGCGTCGGACAGGAGCATGATTTTCGGGTGCTCGTCCATCGCTATGTCAAAGCGTGCGTAGAGCCTGTCGTCCTTCGGCACTGTTCCTCCTTTCGGAACGTCATGCGTTTCTCCTGAGGTGCTGCATGTCCGAGATGTCCCGTCGCTGTCGATCGGCTGGGGCACCGCGTTCGTAGTCGGCGAGCCATGCCTCTTGCGTGCTCCACAGCACCGTGGCGATGCAGGCATGGTCGTCAGTGAGGCCGAGAGCGATACGGCCTTTCGTGTACGTCCACTTCTGATGCTTGACGGACCAGTGGATGCGTTCCGGGTGTTCGTATGCGCCGCGGATTTCGTCACCCGTCACGCCCATCTCGAGTGCTCGTTGCAATGCGTGCGCTGAGACGGTGAACTGCGCGGTCATCGTTCCCACTCCGTCGTCCACAGCTCAATTTCCGTCCGTGGGTTGTCGCGATCGAGGTGCTTCGATGCGATGAGGGACACGATCTGCGAGTCGTCTTCCCAGGCGAGCTCGTTGAGTGCGTCGAGTGGAATCTTTGCCAGGTTGTCGAGATCGACCCGTCGCATGCTGTCTCGGAAGAATCGCAGTCGAACCCTCAGCGGGCCAGTCACAGGCGATTCGATCGTGTGTCGGATGCCGAGGTTGTCGCGGAACGACGAAGCCACTCGAGCTTCTGCATCTCGAGTGGCTTGTGTGGTGTATCCGCGGCCCCGTCCGAACCGTGGGCGTTCCTTCGGTTTCGGATTGCCTTCGACTGTGAAGGTGACGATCTTGATCACGTCGCCACCGTTTCCGGGTCAGCCCAGATCAAGAGCACGCACCCGAACGGTGGGCGGTCACCCTTTGGACCGATCGTGACGTCGCGGCGCTCGAAACGCATACGCCCCGGCAGGAACTCGGTAGTGAGGATCCTGCCGCGGCCGTCCCTGTACGGCTCGACGAGTTCCTGCCACCACTTTTGCTCGGGACGGTTGGCAGGGAGCAGCATTACGATTCCCTTTGTGAACGGCCATTCCGACCATGCCTTCTTCACCCAGTCATACAGGTTCGAGTACGGCGGATTGCACCAGACTCGCTCGCCCGCCCAGCTCTGCTCGAGGCCGTCATCCTGTCGAGTGAAGTAGCGATCACACTTCGCGTTGTGCGGAGCGGCGGCGACGTCGAGAGTGAAGCCGCCAAAGCGCTCGTTCCACGGATCGAAGTACTCGCGGTGAGTGCCGCGGTCATCAACTTCATCGAGAGCGCCTCGAGTACCGGTCTGCTGCGGATGGTTCTGCGCCTTGAAACCTGCGAGCATCAGCTTGCCTCCCTTGCCGCGTTGAGTGCCGCCCGGATTTGCCCGAGTACGTCTTCCCCTGCGCCTGCGTTTTTGGCTGCGTGTCCGAGCGCGTTGAGGGCCGCGGGGTCGTTGCCGGCGGTGGTGAGTTCAGCGAGCCAGTCGACGGGTGCGGGTGCAGGCGCATCAGGCAGCGGCTGCACGGTGAACAGCGCGCTCTTGCCACGCTTGACGAGTAGGGGCACGGACAGCTTCTTGTCAATGCCGCTCATGTGGCTGATGCGCGTGCCACCAGTGACATCGTTGCCGAAGCGGACTGTCTCGTCGCAGTACAAGGTGACGCGCTGGCCGATGTAGTTGTCCGCCTTGCTGCCCCAAGCCGCGACGATGACTCTGCGCATCGATTTTCCCGGACGCCAGACTCGGGGAAACTCTCGGAGGTGGAAGTTGAACGGCTGGTCGGCGTTGTTCGCCGTCACACGCTCAATGGTGAACGTGCGCGGACCCGGCAGTAGGTCGATCGCATCGAGCTGGTCCGACTTCGCGGCGATGCTTTCGGTGAGGTCGATGGTCATGCTGACTCCTTGCTTTGGTCCCGCAACGACGCGGGCATGTGCTTATTTCGCCACTCAGTGACAACCGCTTCGGCTTCCTCGATCGTGTCGTAGACACCGAGGTATGGTCGCCAACCACCGACAACTGCCGATGCGCGCCATTTCTGTTCTCGCGCCGACCAATAGACCCCACGAACACCGGAACGGTTACGGCTGGTTGGACCAGAACGGTTCTGCGCGTTAGTGCTATTGCTTGCTGGCCTCAGATGCGCTGGATTGACGCATGCATGGTTCCAGCAGATGTGGTCGAGGAGCTGTCCGCTTGGTATCGGCCCCGTGACGAGCTCGTAAGCGACTCGATGCGCCAACTTGCTGCCGTGTCGCCCGTAGCCCTTACGGTCCACGAAGGCCGTCCAACGCCAGCAGTCACCCGACTTATCGACCTTTCGCCAGAACTGCTTTTGACCATCACCGCGCCAATCGCGGATCGGAGCCGACAGGTCGAGCCCCAGACGTTTGCGCTTGTAGTGAGTGGCGCAAAGCCCTGCTCGACGCGCGGGGCGCGCACAGGAAGGTTGCCCACACTCAACGCTCATGCCTGCACCTCGATATCTGCAAAGTGATCTACGCGCTCAGCAAGCGGTTTGCCAGCAGCTGCGCGCTCGTATGCACTGATGGTGTCCACTGCATTCTGTTCGTAAGCCCGCAGAGCGGCCGTGATAGCAGTGTCCCACTTCTCGTCGCGGTAGACGCGCTTCACAAACAGCGGCCAGCCGCCGGCGTATGAGCAATAGTCCCACCACGAGCGATCGAAGACGAACATGCAGGTATGAACCTGAGCGAGATTGCCGGTCGGTACCTTGTTTTCCAGGAACGCGCGCAGTTGCGTCTTCGCGTTGCGGCTCTTGATCTCTAGTCCGCCGCTTTCGCCAACAAGTCCGTCCGGTGACGCGCCGAGCGTCAGCCCATCGATCTCTCGAGTGGCAAACCCAACCTCGTCGACCGGCGCGTGGTGCTCGGCATACATGTTTCGGGCCAGCGGCTCATCCAACGTTCCGCGTTGCATGTCGAACGATGGGTGCGTGTATTCGACGTGGCCGCTGATCCGTTCGGCGATGAGGGTCTGCATGACGCCACGGGAGGTGTCGTTGTCGGCGACTCGACCGGTTGGGGTGATGAGCTTGCCGATGGTTGAGGCGGTGAGGATGCCGCATCGCAGCTGCAACCACTGGTCGCTGCCCTGCTCGACGTCCATGTGGATGGTGAGGTTGCTCATGACGCCGCCTGCAGGTGTTCGTCTTCGCAGTCTTCGGCGGCGCTGTATGACGTGTAGGGGGTGCCGCATCTGTCGCAGATGTATTCGTGGATTTCGGTTGGCATGTGCTGCCTCCTGGGCATGCGTGTTTGGTGCGCTGGTGAGGCGCGGAGTGTGGGTGCGGGTCAGTCGCAGTCGTCGACCCATTCGGCTGCCCGGGCGATGGCTTTCCCGTCGCGGTCGTCGTCGAGACCGTCGAGCGTCCAGCAGACCGAGCACCCGCAGAAGGGGCCGTGGGCTGGTCTCGCTGCTATCACTTGTCCACCTGACCCAGCCAAGGCATCGCTGCCATCAGCCCGCAGAAGATCAGTGCGGCGATACCCAGACCGATGTAGCCGAGAACGTCGGGAGCGGTGATGGCGAGTGCGTAGACGCCGCCGATGATGATGCTCAGCGCCGACATGATTACGACCACCCACGCGAAGTAGTGCCAGTACGGTCGGTACTGCTTGCCGCTCATGACGTCGCTCCCGTCAGTTCGGCGTACAGCTCACGGGTGATGCAGCCGGCCCCGGTCGGTCCGGTGAACTCGATGACAGACGGCAGGACGCGTGCGATCGTGCACGAGTAGGACAGCCCGAGCACGGTAGGGATCTCCTTCACGTCACTCGGCAGCCACAGCTCCGGGTCGGCGACGGGCGTCAGGGTCGCGGCGCTCATCGTTCTTCCTTCCGTTCGTCGTGCCGAATGCAGATGACCGCCATCCCCCAGAGAGCGCATACGGCGGCGAGCAGTGTGGCTCCGTTGACTGCGGCGGGTAGGAGCAGTTGGGTGATGAACACTGCGGCGGCGACGGCAAGCAGGATCAGCAGGGCTCTCATGACCAAACCTGCTTGCGGCCCTCAGCGACACGCGACCACAGGGGGTCGGTGTCTATGAAGAGCGGTGTCCATCCCTTTGCCGACTTTGTGTACAGATCGGCGTCGAAGAGCCAAGCGCGTGGCACTCCGGTCCAACCGAGGACTGTTGCGGTCATGCTGTTCCTCCAATTCCGAGTACGACGAATATGAGGGCACCGCAGACGAGGAGTCCGGCTACCCATGTGGCGGCGACTAATGCGACCGCGTCGATACGTTTCATGCGGTCACCTGCAGTCCGAGCAGCATCGGCACGAGGTCGGCGCAACCACGGCTGTCAGCGAGTGCGACAACGGCTGCGATCTGCTCGTCGGTGGGGTCGAAGGTGAGTTCGTACGCTTCACCGGGGAACACTTTGCTGTACAGGTCACCGGCTGGTTGGTTCCGCCCGAACGCACCCATCAGGACACCTCCGTGAAACCGAACACGCCGACCGTTTTGCCGTAACTCGAGACAGTGGTGGCGATTTTCTGGATGCGTCGGTCACGTCGGCGAGCATCGGAGCACCTTTTGCGCACCGATTCGGCTGCACAGTTCGGCCAGGTCGGGTGCGCGTCCATGTGGTCCGTGTACCGGTTCACCATCGCCTCATCCGACGCGGGACCGAGCGTGTAGAGCCAACAAACGGCTTCGAGGACGATGCGTGCCTCAGCAGCATCGAACGCAGCAGACGACTCGACCGGGTCAGCGAATCTCGCGTGGGCGGACATCAGGACACCAACTCGTACGTTGTGTCGAAGATGTCCGGCTTGCATGGGTAGAACTCGCCCTGCACGCCGCGGATGACCCAGTCGCCCAGGTTGACCCAGTGGCCACCCTCGAGCGTGGCGATGACCATGCGGCCGTCGCGCGGGTCGATCGTGATCCCAGATGCCGGCCAGGGCTTGCGCCCCTCGATGACGTCCATCGGCTCGAACGATCCGAGGGTGTTGCTCTCGACCCACTGGTAGATGTCCATGCTTTCGGCCGGGGTGGCATCCCACGCGAAGTGGCGGGCCTCGATCTCGACGGGCTTCTTGCGGAACTTCGGCATGACTGTCTCCTTCGATTGCATGTGGATGTGGTTGAGCGGCCGGCGGAGGTTCGGGTCAACTCCGGCTACTCAGTGCCCCCGCCGCGACTCGAACGCGGACGATCCCGGGTACGACTCGGGGGCTGATGGTTAGGCGTGAATGACTCGCTTGATTGCAGCGAGGACGCGAGCGGTCGGCGCGTACCACTCGCCCTCAAGGCAGTCCTCGGAGAGATCGCAGTGCAGATCACGCTCAACGGCGAAGCCGCCAGGGCCAACCGCTAGGACTTGGAGGCCGCCATGCGAGCCTGTCTGCAAAGTCTTCAAGCGCTTGTCGAAGTTGCGGGAGGCACCGATTTTTATGGGACCGTCCGAGCCCTGCTGAACCGCATACACGACAGCGGGGGTGGCTTTGCGAGCGAGATGACGCCTGACGGCCTGCTGCGACTCGAACTCTTGGAGCAAAATGCGCAGAAAGTCCGGCCGCTGCATCACTGAGCAGCGCCAGTCGTAATAGCCGGGAGCGCCTGCCCACTGATCGGTGAGATGGCGAACATTGGGGAGGAGATCGTTGGTATCCATGTGGCAGTAGCGGAGTCGAACCGCGTGCTGCCGCCTGCCGGCAGGGATATACCTGCCGGACGTACGCACCTGGCCGCGCCTTCCTAAGAGGCACACCGTTTAGCCGCTCGTGAGGGACCCAGCCGTCGTGTGGACGGCCTGGGGTTGCATCCCGCGTATCTCGCAACCAAGTGCTTGTCTGTGTTCTCGAATTGCCCCGTACGTAAGGGCCTCGCCACCGATCAACACCGCCTGTGACGGGGGCTCCTGGTGGGTCGCGTACCGCGCTCCGAGCGCGACAAGTACCGCCCTGATTGGGCGGAAGAAGTTGAGCCAGCTGCTAAGCGGCTCTTTCGGACCGGAGGCGTGTGATCCACGCTTCGGCCTCGGTCGGTTCGATCAGGTACTTCGTCCCGTAGCTGATGGCTACGAGTCGATGTGCCTTGATCTCGTTGCGGATCGCCTGTGCGCTGAGTCCGGTGACTGTCGCTAGTTCCTTGACGGAGTAGAGAAGTTTCCCGGTGAGCTGTGGCATGTCCGTGGTTGTCATGCGGCACCTGCCATGAGTTCTGCGGGGTGGACAGAAAAAACGCCGCCGACGTGGGCGAGTTCGGGCCACGTGAAGTCGGACTCACCTTGGAGTCGTTCACGTAGCACGGACTCGCCGATGTCGGCGGCGTGCGCGAGAGTGCTGATGTCAACGCCGCGCTCGTGCATCACCTGGGTGACGCGCTTTGCGACGGGGTTGGTGTTGGTTGCTCTCTCCATGTGGACAGCATACTCCCCAAGCGAGGAGTGTCAAGCACGTATGTGCCCATTCGCGACCGAAAGTTTCCGTATGGGCACTAGGCTGCTCCGAGTGGAGAAGTCTGTACTGAACGAAGCGCTTGCGGCGGAGATCCGCGCTGAGCGTGCACGTAAGAAGGTCACCATCAAGGAGCTCGCCCTCGCGGCCGGCATGGTGGAGTCGACGCTGAACCGTGCACTCGCCGGCCAACGTGACATCAATGTCACGCAGATCGGTCTCATCGCACGCGCGCTCTCCATTGATCCGGCCGTCCTCATGTCGCGCGCCGTGGATGCGATCGGCGGGCTCGACGTCCTGGTGTCAGAGGTGCAGGGCAAGAATGTGACACCGCTCCGCGCGGTCGAGGACCTCACCCTGGAAGAACTCGACCGGGAGCAGTACGCCGCGAACCGTGACAAGGAAGCGGACACCGACGAGCAGTTCGACTAACCACCGGCTGGGGGACCATGTACGACCCATACGAGCACGCTGAAGTGCTCGGCATCACCGTCATCCACCGGCCGATCAGGACCGAGAACGGGCGTTGGTATCCGCAGCACAACCTCATCGTCATCCGTGATGGGTTGCGGCGTGTGCATGACCGGTCTGCGCTCGCTCACGAGGTCGCACACGCGGTTCTCGGACATGAGGACTCCCGCCCCAAACACGAAGTCCAGGCCGATCGGATGGCTGCTGCCAACCTGATCGACCTGGACCAGTGTGTTGAGTTGATGAAGTGGACGCCGGACTGTGCGCGGTTGGCACGAGAGCTGGAAGTGTCTACCCGGCTTGCTCGAGTGTTCCTGCTGACCCATCGCCTGGCCGGTTGAACAGCTCCCCCATCGCGGTCATCCCGAGCCGCATCCGGCCGATGTCGTTGCGCCGCTTGTAGGCGTTGGTCTGCATGCGGGATGCGTGGCCGGCGATCTGCACAATGATGTCGTCTGGTACGCCTGCGAGGGTGAGCAGGTCGATCGCTCCATGTCGGAGATCGTGCAAGCGGACGTTCCGATCAATGCCAGTCTGGTTGAGCAGGTCGCGCCAGTTGCGTGAGTGGTCGTTGGGGTCGATGGGTCGGCCCTGGTTGGTGAACACGAGTCCGTTGTCGCCTGGTGGGTACAGCGCCATGTGTCGTTCGAGCACGGACGCGAGCGGGTCGACGAGCGGGATGATGCGCCAGCCGTTCTTCGACTTCGGGCGGGTGAGGAACAGCCCGCCCTTGACGTGCCGGTACTCGTAGTCGGCGGGTGCGTCAATGCGCCGGTCTGGGCATTCGGCTCCGCGGCGGTTGAGGCAGCGTCCGTCGCATCCGTGCTGCCAGGTGAAGCGTTGTAGCTGCCAAGAGATGTCGAGCACGTCGGTTACTCGGTCGGCTTCGAGGCCGATGATCTCGCCTCGTCGTGCGCCGGTCAGCAAGGTAGTTGCCCAGAGTGCAAACTGCGGGCCGCCATCGTCGCGGACGTGCGCGTACACGTCGAGGGTTTCCTGCAGGTCGAGGACGTCGAGGTCCGGCACACCTTTCCTCGGTGCGGCCATCATTTTGGCCGGGTTCTGTCCGATGCGCCCTTCACGGACAGCCCACTCAAGCGATGCGGACATGATGCGGTGCGCGAGGTTCGCGGTGTCGGGTGACTGGCCGGCGCGAAGCATGGCGTCGCTGACTCGGCGGATGATCGTTGCGGACAGCCCGGAGAGCCGTGTGGTGCCGATGGTCGGGATGACCCACTTGTAGGTGATCTGCCGGTACCGTTCCGCCGTTTTCGGGCGGACTTCACGGACGGCGATCTGCTCGTACCAGTAGGTGAACCACTGTTCGACGGTCATGTTCGCGGTGGGGATGTCGCCGCGCTTGCGGAGTTCGGCGCGTGCCTCGTCGAGCTTGGCGAGGACGGTGCCCTTGTCCTTGTTGCGGATGACCCTGCGGCGGCGTTTGCCGTCGAGTGGTGGGAGTTCGACGGCGACGGTCCAGTAGCCGCGTCCGTCTTTGTAGACGGACGATTCGCCCTTGCCTCGCGTCATCAGCGTCCCATCTTCATGCCAGGCAAATCCCGCCAGGGGTCGTACATGTTGATCAGCACAGTGTCGGGCGCGTACCGCTCACACATCCCAACCAGCCACTCGCGGCCGACAGGATTTGCAGTGTGGAAGCGCACTTCGGCGGGCCACACATCGTGTTCGATCATCCAGATGAGTACTGGCCTGCTCGTGTCGTCGGTGAATCCGGAGCCGTTGGGGAGCGCGCCGAGGTCGTGGTCGAAGGAGACGACATCGATGTCTGCCTGATGCGACTCGAGCAGGTGAACCGCTTGTCGGCTAGACAGTGCGCTGTGCGTGAACTCCTGAGGGATTGGTCGCTCGTCGTCGATCCAGAGCTTCATCGTGCGTCTCCCCTACGTGGTGCTGGTGTCTTTGCCGTTGGCGGGGACGTCGTTGTCCCCTGCTGCTCTTCTGTCGTGCTGTCGGTGGTCACGCATAGCGTGATCGTGCTCCTTCTCGTGGTGATGTCACGGTGGGGTGGAGGGTCGGTGCTCTGCCAAGCGCCGGCCCTCGTTCGTTCAATTGGCCGACGTCATCCGCTCGTCGGCGATGATGACTGCGGCGGCGATGCGCTTGATGAACGTCGGCACGGAGCGCTCAGGCATCGTGCCGTACTGACGCAACCCCTCGTCGATCGCGTCGAGGAGGTCGGGGTTGCCCGCGGTACCGACGATCAGGACCGCGTCCCAGCTGTACAGGTCGGCCGCGACCTCGTTGCCGTTCGATTCGTTGACCCGGTTGCTTCCGTTCGAGGTGTGAAGTGACCATGGCAGATCAGATGCATCCGCCTTCCACCTCGCCAGAACGTCGCGGGCCTGCTGGATGGTGCTGCTGTCGGTCATCTTCTTCTCCTGTCGTACTGCAAGTTCTGGTGCCAATCTTGTAGCCATACCTATCGGCACACCGTGTTGTCGGTGGGCTGTATGGTCAACATATACCCCCGATGGGGCACATGCAACTCCATATGGAGAGATTACACCGTACTTGTAATACGGGGGTTGCGGGTTCAAGTCCCGCTGCCGGCCCCAGATCAGGGGTTTCCGTGTAGCCGAAGGTGTAGCCGACGCTCAAAGTACCCCACAACGAGGGGCGCGTGTGAACGTCCGCCTGGCGTCTGACACTCGATGTGGGCGTGTGAATGTCGGTCGACCTGCGTCATACTCAGTTTCATGGGGCGTCTTCGTACTTCCAGCTTGACTGCACTGTCGGCTGCTGTGTTGCTGTCTGTGCTTGCTGGTTGCGCGTCGTCGCCGGCTGTTGCTCCGACGCCGCGGTTCAAGACGGCGATCGAGAAGTGTCATGTTGCGGCGGGGCATGACGGTCTCGAGTACGCGGACAGGGGCGCTTCGTTGATCTTGTCGACTGAGGCGAACCCGGATGTGTTGTCGACGCACGTGAACATCGCGAACGTTATCTGCGTCCTCGACAAGCTGCACGTGTCGGCGGCGACGAAGGATCGCATGTTCAACACGCGTGCGTTGGACGGGATGCAGGACGCACGGTGGAAGGGCATCGAAGCGTCGTGGACGTACCACCCGGATGACGGGTTCAACCTGTCGCTGGAAGACAAGCGGCTCGAGGCTGCCCGGTAAGTTGCGGGCCGGTTACTTGAACGTCACCGGTTGCTCGTACCCTGCCTCTCATGCCGCAGTACCAGTGGTCCCCGCCTGAGCACCCGGACCCGCCTGAGGATCAGCCGTTCGGTGTCGAGGGTGTGCAGTGGTCTGAGTGGGTCGACCACACGCCTGTATGGGTGCAGGTCGAGTTCACTCGCACGGGCTGGCAGCGAGTCCCGGGGTTCGTTGATGCCGACGCCGGCGATCGGGTCTACGTCCAGTTCGTGCATATGGGATACAGCCATCGAGGCTGGCTAGATCGAAGCCGAGTGACACATCGCAGCCTGCATCGGCAGCGGCCGCGGTAACCGGCAGAAGACCGCAGCCTGATCAACGACGAAAGACCCCCTCGATCTCCCGAAGGAAACCGAGGGGGTCTTGTCGCGTTCTGGCTCAGACCATCGTGCTGAGCTTCACTGCGAGTGCGTCGGCGATCATGCGGTGAGCGGTGGGCGACGGGTGGATGCCATCAATGGTCATGTGACCGATATTTGCTGTCGCGTTGGATACCGATCCGAGCACGATACCCTGCACGCTAGCACGCGTTCCACCGTTGCTGTTGCCCGTAATGTTGAAGATGGCGGACTTAGAGTTGTCTGACGAGCCGGCACCGACCACAAACAATGTTTCGCCGGTATCAGCAGCGGTGAACACGGTGGAGGAAGTATCCAAGGATGACCCACCGGCCGTGCCACTTACTTGCAGCGACCGGCCCTGCGGTGGCTTCCACACATTGGTGTCCCGCCCGTTTTCCACGATGTCAGCGAGCTCAAACCAGTCAGTCAGCGGGTGCCCTGGCTGGCCGATTACGTAAGCGCCCTGACCGATGGCCGCAGCATTGAACGACGCGGTGAGCGGCGCGCCGGCTCTGATCCACGCATTAAGCTGGTTACGAAGGTCCGCGTACCCAGATAGTGCGGTCTGATTGTCAGTTGTCTGCCAATTGTCCGTGCTGTTACTGCGGGGCGTGATGGTCGTCTGAACGATCCGGTGGCCGTGAGCCGCAACGTTCAGCCACCAAGCAATCATGTTCGACTGAATCGTCGCAAACGGAAGAAGTGCTGAACAGTCATTACTGCCAAGCTCGGTTACCACGTAGTCGAATGGGGCCGTCATGATTGCGCCCTTTACCCAAAACTGCTTCAGATACACATCAGCTGTAGCGCCAGGGCTCCCAAGATCCGAGAATGCGACTCCGGCCTTGCGACACGCTACCCTAAAGAATCCACGGTCATCATAAGGGTCTCCCACTCCGGCCATGATGGAGTCGCCGACACCCAACACCATGGGCGCGGCAGCTGGCTTTCCAAGCACGGGCGAGGGCTTGCCCAGAATGAGCGCAGGGCTATAAACACGCGTATATGATGCTGGGATATTTGTAGGGCTTGACGTGGCAAGATAACCCGGCGTAACAGTAGTGCCGCTAACGAGACCTTCGCTCAATCCGGTCTGAGTGATCATGCCAGTGGGCCACTTCCCGCCGGAAGTAGCGCTCACAGAGGTGCGAGCGTACATGATCTGCCCAGCGGAGAAGGTAAGCGGGATCACATCAGAGACTACCGTTCCCCCGCCAGGGATAGTGACGCTTGCGCTACCACCGAAGGTCACAGGCACAGTCCTGCTATCCGATGCGGTAGCCGCCGCAACTCCAGGCGCTACAACGGCAGACACTGTGATTGGATTGCTGTTGGGCGCGTCCTGGGTGTAGTTGTTGAAGACCAGTCGGATGCTAGCCGCGGCATAGGTGAAGCGGTGCATCGTGCGCGCGTAGGCCTGCGTGTCAGTGCCATTCGAGAACGACGAGTTGCCGCCAGTGAAGCTATTTCCGCGGTCCGCGACGATGATGCTTCCAGCAAAAAGAGAGTCTGCCCCGATAGCTTTACCGTTGATGCTGGGCGTTCCGGTGAGAGCCGGACTGTTACTCGGAGCGAGCGGAGCGATACGACTGCCGATTGCGTCGCCCTCTACACTGCCCGGACTCTTCAGATTCGTAGCAATGCGCTGCCGTACAGCGTCGGGGAACTGCTTGGTGTCCGAGTCGACGGACGGGATCTGTGGGGTGCCCATGGTGGCCTTTCAAGTGAGTCAGTGTGCGGGTCGGGGCCGCGTCGCTTCGAGCGCGGAGGGGATCACGTCGGCGAGCGTCACAGCGTCTTCGCCTTCCGGGTACGGCATCTCCGGTTCCACACCCCACGCGTTCATGATGTGACCCACCCAACGAGCGAGCGCGGTACGGAACTTGCGGTCCTCACGCTTGAAGTTCTCGAACGCCTTCTCGATGCGGTCAGCTTTCTTCTCCGCCTGCTCGACCCGCTCAGTCAGCTGCGCGTTAGACCGCAGCACATCCTTGACGAACTGGCCCGGGTCTGCGGCGTACCGTGCGACAGCCTCCTGCTCTTCGTCGGACACTTCCGCGCGGCGTCGTGCGCGAGCACGGCGGACACCGAACACGGTCCCCCACGCCCCGAACAGGGCGATGATGATCCCGCCGGCAGTGGTGATGGCTGTGCGTATGGTTTCCGGATCGCTCACTCTGCCCCCTTCCGTGCCAGTCGTCGCGCGGCGCTCGCATCCGCCTCTTTCCGGCCGATCGTGGAGACGAGGTCCACGCACCGGATCAGGAGACCGATGACCGCGAGGTCGACGAGTGTGATGGTCAGCAGGGAGGACAGCGAACCAGAGTCGACGTAGAACCCGAGGACGATGCCGTAGACGATGAACCCGATGATGAGGACACCCTTGCCGACGAGTTCAGTCCAGTCGCGGCAGAACACGAGACCGATGGTGGCGAGAACAGCCCCGAGTCCCATCGTCGCGGCCCATGCGTACGGGAACCACTGCAGGGTGAAGTCCTCCACCACCTGTGAGCCGACGAACACAGCGACCGCCGCGAACACCAGCAGGTGCAGGTCCACGAGCGGCAGGAACACCTGGTAGATGGGTCGGAACCGTGGCGGCACCAACGGCATCGCATCGTGTGACCAGATCGTCTTCACGTGCGTCCCCCTTCGCCTGGTCAACTGACCTGGTCGGAGCCGTCAACGATCTGCGGCGGCGACACTTCACCAACCTGCTTCGCGGTCGCCTGACGAACCGCTGCCGCCTTCGGAACCGACCCAAGTCCGATCGTCGTCAGCCACTGGTTCACTGCCGGGATCGCCATCACCCGGGACAGGCCACCAGCAACCGCCGTCACGACAGCTGCTGCAGAGACGAGCCACAGGTACACCTTCCCGTCGACCGGCAGACCAGCCGCCGAGATGATCGTCGGCAGCACACCGGCGAACGCGATGAACGCTGGGATGCCAACCTGCACGACGGTGCGGAGGACTCTCTGCGCGCTAAACCAGATGGGCTCGACGGCGATTGCCTGCTTCTCGTGGTCACCCATCACTTGCCGCCCTTCTTGATGAACGTGCGGAGCTCCTGGATGGCGAGGGCCTGCAGCGACCAGCGGCCGTTCGGCTGCGCCTTGAGGAGCACGTTCTTGTCCGTGTAGGCGGTCGGGATGTCGCAGCTGGCGAACAGCACCTTCGCGTCAGCGAGGGACAGCTCGTGGAGCTCGTCGGTGGCGGAGAACACCTTGCGGAGCAGGTCCGCGTTCTTCGTCGAGCTGGAGTACGTGAGGGTGCCGAAGCCCACCTGGAAGTGGGCTCCGGTCTCCTTGATCTTGACTGCGGCGGTCATGTCGTCGTCCTCTCGAGGGATGGTGATGGTGGGGGGCTTGGGTGCCGGCTTCGCGAGGGTGAGCGCGTTGCTGACGGTGATCCCGGGGTACGGCGGGAAGTGCTCGGCGCGGGTCGCGCCTTCGATGTGCCAGGGCTCGCCGAAGTTGCGGCCAGTCCACGTGAAGCCGCGGAGCTCGGCTCGCTGCTGTGCCCAGGTGAACTCGGCGGACGTCAGCGCACGGTTCTTGCCGGCCGCGTCGGTGACACCCATGTCGATCGCGTTGCCGTGCAGCACCTCGTCGTGGCGTGACGTGTACGGGTACGCAGCCTTGGGGTAGCCGTTGCGAAGGTACGCGCTGTACAGCAGCGACTGTCGGCTGCGGCTGCGGCGTGCTTCGTTCGGGCTGAGTCGGTAGCCGAAGCGTGCCCAGAAGTCACGGACCAGCGACAGCCACTGCTGCGCGATCCGCTCCGAGTTGACGTACTGCATCTGTCCGCGGAGGTCGCCGTACGACGACTCCCCGATCGGGTACCAGGCCATTCCGGCCCTCCTTCAACGACGAAGAGCCGCCCCAGTAGGGACGGCTCGAGAGTGAGTGGGTCAGATGTGGATCGCTTCGACGACGAGCGTCTGACCGGATAACAGCGTCACGCCGGACGTCACCTGCACGGTGCAGCCCGTCGCCGTGCGTGCTGATGGCAGGCAGGACGCGGACACGCCAGTCAGCGGAATACCAGCAGACGAGTACACCGACGCCGTCACCAAGTAGTCGGCATCCACGAACGGTGCATCCCACACGATCGAGTACGCCTTCGTGCCGCCCAGAGCGAGAGCAGTCATGTTCGTGACCGTCTTCACCTGATGCGACTGGTTGCCGATCCGCTTCAACGTGGACGCTCGGGACTGCACGTACGCCGACCACAGGCCGACGATGAGCATGTCCGTGCGGACACCTTGGATGGATCCGTCGATCGGGCTGTAGATCACGAACTCGCGCAGACCGGCTGCGTCGAGGTCGTCCGCGATCGGACCCATCCCGACCGACGAGGGGTTGTCCTTGTACGCCCAGTTCTTCAACGTGATGTTGAGGAACTTCGTCATGTCGACGGCGTAGTCCGACCCGATGTTC
>Ga0265780_10001174_pt1 | contig 38273 bp, 33 predicted proteins | sample P1T30metagenome_FD_192432 | JGI IMG/M metagenome (GOLD analysis project Ga0265780, IMG submission 192432) | Plant litter microbial communities from East Loma Ridge, Irvine, California - P1 T30 | ecosystem: Environmental > Terrestrial > Plant litter > Unclassified | place: USA: California...
CTTCAAACAACATCTGAAGTCACCTAGAACAGAACCGTAACACGGTATGGTATAATCCATTTCGAAGTCAACTGGTATTTATGGCCATGGCATAATACCTCGATGCCCTACGTCAGATTTCCTACTCTCTCCAAGGCCTCCCCGGCCTCCCACTCCCTCTCGGCCTCCAGCTTTTCAACCACCCCGTCAACTTCTCCTCAAAAATCCTCCGACTCACCTCCCCACCCGGCACTGTCAACCCAGTGGTCCTAAAGTCATAGCAATGCTGTGCATTCTCAATCACATACCCTCCGGCGCGGGACAAGCTACGCCACGGATCGAACTCTCCATTAGACCAGTAGGTATTTGAGGGCCGTATCGACCACCCCCCGAAGATACGATTTGTGCGCGCAACATCTGGCCAAGAAGGGAAAATGTCAGGCGAAGCGGTGGGGAATTGGCGGTGGCAGATGGAACGCCAGTGCGCGAGGGAGTTGTATTTGGAAACAAGTTGGTGCGGGCCGACGTTTGCGGATTGGAAGAAGCCTGAAATGCCATCAATCAGTACACGAAGCCGATGTCGTAAGTCATGTTTTGGTAAAAGCTCACCCCATTGCGTGCAAAACTGCCACGTCCAACTAATCATCTGCGGATCGGTGAACTTGCGGTTCAAATCGCACTTGCCCTCCACGTCGTCGCGCCCACTGCACTCCGTCTCAAGATACTTGTTCACATTCCCCACAAACCACGGATACGTCGCCCACCGCTCTACCACCCATTTTGCACCCTTGATGCCGCTCCACCCCTGCGCGCCCGCCACCACGGGCTTCAACCCATCCCCATCCGTCTCGATCCAATCGCAAAACCGCCTGAATCCCAGCACCCCCCCTTCGACCCCATAGCTCATCCACGCCGCCGTAACCGTCGTCAGCGCATCCGCAAACGCCGCATGACCATTCCGCTCCGCGCCTTTGCCCAAAAACATGACCTTGACGCGCTCCCCCTCCGTCTGATTCTTGCCATCCAACACGCCATCGACCCACCGCACCGCCGCCCGTATGTCCCGCGAGCAATTCCCAAACCCATACCGCTGCAAGCCCGCCCACATGGGCTCGTAGTAACTGCTCTGGTCGACGGCCGCCTGCACCGGCGCCGACGACGCCCACGCCGCCGCTATCGTGCCCGGATACTTGTCGCGCATAAACGCCGCGCGCATGCCGGGATAGCTGCCGCCGACCATGACCCACGGCGTCTTGTCCGGCGTCAGCGTAGCATTGATCCCCCTATCCCGCAGACTGAACCGGCGCGCGAATGCATCCACGTCCGCGAGACTCTGCTGCGTGGTCAAAAAGGCAAAGTCCTCCGGGGGCGTGTTGACGTCCACGGGCGTCGGCGAGGAGTTTCCGTAGAATCGGTGCTCCCATACGATGCCGATGCCGTTGTACTTTTCGACGAGTTGCCGGAAGAAACTTGTGGGGTCTTGCAGGCGGTAGAGCGCGTTGGTGCTGGCGTCGGATTCGCCGACGTCGTAGAGGAATACCGGGGCCCCGGGCTTGTAGGCACGCGAAGACACCCAGTAGCGGTTGAAGAAGTTGCCGTGGTAGGAGGTGGCTTGGTTTTTGGAGGCGGCAAAGGCGTCGATGGGGAGTTGGATGTATTCGGGTTCGATTTGCTCTGGTGGGGGTTGTGTGGAGGCGGAATGGAGACTGGCTGTGCTGGGTTTTATGGAGAGCTTTTTCGTCTTGTTGAGAGGGGGGATGTCGGTGGATGGGGCATCGATACGCGTGCCGTCGGGATTCAATCCCATATCTGCAAGGAGCGCAAAGGAGCGTGCGAAGGCGTTGTTCATTGCGGTCGCGGTATGTAGGAAAGCCACCAGGAGCGGTATAAGAGACCGCATCTTGAGTTGGCCTATTCCAATTCAACCCAAAAACCCGAGGAGAGAAGTACCAGACCAAACGAGAGCGAGGCGGATGTATAGCGACCTCAGCATTCCTCTTCCAAACCCAAGACTACCCAAGATGAACAAGGCAGTCCAAACCAACCACCTACCCGCGGCATCCAAATCTATCTAAAAACCCAGCAGCTCACCCATCGCCCCGGTAGATATCATCTCTCACCTCGGTGCCTTCCCTCGTACCTGTATATTGTTCCTGGAGGTCTGAAACACATTTCCCAATAACTCCCGCCACCAAGCTTTGCGAGCAGATGAACATCTTGAGCTTGTTTGCGCTGCCAAGCGAGTCTAGACCAGGATGTCGTGTGTTGTTTAATATCGGCCGACACTCTGGGTAATCTGCACGCACCAGGGATCTGGACATGTGGCATCGTTGGCGGAAATAGTGAGATGAGATATAGACATGGACAGGCGTCTGAGAAGATCTGGGTCGGGTTATTTTTGGTAAACGTGTCGATCTCTGCTTCTTAGGACACAGTTTGCAGATTCAATTCTCAGTTGAATAAACCGAGCTCTTGTATTCATGCTGATGTGCGGGCTAATACCCTGCTTTCTCTCTGCTCCGCCCTTTTCATCCTCATTACATTAACCAGCCATGTCTTAAAACATAATCGTATAATTCCCTTTCCTAGTAATCCGACCCCCCGTGTGAGCCGCTTCATTTCTATAAATTACCCCACTAGCCTGCGGTCCCACACGTGAGCGATTCCCCTGACTCCAAGTCGAATTTTCAAGATTCCGCCGTCGTCCGAGTGGCTTTCGATACGAATGCCATGCAATTGGGGTATAACGTCGTCGTTTTTTGAGTGTTCCAGTCACTGGCGTCTGGGTTCACTGGTGGCCCATGTGACCATGTCCGTTTGTAACACTCGGGTATGCCATGTCAGGCCAGTGCACATGACCAGAAACCCCAGAACTGTCTAGATGCGGTTGGCCACTGTGACCTGCATCTTGAGAGCCGCCATCTCGGCCACCAAGGGCCATCAAAGTTGTTGCGGTATTGAGATACTCGCCGGGCTGGCTCATTGGATGCGGCTGCATGTAAGTTCGCGCCCATTGCCGCCAATCTTGCTGTGGATAGGCATTGGTCGGATACGTCGACTGGTTGCCGTTTGTGTTGTGTGCGTGTGTATTGGGGTATCCGTAGTTATCCCCAGGCTGTGTTGTGCCGCTCGACGCCGCCGCTAATGCGGCCACATGGGTTGTCGTCATTCCCTGATCGTCACTGCTGTACGTATGTTGATGGTCGAATGCATTGTTCGTCTGCTGAGGCACTGGAATGGGGTTCCCAATGCTATAGGGGTGTGTTGGGCCTACGGGCATGGAACTGTAGGTGGGCGAAGATGACGCAAGAGCAGGATCAGTATGTGCGGCTGTAGAATATCCCTCTCGGTAGACACTAGCATCATATACCGGTGTCGTGTTTGTTGAATGTTGGGGTGCTTGAAGCGCTACCCGCGCGAGTGACTCGGTCGCGGTCCGCTTTACGATGCCGTCATTAATATTAGCCAGTGACTGCTCGACGATTCCAGCAATAGCAGTCTTCAAATTGTCACCAGAATCTAGTGTATGTTAGCGAGACTTGAAAGACGCTGCACACGTGTGGTGTAGCTTACTCAGAAAGTGATCGCATTCGCCCAGGACGTTGACCCAAACCTCCATGTCACCCGTGAGCCTCTTCATGTCGCTGGGCGATAACTGCTCTTTACGCATAGCCGAAATGTGCAATGTGGTAAACATGGCTGCAATATACACAACGGTATTGATCCAGGGTATGTCCAGACTCTTCTTCTCCATCAGCGTGTTACAATTCTGCACCATTTTCTGCGACGCATCGAGGCACTTGTCTAGATTCGACTCCATGATGGCTGGATCCTGTGAGCGGCACACTGCTGGGTGATGCAAGTGCAATTGGTGAGCTTGGTACCAATATTCGAGATACAAGGCAAATATGTGATCGTCCGGAGACGCATGCGCGGGATCCCGTAGCTCGTAGGGCAAGTCTTCCCTCCACTGCTGGATGCGAGCTTCGAGACGCTTCAGTCTCTCGACGTATGTTGTCGATGAGGACCGCACAGAGTAGATCGTCTTGTACAAGTCGATATCATGGACTGTGTACTTTGCGATCTGAATGCCCACTTGAAATGAGCACTGATGGAAGGGATTGAGATGCGCCTCTTCTTCTGGCAAGCAATCTTTCATCGGTTCTGGAAACTCGACATCGATATCCTCATTACTGATTGGCATTGGCCTGCCCAGCTTGCCGTTCATATTGACCAGAAGGGCAGTGAGTGTCCAGAAGATGCGCTTCCTCATCTCAATCTCAAGTTTCGAGAGCTTCGCAGCACCGTCAGTCCAGTTCTTGACCGAGCGGTGGAGGCCAAGCTCGAGCGCAAAGAGATAGGTGACGGAAGTCATGATCCAGGCGGGGCCTGGTTTTGGAAAGTTGCGCAGATGGTGACATATCATGGTCAAGGCTTGGATGTCTTGCAGCTCGTGGTGTCCCGTCAGCAGCTTTTTGTAGAAGCTCATGGCGTATGAGTAGTGCCGATGCGACTCCTCGAGGAGGGCGCTCTGCGCGCTGTTTCGAGCTGCTATCTGATACTGAATCGTGGCAAGCATCATGTGGACCATGACGATCTGGGGCGGGGTGGGCTTGAAATTCGGATCGTTTCCAAACTTCCAGATCAGCTCCATGAAGGCAGGCTTGTGCACCAGCATAGTGTAGGGATTGAGCGAGCGCAAGTACCATGTGGCGTAGTCGTTGAGCGATTTGTAGGGTGGCAGGGGGACTGGGTCGGCGTGGTCCTCTCCAAGGGCGAGTCTGGCTAGTGCCGAGTAGGACATGACGGAGGAATTGTATGCGGCTTCATCCTTGGCGTAGTCGGTGATGTCGATATCGGTGCCAAAGATGGACAGCGAGGTACCCTTAATGTGGCTTAGTGGGTGGTCTCCGGCACCAACACCCAAGTAGTTGTCGCCAATCGAGCCGCGCTTGAACGAGGGCAGCGGGCGGAATTTAGGCGTCTCTGGTGCGCTTGCAGGCATATATCCAGGTAGAGGAGATGCGCTGGTCCGTCGCTGAGAGTCTGCCCAGGTCTGGGTGTCGTTTGCGCGCGGGGGATTCCATTGGGGAGGCTGCAGGCCCGTGTAGGCGGGGAGTGCGCGGGGCTCGATGTTGTTCTCCTTTAGCTGGTCCTGGAGGTGCGCGATTTGCCTGCGCAGGTAGGCATTCTCAGACTCCATGGCCTCGGCGTGGCCACGCACTGTGGCGCGTCCGGTGATGCGGTCCGTGGTCTGGCATGGGGTCCTGTTCTGCTCGCACGGCGTGCAGCCTTCGGGGCGGCCATCGCAGCGAATCTTGCGGATCTGTGGTGAAGGAGCGGGTCAGCTGATGTTGCATGGGACGCGCCGCGCCGCGCGAGGCAGTCGCGTCGAGTGGCGAGTGGCGACTGGCGACTGGCGACTGGCGACGTGAGCGAGCGACGCGCAGAGAGGTGGTGAGGCGAGGGCAGGTGCGACAGGTCGCGATGTTGTCTTCGAGGGTCGCAAAGTGTCCATCAACCTCGCATTCGGGTACGTACCTTGCATCGGTCGCAGGCCTGTCCGGTGCGCTTCGAGTCGGCCAGCTTGCGCTTCACCGAGGTGGAGAAGTCGTTGTTCGCGACCGGCTGCGGCGGGCTCGTCGACACGCCGTGCTCGATGCGCTGGATCTTGTGGACGAGGGTCGGTTCGTCCTCAGAGGCCCGCTTGGGGGCCATTGTGGTTGCAACGGGCGGCGGTATCTTCCGCAGGCAAACGACCGCTGGCACGGTCGGGGCAGGCTGGTGGCTTGATTACGGGGCGCGCCTAACGCTGTCTGTGAACCTTGACAGTCATGGCATGCACCCCAGAGAACGCGCGCAGGAAAGACTCGTCGGCTCGTCGTAACACAGCAGCAGCAGCCAGTGTTGTTGTTGTTGTGCAATGGCAGCGGGACTCGCAGAAGTTTGGTCAAGGTTATGGACTGATGCGCCATGTACGGCACGAGCTCGAGCAACGCACTGAAAGAGTGCTGGCGTTCGGCGAGATGCTAGGGCTCAACTTCCGGCTCGCGCAGCATTGGCCGCCGCCTGCCATGAACCTTGAACTGTCCAGACCGCTGTCATGGACTTTCATGGCCTCAGGAACCACAGCCCGACACGCTCGACCAACCGCAACCATCGCCGCCTCGACGCCCATGATTCGCCCTGCGCGTCCCATCTTTCCAGCTCCGAGGCTCGCTTCGAACCATTGCTGGGCCTTGGCACCCCGCTACGTTCCCAATCCGGCATCGCCATCAAGGCCTCTTACTCCAAACTGCGGAGTCGACCCAAACACTGCTTCGGCCGTATGCGAGCTGGGCGCCATCCTGCCACTCAAAGTCCCATAGCCGCACTGCTAAGCCACCGGCACACGTCCACGGCGCACCACAGGGCTTCCCAGACCCGACCATACACGACCGTACACGACCACCACCCAGGGAAAAAGCAATCTGCAAGTCTAGCTCCCCAAAAGCGACAACAGCTCACCTCTACTGTCTGTGCTCTGCACATCACCACACCACTTCCAAGCACACCATCACATCTAGCGCAGCCGATCTCCCTGCAGCGCCATGGCCCATGTGCGGACCTTCACCCTCCCGCACTATGAGGCGTATCCTGTCCATGTAGCCCTGTTCAAGGACGTCAAAAACCCAGCTTATCTGAAGAGTCAGTTGCTCCACGCCAACCCGGCCTTTGACTATGCCTTTCTGGACGCCGAGATGGTAGGTAATATTGCTACCCTGTCGCGATTCTGGAAAATTACTCTTCAATCTCAATTCTGTTGCGCTTGCACAAAATGAAGCACGCCTTGGCATTGCCCTATGGTCACATGCTGCGGCTAACCACCGACCCCAGATCCTGTCTCCAACCCACCTCCTATCCACAACCTTCATTACCATACACGCCCTCTGCACGCACCGCCAAAAGACTCGCACGCCTCACTCTGAGCTGGTTTTTCGCCTGTCGCCCAACAACAATATTGCCGAGTCGTATAAGAAATTTGGCATAAGCGATACCACCACCCACCTCATTGCTGTCAAGCTACCTCTCAAGTCTCCAGACGCTGACGCCAAGGAGTGGCTTGTTGATGGCGACATCACAAACGAAAGCCTAAGTCAGCACCTAGGCAGTGTAGTCGAGGGCACCAGTGTCGAAATTAGTGAAAAGGGTGAGGAACTGGGGCAGTGGTGCGACATGGACAAGATCAGAAAGGTGTATAAGCTTGGCGACGGTACGGCCAAGAAGGGCAACGAGGGGGCGGCTGTGAACGGCCATGGCCCAGAAAAAGAGGGCGAGAAGAAGCAGATGGAGGTGGTGATATTGGGGACGATCGCCCTGAAAGGCTCGTGAAAGACTAGCAAGGGTGAAACCATGGGCCCAGAAATGCATCACCATGTAGATCGAAACATAAGATGAAATGACCTTTCCAATCCCACTATGCTACATGGCTTCTCGCTTTCAAAATCTAGATATCGACCATTCTATCGGGACAGGTACTCCGGCTTGAGGAAGTCAGCCATGTCCTTTGGCTTGGGGTAGAGGTTCTCGGCGTGGTGGTGGTCGTGTCCGTGCGCGTCGTCGGGAGGGCCAACGTAGTGCATCTTGTAGGTAGAACCACACTCCATGCAGCGAGACTGGGGCTCTTCGCGGGTGAGGGTGATCCAGAGAACGTCGTGGGAGTCGGCAGGGAAGCCGGTGCAGCCCACGTACTGCTCGTTGCCAGCAGAGTTGACAACAATGGGGTCCTCTGGCGTGCCTACAATTCGTCAGCTACGGGTCCAATATTTCCAGACTCTGTGCTGCTACATACCGAGACGGCTGGCGTCCAATGGCCTCATGTCGAAAATGTCAACGCCCTGCATCTTTCCGAGAATTTCCAGACGCTCAAGACCGGTGGCTTGCTCGATATCCGTGGGAATGGTACCGGGCTGCGCACCAGGGGCAAAAAGGTCGGCATCACTCTTGATCTCTGTAGGTGTAGTTGTCAGCGAATGACGTTGTTGCGATAGCTGTAGCCGGCTGTTGTTCGGCCGCAAAATCATCGAGGTTGGCGCAGCATACCGTCAAGCTTCTTGTAGCCCTCGAGGATGCTGGGCGGGTTGCCGGATGGGCCGGTCGCCTTTTCCGAGGCAGACTTGTCGTTCGCATCGCCTGCAAGCTTGTCAATGGTAGGTCGTACGATAGCTGCTGGAGCGACCTACGGCGGACGAAAGTGGTGGTGAAAGTGCGGCGGGCGATGGCGCGGGGGGCCACTCGTCGCGCGGCGGCGACGGCAGAGCGCTGCAGAAACATGGCGACAGCAATTGGGTAGAGCGGAGAGGGTGACGGGGTGGACGGGCTTGGTGGGAGTTGACGTTCTGTCGAATGATACAGACGAATCCGCAGATCTTGGCACTCTGCTTAGGTAAGTGAGGAAGTCGTAACGCGCCCCGCCGAGGCATCACCTTCACCGACGTTGGGTCGCAAATACATGCGCAGGCTAACGTACAGCAATGCCGCCTACGCTATGGCCCGATAAAGAAATTGACAGGTTGTTTGCCTTGCAGTGCTCAACTTAGATGCACACCCGTTGCTTGTTCTCTACTCATTCATAGCACTAACTCACCTACATCCACATCATGTCCTTCAAGCCAGCGCTCGTCGTGGTTGATATGCAGGAGGATTTCTGCCCACCTGTGAGTTTCGCAAAATCATGCTTGATAGGCGCATTGGCTGACGAGGACAGCATGGATCTCTAGCAGTCACAGGCGGTCGCGATATCGTCGCAATCATCAACGAATTGCTCTCTCTACCTTTCACAGTCAAGATCGCAACCAAGGACTTCCACCCCCGAGACCATGTTTCCTTTGCCTCGAACCACCCTGCGCCGAACAACAAGCCTTTTGTGTCGAAAGCTACAATCGTAAACCCATACAACCCAGACGAGTCGCAAGAGACACAGCTATGGCCAGACCACTGCGTTCAGGGCACCAAGGGCGCAGAGCTGCTTCCAGAGCTGAACGTGAGCAAGATTGACCATATCATAGAGAAGGGCCAAGACAAGCGCGTTGAGATGTACTCTGCCTTTGCCGACCCCTTCAGGAACCCCCGTGTCACTGAAAGCGACCTGGCAAAGACGCTGCGAGATGCGAGTGTGACAGATGTCTTTGTTGTGGGGCTGGCAACGGACTACTGCGTGAAGTGCACAGCGATCGACTCTGCAAACGAGGGCTTCAAGACATGGGTCGTTGAAGAGGCCACCAAAGCTGTAGATCCATCCTCACGAGAGGCTGTGCATCAGGCGTACGAAAAGGTTGGTGTCTCGGTGATTGGCAAGGATGCCGTGCAAGTGGATAGGGTCAGGGAGCTGGCTGGAGCAGCACGCGGGGACTAGGGGGCACGGCGCACTTCGGAGCAGCCTCCCGGGCATTGTCAGCCTCGAGTCCACAGATTTGCATGGCTGTTACGGATGAGCGTGTCTGATTTGGCGTCTGCTGTTGGCGGTCCTATTATGATGTAGTGGTGCAGGTACGTTATTGCGCAAGGGCCCAATGCCGAGAGCTCCGCCTTGCTCACGCGGGGCAGCAAGTGAAATGGTCCCGCCGTCTGCAAGATTCGCGCATTAGTCACATGGAGACGCAGGTATTTCAATTTTGACGTCTTTGGTAGCTTCTCACAGTCCAGCTTTCGTTGTACCAGTGAAGTCGAGTGTCGTCTGCTACAGTCAGCTTCTGCCTTACGTAGGCGGGGTACTAAATTTGTAGGCCCAGTCGTCATCGCTCGGCGCGGAGCTCACATCGCGCATCACCGAACAACCTGTTTACACCTGTCGTTCGTACCCGTGCTGCCTGTCGCCAGCATTTCTTCTCAGCCTGGTAGCCGCCTTCAGTTTTGCTGGTTACGGATCCACACGCTGCAGAAATCACCATGCCTCATATTCCTGGAGTTCGCCATGGGCGCAAGAACTCGCTGACAACAAGTGCGTCCCGCCCTGCTTCCGGTCGTACCGCTCCAGGTACACAGCCCGCCTGAAGCCGCAATTTACTGATTCGCTTTTGTCGTCGTGTAGGCAGCCGAGGCTCTTCCATGGACGAGACGCGACACGGTGGCGACGAAGTCAACATAGAGGACGAGACAGTCATGGACGAAGCCCAGGGCAGCAGTATGTTACATCAGGGCAGCGTAGGCAGCCTGGCTAACATGCTCACAAGTGCTCTCACACATCATATCGCAACTGCGACCCGGCGCAGACCTCAGTCGAGTGACATTGCCCACCTTCATTCTCGAACCGCGGTCCATGCTCGAGCGTATTACAAAGTGTGTTGGCGCAAATACACTCCATACGAGTGATGGAGGCTGACGGGAGACACAGCTTCATGGCGCACCCGGAGACTATGCTGCCCCTTACCAAGATCGAGGATCCAGTGCAGCGATTTGTCGCGGTAACCAAGTTCTACCTCAGTGGCTGGCACATCAAACCCCCGTACGCCCATCTCGTGTACTCGCACCACCCACAAGCGCCTGCTGATGATCATGTAGGGGTGTGAAGAAGCCGCTGAACCCAATCCTTGGGGAAATTTTCACCGGATACTGGGAATACCCAGACGGCACTAAAGGATACTATGTCTCAGAGCAGACGTCACATCATCCACCCAAATCGAGCTACTTTTTCATGGCCCCAGAGCACCACATCCGCATCGATGGCTGTTTGAAGCCCAGGAGTAAGTTCTTAGGCAATTCCGCAGCCAGTCTGATGGAGGGCATTGCGGTCCTGAGACTGCTCAACACAGGCGAGCGCTTGTAAGAAATCTGTTCGATATCCAGGCGGCGAAAGGCTGACGTGTAATAGCTTCGTTACCCAACCAAACATGTACGCGCGAGGCATCCTCTTCGGCACCATGAAGTACGAGCTCGGAGACCACGCATACATACGGTGTCCCGAAACCGGAATGTCGGCCGATCTTGAGTTCAAGACCAGGGGCTACTTCAGCGGTACCTACAACGCAATTGGTGGCTACATCAAAGACGCCAATGGCAAGAACCTCTATGAATTTTCGGGGCTCTGGAACGAGGAGATGTACATCAAGGATCTGACTGTAAGTGTGGGAGCTCTAGAGAACAAATTTCAGGTGGCTAACAATGCTCAGACTGGCAAGAAGGAGCTTCTCTTTGATGCGTCACACGCAAAACACAGCCCTCCACTAGCTCGACCCCTTGAGGAGCAAGATGAACGCGAATCCCAGAGGCTGTGGCACGATGTCACTGAAGCCGTGAAGCGGAGAGATCAAGATGTAGCGACTGATGCAAAGGCAAAGGTTGAGGAAAGACAGCGAGAGGAAGCAGCAAAGCGCAACAGTGAGGGAGTTGACTGGAGTCCACAATTATTCCGCAGGGTCCAGGCTGCTCGTGGTGGGCATGAACAAGACGAAGAGGATTTGGAGTGGATCATTAACGCGAAAGTGTGAGTCGCGTTCTCAGCCGGCCATGCCAGCATAAACTAACATTGAGCAGTGATGGCAAGACTCCCGACGAGTTGGTCAAACAAATACTACAAATTCATGCAATCCTTCCTGGACAGAAGCCGCAGCGACAGTTTAACATTCCTGTCCGATCGAGCACTCAGCAGTCCAGCGTAGAACCCATTGACCGAGAATCCGCCCCTCAACAACAAACACCACAGCAGGCAACCCCGCCGGACGCTAATTCACCGCAAAATACTGTGCAGCAGACCGCTCCAAATGACTCCGTACAGCCAACACCTTTTCAGCCTGCACCGGTGCCTGCTTCCCAGAATCCTCAGGAGGGGGTCGGTCAACCCATCAGTGCCGGAGGTGCGGCGCACCTTGAACCCACTCGGTCAGTCGCGAAGAACACGTTCCCTACAGACCCAGCAAATCCATCCGTGGTACCCATGGGAAAGCCAAGATCACAACCAGATGTGATCTCCAACAGCACAAAGGCAAAGCTCGATGCGGAGCTACCGCCTAGCAAGTTGCTGAACTCCAATCCCGCAAAAGAGCCACACAGGGACGATATGCTGCGGCGGAAAGACAGCGAGACACACGAGGACGACGAGTTTGTTGACGCGCAATCATAGGTTTCTGTGCGCGCAATTTTCTCGTCTCTCCTCTTTTCCTGCCTTGGACTGCGTGATTGCACGCAGAATTTTGGCTTACATACCCGTATCTGAGATATCTTAATGTCAAAAGACTAGTTTGGAGTGTGATAGATGCTGCTACAATACGTTGTATCCGAATTCATATGAGCGGCAGTGTACCTTCGGAACTGTTGATGTGATGCAGGGAACGAACTCTGGCCCGATCTGGAGACGGCCTAGCGCTTTCCAAACCTAAGCCACGGATACAACTTGACTTCTTGCCTACTTGACCTACTTCATCGTCCCCTCAACCTTGCGACTCGCACTAATTGAATACATCTAAACGCCTCCAGGACACACCCAAGGCCGCCATCGCGCGTGCCATCTAGTCTTCGCTCGAAGTAATCCCGCGGCACAGACCCGCGTCTGCCTAACCAACACCTAGGTAAAGTTATGTGCTAGACTACACAACAAAAGCCCAATATACTCGCCATTTTTTTTTCAAAACTCCATCTTGCGATGGGCTTCGATTGCTACTGCGCGCTGTGTTCCGGGCCGCTGGGCATATATAGCGTCAAACTCGGCTCAGATAAGTTGAGGCATCTTGCGAAAAGGCGCAAAAAGGTTGAGAATAAGAGGAGGAGATTGGAAGGGGAAGATGTGGTGAGTGAGGATGAGGATGGGGATGAGAATATGAATGAGGGGGTTGAGGGTGGAGATGGTGGGGGCAATGAGGGAGGCGGAGGTGTTCAAGAAATGGAAGAGGATGGGGAAGATGTAGAAGAGGTGGAAGAGGATGCAGGAGAAGTGGAGGAGAACATGGAAGGATTGGAAGAGGATGTAGAAGAGATGGAAGAGACCATGGAAGGTGGATCCCAATATGAGGGATCTGATCAGGGAAGTGGGGACGAAGATGAAGACGGTGATGAGGACGGCGATGAGAAAGATGACGATGAGAGCCTCGCCAGTGACGATGATTTCTCCGATAAATGGTCCCAGGCATCCGAACTGCAACAACACGGCTTCAACTTTCGCGATAGCTCCGAGGACGAGACGAGTAGCATGTTCAGCTTTTATGAAGAGCACTCCTACGACCCAGAAAAACTCGGTCGAGGGATGTCCAGTGGCTAGATTGCTGTCGGGCTTTGGCGCTCAATGGAGAACTGCAAGGCCGTAAGAAGGCATTCTTGAGTGGCAGAGGCCGATATGATGATTATGTGAGTGAGGTACGTGTCGGCTCGGCGTTCCCGGAATGCTAGCATGGGTTTTCGCAGTTTGGTTTTAATGTCCAATCGTTCGGCCTCGATCCAAGGGATACAGGCGTGAGCCAGCACTCTACGTATCACGCCTACGAACCTGAGAAGGATAGCCTTTGTTTCCCTATCCACGAAGCATGTTTCAAGATCTTGACAGAATGCCTCGCCACAGAGGAGAGGCAGAAAGTCGACAAAGACGTCTTGTACGCAGTCATGCAGCAAAACACAGAGAACATGGCCAGGAAGTTGAACCTTGACTATGGTACGGTCGAGGGCGCGGATCAGTTCTGGGAATGCATTGCGGGCGAGGAAGGGGTGGCTATGGATCCGACGACGAAACCTGGGATCGAAGATGTTGTCAAGAGTAAGCTGCCTGCTCAACTATTTGACCGGCCCGTTGCACAGTCGCATAGCTTGGCGCACAAAGTACGCGATGATCCTCTCACGACACTGCCATATGACGTCCTACATGGGGTCTTCGCGCACCTTTCGCTCAAGGATACACTCTCGCTCATGAAAGCTTCATGGCATGTTTTAGAGTCCACTCGCGACCCGACATTCTGGAGACTAATGATTCGAGTACACATCACCAATTTCTTCTGGGAGCTTATGGACCTGCTCCAAACCACCACGTTCCCCGACACGTTTGATTTGAAAGGCATGTTTCAATGGCTTGATCAGACCACCAAAGGCAGCTTCGCTATGGAAGGCCCGATGATGGCCATTGCCAATCGCCGCCGCATATGGGACGTGTGCCAACAACTAGCACCACTATACTACGAGAAACTCCATACTGATGACTACATTGACCCCCCAGAAGCTGAAGCTGAAGCTATTGTGGCGACTGCACAGGTATACCACTCAGCAGTCACCATGTTTCCCATACCCGCGGAAACAAAATCAGTCACAACGCAGCTCATTCGATCGTGGTCTGAAATCAGTTACCGGGCTTGCGACTTCGAAACCTACTGGACCGGGCAATACGGACACCTGATCGGCATCAGCGTGGACTTTGGCTCCGGGAAGCGCGTCTTTGGTAGCACTGAAGGCGTGCCTGGTCAAAGTCTGCACATAGCCGCAGGCGATTGGATCAAAGAGATTAGAGTCTTCTTTCGGCCAATACACGAGCGTGGGAAGTTTGATAGGGAGAATGGAGAGGAGGTGGGTCCGATGGATGCGCGGAGTGCTGGGTCGTCGAAAGATTCAGGGTATGGATGTGAGCTATACTTGACGTGGACGATCATAACGTAGCCAAGTGCTGATAATATAGGTCTATCTGAGGTCTGGGGCGCACAAGTGTGTGCGGTCAGGCAATAGCGGTACTATTCATCGCTCATTTGATGTGCTACCTGGCATGCACATCGTCGGCTTGACAGGCGAAGTAGCATCCGTAAGTTCACTTTCTGCCCTTCTTATGTATCACTAACACACATCATCCCAGAATGGCGGCGTAAGCAAACTCGGCCTCGTACAAGCACCCGATCCAGATATTCCGCCTCCACCAAGCTCTCCATCATACCGCCCATTCCAGAAACACCTATGGGCCTCCAGCGGCGAAAGTACCTGGCGCTATATTACCGGCGGAGAGCCAGTCTGGTCTCACCCGCATTTTACCATCTATACGTTCCCAGCCCCGACATTTGCAACCGAACCACGATTCCTTCATCCCGACCACCTCGCGCACAGCGTCTTACTCTTCGCTACGCAAGATCGCACAGGATACTCTCGCTTGCACCGCATCTCCACTATACAGATGCCTGATGAGCACAGCAACGAAAGCATCATAGGACTAGCAGCATTCCAACCAGATACAAGGTGGAATCCGTCAGGCGCTCCTCGCGCTAAACACGGGCATGAGTGGCACATTGGTAGCAAAGGACCCGTGCCGGCGATGATAAGCAAGAAGTGGGCAGAGGTCAAAACCTTCGATGACTTGAAATTGTGGGATAATGTTGAGACATACGCTGAGGAATACATGCGGCATTTCGATATCGATGGGGCTGGTGGAGAAGTTGTTGCAGAGGTGCATGTCACCAAGAATCGCAGGAGCTTGAGGCTTGTTACCAATCGCGGAAGAGAAGCGTAATTTGGTGAGAAGAGTGAGGGGAAGAAATGGGAAGAGGGCAAGGTCGCGGGAGAAGGAGAGCTAATCATTGGCGTGACGGCGTGTTTTGGCAGACTCGGTAGTTGAAGTCCGACGGCGAAGATGTGGAGTCACTGGGGCATGACTGATTTGGGAGTCGTTCTAGTCAACACCGAAGCGAAGTGAAGCACTCCTCTCACGCTTCAAAGTATTCTTCCAGCGGGACAGTGGATGTGGTGTGCGCCCTGTGCAGAATAAGGAAATCGAACATGGTCCGTTAGGAGCGCTGCATCGCCTAGTTTGACAAGTTGGACGACGACAGTTCATAGTCAGATCTCGAGACAATGCATACAACATCTAAGCAGTAACATTTGTATACATTCGTTACCAGGACCACACCGCGCCCAAGTACTCCAGCGTTCTCCACGTCTTTTTTCCCCGCGCCCGTTTATTCAATCGTGACATCGAAACAGGTGCTAAATCTCGCCTTCCCACCAAACGACCACACCCAAACCATCATATGCCTTCCCTTCTCCATACATTCCGGTCTACCAGCAGCGTTAGTATTCCTTCATTCCCCCTTCACACAGAACAATTATACTTACAAATGCAACGTTTGCCAATTCCCCTTGTCAACCAGTCCCTGCGGCGGCGTCCACACATTCATATCCGCCGGAAACGCAAAGCTCTCGTCGCTGAATCCATTCTCTTGCACCAGAGTATCTGGAGTTAAATCACTAACATCCACTAGGTCCTTCTCCTTCTCGCCGGCCCAGTAAATGGCGACTTTGCCGGGATCGCCTTTGCCGCCGGCGTTGGACCCGCGGGAGTGCCCGTTGCCGCCGAACATGAGCTTTAAGCTGGCACCTGCTGTTGCGGTAGCCATGGGCGCGGGATTCTTCTGATTCGGGAGATTGGGGTCGGGTGCTAGACGATATGTTGGACTGCGTTGGTCTGGGTGGCATGCGTGCGTATCCTTGTTTCCGGCTGCGCCTTGGAGATCCCACAGGTAGTGGTTGGTTTCGTCGATCCAGTCGCCGGGATTTTGCTTGTTGCGTGGCCAGCCGTGGCAGAGATCAGCGAACCAGGGCATCAGAGGGTCTGGATGTCAGAGTGTGAAGTCAGTGTATGTCTCAGCTTCAACCTGTACACATGGTTCATGTACCGATAACCTTTTCCTTCCCGTCCCTGGTTGCATTGGTCTTCATCCATTCGAGAATGTCTTTGTTGTCGTGATCAATGCAGTGGACCCAGGAATGAGCTGCTGCGAGGGGAAGAAGCATAAGAGTTGAAGTGATATTGAAAGCCTTCATGATGCTGTTAAGAAGAAGCTGAAGCTGTGACGAGTGCGATGAGTAGATAGAAGGGAAAGTATCGTAGAAGATGTATATTGGAGATTTCGATACGTAAACATTGACATTAAAACCCCGTCTTCACGTTTGCCCAATTTACACCTCGCTGTGAATACCTTGACAGCGCAGCATTGAAATTATCTTCTAGCAAACATGACAAGATTGCTTCCAATCACCCCTGGAATTGCTGGATTTTTTCCTTCACATTTCCGGCGAAGTGTTCGTCGGGTATAGCGACAGCTCTTGCCAGCAGTCTACCAAAACTTGTCGCTAGGGATCTTGGCAGACGCCATGCAAGGTCCCGAGTAAGACTGCTAATCCAGCCGTACCACCACTTGATCGTAAACACCTCGTTCTCAGCGAAGCCTACGAAACCATTGGAGCCGAACAGATTCTGCATCGACGTCAAGTTCGCTACGTAGCGCGGGATGAGTCCGGTGATATCTTCGCCAGTGCGGAAGCGAGCATCGAGGTGCTGCACAATGGTGACAAGGACCTGCAACCCAGCTTGAAAGAGAATATATCTTATAGTATAAGACACGACTGACTTCATGAAGTCAGAGGATTGGCGCATGACGAGACGTGCAGCGGGTGTTAGGGATTCTGCGAAGCGGCGATGGGGGTCCATGTCAGGGTGAATATCGGCATCAGCAGCTAAAAAAACGTCAGTGAATATGCTACTTAAACGGGACATGCCACGCCGCTGAAGTTGGCGCACCTTGACTATCGTAGGCGTCTGTGTAGCGTTAGCACCTACTGCTAGTCGGAATGGAGGCAGATACTGGCAGACTCACGTATTATGCTTGGTCGTCGATGCAGGGCAGTTTTCACATCCTCGGGCACATTATCCCATGGCGACAGGGCGCGAATGGCATAATCAACATCGCTCTCGGGATAGATGAAGAGGAAAAGGAGAAGGAGTGGGGCAAGCCAAGGGACCGGACAGAACTTTGTAAGAAGAATCGAAGTGATCACCATGACGACCTGTATGGCATGAGTATATGTTCCGAGTATCAGACTACCATAACCTTACCGAGTATGTCCATCCTCTTCGGACCAAGAGCTCATATTCGCGCTCTACGTCCGCTACATCCTTGTCGTCCTCGTCATCCTCGTCGGTATCGGTGGAATCACGTATCTTCTTTGGTAAGCTCTGTCGGTAAGAGCTTGTATCGCTGTCGAAATCTTCGAGGAAGTCGAGTTGTCTGCGAAACGCAAGAGGATGGGGGTCCTGGGCGACTTTGTCGCGGACACGTAGATGGATGATCTGTACATGCTGTAGTGACATCTGGGAAAACTTAGTATTTCGCAAGCACTTTTTTAAGATAGAGTTGTAAATGTATGTGATGATGGCAGTTGTTGCATGTGCGCAGCCATCGTCTAACAAAGAATGGGTCAGTGCCGGATCCATAAGGCCCATCGAAGCAGCCGCAAAGGGCAAAGCTTCTACCTACACAAAGGTGTCGAGTTACATTCTCAGACCTACTTGATCATGTAACAATGAAAAGACAGCTGTCCAGTCCTATGGTGCTCCTGGTTGGAAAGGGTCGTGTGGCGTCAAACCTTTGGCTCACAATTCTTGGGAAGCTAACCGAGTTATCTCAGCCTCTTGTTGCATAATTTCCGTCGTCAAACAAGTTATCATTTTTTGGCGAAGCTGAGGCCGCGATGGTGTGTGCTCAGGGGGTGTTAGATTTCTGCCAGCCAGATGCGCGGCAATCTGCGGGGCGCCGCGTGCTTGCCAGACGCTTGACTGCACCACAACCCGACGCGCTCGCATGTTCCGTCACTTGATGACGATGATGTGCGTTCGAGGCCATTGCTCTACTGACATGGCGATTGCGTTGTACAAGACGCGTGAAGTGTGTTCGCTCACGGTATCTGTCTCTGGGATAAAATGGAAGGGTGTGGGCTCCGACGTCATCATGCCGAACCGCGCGACGCGCATACACCCAGATCATCGCGGCTCTCTTATGCTGGCGCAGAACAAATAGCAAGCGCTGGAAGATTTTTATAAACACACTGATCTGGAACATGTCGTCTAATTCGAAGCAGCTCAAGAACCAGAAATTTGGCCATCTGCCTCTCTCAACCTCTGGCGCTCAAGAGACAACATTGACTGTACGTGTGAATGAGAAGCCCCGGAAACAGAACGTCCTATTGATCACGTCTAGGGCAATGCACTGTTACGAACTCCCTACTTCAATAAAGGCTCGGCCTTCAATAAGGAAGAACGCGATACTTTCAAGCTCCATGGCCTGCTTCCCACCAACATCCAGACGCTCGACGAACAAGTGAAGCGCGCATACGCCCAATACAGCTCTCGTCCGAATGACCTCGCTAAGAATACTTTCATGACGAGTCTGAAGGAGCAGAATGAAGTGCTCTACTACAGAATATGGACTTGATAAGCGCCCTGACAAGGCTCAAGCATTGCTGACGTCGTACAAGCTCATACTAGACCACCTGAAAGAAACGTTCTCCATCATCTACACCCCGACCGAAGGTGACGCGATAGCCGACTACTCGAGGCTCTTCCGACGACCCGAAGGCTGTTTCCTAAACATTGGTGACGCAGACCGCGTCGACGACGATATCAATCAATGGGGCAATGCTGAGGACATAGACTTGATAGTCGTGAGCGACGGAGAACAGATCCTGGGCATCGGCGATCAAGGAGTAGGCGCCATCTTGATCAGTGTTGCGAAGCTCGTTATATACACACTGTGCGCTGGGATACACCCGTCTCGAACTTTGCCTGTCGTGCTCGACTGTGGTACTGACGTGGGTCTATGTTCCACAGGCATCTACATCATGCTAAGAGAAGACAGAACAAGGATCTACTTGAAGACGATCTCTACCTCGGCCAGCGACGGCCAAGAGTACGAGGCGAAGAGTACGACAAGTTCATCGACAAATTCATATCAGCGTGTAGGAAGTGCTATCCCCGGGCATACATCCACTTTGAAGACTTCGGCCTCAACAATGCGCGCAGGATCCTCGACAAATACACGCCTCAGATCGCATGCTTCAATGACGATGTCCAAGGAACGGGATGCGTGACGCTGGCGGCTATTATGGCCGCCTTCAAGGCAAGCGGAATCAAATGGGAGGAAGCTCGATTCGTCATGTTCGGGTCGGGCTCTGCTGGCACTGGTATTGCAGATCAGATCAAAGACGCCATCGCACAAAATACTGGCAAGTCAACCACGGAAGCGGGAGAGCAGATATGGTAAGTGCAGCATCCCGATACGGGCGTATGTTCATACTCATAGCGTCAAGGTGTGTTGACAAGCCCGGCCTTCTACTCCAGGGCAAGAAGGACCAGCTTACCCCTGCACAAACACCATATGCTCGAGATGACAAGGAATGGGAAGGAAAGGAGCATCAAAATCTCTTCTCGGTAGTCAAGGAAGTGAAGCCTCACGTCCTAATTGGCACGTCAACCAAGCCCGGCGCATTTTCCGAGGACGTTGTTCGAGAAATGGCTAAGCATGTCGAGCGTCCAATCATCTTCCCGCTATCTAATCCAACTCGACTGCATGAAGCAAAGCCGCAAGACTTGTACGACTGGACCGATGGTAAAGTGTTAGTCGCTACCGGTTCCCCGTTTCCACCAGTCAAGCACAATGGCATGGAGTACGATATATGTAAGCGTCTGTCGCTCTATGTACCTCATCTATCGACTGACACTTGCACAGCTGAATGTAACAACTCAGTAACATTTCCTGGCATCGGCCTCGGTGCTGTCCTTAGTCGTACACGCCTCATGACATCCGCAATGCTCGTTGCTGCCGTTCAGGCACTCGCCTCTGCCGCACCTGTTCTCAATAACACCGGCGCTGGCTTACTCCCTGATGTAGAAGATGTGCGCGAAATCAGCGTCAAGATCGCCCGAAACGTCATCAAGCAAGCTGTAGAGGACGGTTTGGCGCAAGAGAAGGACATTCCAGACAACGACACCAACTTGGAAGAATGGATTCGCGAGCAAATGTGGACGGCAGAGTACCGCCCGCTGAAATTAGTGGGAGAGAGCGATGCTGACGCGCATGCGAGAGGCGAGGCAGGAGTTGCGTCAGGTCAAAGAGCAGCGAGGTTCGAGCAGTAAGTAGAGCCGGCGTATGTCAGGTAGTAAGTGCATGTTGCCTCCTGACAGTACCCTTTTCATGCTAGGCAAACACTCGATATTACGATCAGCTTCTCGAGTCACCGAGTTGCATGAGATAGGCTAACTACCCTCACGGCGGATACAAATAGTAGTCGCTGGGCTTTTGCACAATCGCGACGGCTTCATACCAGCGATTAAGTCACGAGATCCTCCTAAGTTGCCCTTACGTCAAGCCGGGTATCACGCAAGCGCCTCAGCTTGCGATGCACCCCGCCGTGACTTCACCAGCCGTTTGTTCGAGATCACTTGACTAGTCTGACATGTCCCCTGACATACCTGTTTGTTTACTCGCCGCCTACAAAAGGCGCTTAAAAGGCGCTTTAGTCCGCATCCATGTCCGATATCAAGCTATCTTCGTGTAAATCGTGGGTGAAGGAGCCGAAGTCACTGTTTGCTTACGAGTAACACGGGCAAGGTGAAGGGGAATCCGCCCGCCGCGCTCACCGTGGATCCGAGTGTTATATAAACAGCTTCCCCACCTACCTTCTGAGTTCTTCTTTCTTACTCCATTAACAGTAATCAAGTCAACTTTGCTTGTCTCTTGTCCCTTTCAATTAATTCTTCTTATATACTGTTCTTCAACACCAAGGTCAAGATGTCTTTCCCGCCCAATCGCAATCACCAAGGACCATCCGGCTACAAGCATGGTCCTCGCCGTCAAGCTCAACTCCCTTCCCAGAGCGGCATCACCTTCAACGGCTCTCCAGGCCAACAGCCTGTGCGTCCTCCTGTAACACCGTCCTCGCCTCCTCGGACTAGCCCTCCTTTCCCGTCCATGGTCTTCGACCGAAATGCTCCACAAACCGACTTTCAGCGGTGGGGTGGAGAACAGCTCATGCCATTCCTGCGCTGGGCTTATCCAGTCTACCATGCAAACGGATCTGTTGCTGCCAACGCCGGCTATGAGTCTGACATCGACAACGCCGTCCATCTCTCCGAGACCATCGTATGTATTCCTTCTTTCCTTCTTCATTTATAGACGCTAACCCGTTAATAGGACACTTTCGATGCCGATCCACGTCTTGCCGGAGAGCTCATCATCCGCATCGCCAACCCCACCTTGGGCTCCTCTAGCATGGATTGGATTATACAGAACCGCTCTCTCGTCGAGATGTTGTTGTACCGCCACTACCAGCGCCACGGCGGTCTAGTGCTTCCTCCTCGTGCTGACGCCGTCACCGCCATGCACACACATGAGAGTGCGGTAGCTGGTGTGCGAGGCGATCCGCGCGTTCACCCTAATGATTATCCGCGCATCAACTTTCCGAACTGGCGTCAGACGGCCCTTCCTACATCGGCTGAGCAGAACAAGAGTCCGACTGGTGGCAAAGGTAAAGGTCCGCTCCACAGGCCTCTAGGTGGTAACCCCTTCGGCGCTCCTGGTGACCATCGTCGCCCTCCCGGGGGTGGTGGTGGAGCATCTGGAGGTGGTATCTCTTTCTAAGGAGCAGAATGAGGCTTAGTCACTTCCAGATGAAGTGATGTTAGGATGATAGATGGAGAACTAGTGTATTTGACAGCGCTCTGGATAGAAGCGTAGAAGTCTAGAAATAGTTCAAACGACAGTGTGTATCATAACAGACTATGCTCGTTATTGTGCCCTGACTTTCAGGATACTAAAGTGTATCATGTATTCTAGAGTTTCAGACAGATGCGTACACATTCTGATGTACTGATTACCTTCTCGCATTATTATTGTATTCGTGATGTTTTCTTATAGTCTAGCGTTGTCTTACAGGCTCTCTCATAAATGAGGTGATAGCGCTTTGAGTACCTCCTCGAATGATCATTATTTCATGACATCTCTGTAATAGTCTAGTGTCGTCTTTCAGGCTCTCCAACGGATGATTGATTAATGTACTAAGATTGTGCTAGATTCAGTGTTTTGAGTACCTCCTCGCATCACCATTGTGTTGATGGCATACTCTTAATAGTTTAGTGCCGTCTTTTAAACTCATTGGCGATTAAGTCAAGGATGTACTGATGCCATGCCAGTTTCAATATTAGGTTAGTCACTACACGGAGAAGATACAGTGTACCCATCATGAGACTCCGACATCTGAGCTCACTCGATCATGTCTCGCTCTTTAGCAGAGTTCGGATGATCATTTCTGCCATCACATAGTCGCGATGCGATCACATGTTGCCATCGCCATAGTATAGTGACCTCGGCGCCACGAGGTGTAGAGTAGCTCGTGATCTGTTAGAGTTTACTTATAATGACGTACTGGCCGCTGCTATCAGCATCAATTTCATGTCCGCCTATATCCGTCCGAGCGTTAGGCGCAGAGTGAATACTGCCAGCGTCGTCACGAGCGCGAGCTAGTCAGGGGTCCCACCCTCACCTATATATCATTTTTTTGCCTTACCTTTACCTCCCCTCTACACTTTACCGGCCACGCCCACAGGATCTCTCAACCAACTCCTCAAACCCGAATTCGCCGACATAGCGATGGCGGCCAAGTACGCCGCGTTAAACGCCAAAGTCGAGTACATCGCATGGGTAGAAGAGGAACTCATACCTCTCCTTATTGACGCCTACGGAAAGCCTGTCAGGTACTGGCGACAAGCAGCGAAGAACGCAGAGCAGAGCGTTGGTAAACTGGTAAGTGATCTAGTGTCGCATACGCGCCAGTCACGGTCGTTGCTAACGCCTTGTCGTCCAGCCGGTCTACGAGGACTTCGACTCCACAGTGGAGCGCATCCGCCTCCTTCTAGTCAACAAGGACATCCTGACGCGGGCCGAAATCAAAGACTTTGGATGGCTTCGGACCAAGTGGCCTTGGTGTGTTGGCATCTTTGTGCGACACGCGCTCAATCATGGACCATATCTGCTGGCATCTCTGGGTAAGGAGCCAAATCCTGATCACGTCCGTCAGAAGGTCAAGAAGCCAGAGGATCAAGACATATACGTCTACTGTGGGAGACTGGCGGTAGAGTAAGTGAAGCGATCTTTGAAAACAAGGATACAAGCTGAGTATACAGCGACGAAGTGCGCCCTGAGGATAGCTTCAAGAATCAGAAGCAGAAGAGGGTGCGCAAGCCTTGCTGGCGCCAGGGTGAGAAACAGAGCGACCATGATGCTTCCGAGCCAGCGAAACCCCAAGACGATGAGCAGAGTGTGCGAAACGTCTGCGAGCCGCGAGAGCCAAACTTGCCCCAAAAGGATATCGAGGAACACGCCGTCGTCGAAGCACCATCGAAGAAAGCGCTCAACTCTTCACTGGAGCGTCTGGGAGTCGCGGGTGAGAAAGGACGCCCTGCACGCGAGCTTGACAGCGACCTACCTCTGCCTGTTCATCAGCTTCCGCCACGCCCCAAGTTCGGCAACCATGGCCTCATAGGCCCTGCAAAGCTGAAGCAGAAAGCCGGGCCGCGTGCATATCCGCAGTGGGGTACTAAGACTATGTTGAAGTACCGCGAGCAGTCCCCGTACATTCCGAACCAGAATGGTTTCCCGAATGGTGTACGCGGTCAGCCCCATATGTACAGCAATCGTCCATCCAACGACATGGGTCAGGGTGGCTTCCCGACTCCTCCGTATCAGCCTGGCTCATTCGGCCAGCCCTACCAGTATAACAGCATGCCTCACCTCTTCCTGCCGCCCTACCAGTATGGTGCTCATGGTCAGTCCTACCGAGAGTATGGCACCGGAATACCAGCACCTCACCAGGCCCATGGTAGCTTCCACGCACCCTACCCAAGCAGCACACCTGCTCTACCGGCACCTTCTCTTGCTTTCCAAGGCATGCCTTCAAGGTCGAGCAAACATCATCTCCGCTTTGATGCGGATGATTTCGTACCAGAGTCTCAGGGTCGTCGCTTCTAGAGCACCTCTGTGTTAGTTCGCTGGTAGATGTTGGCCGCAGTAATCGCAGAAAGTTGATGCATGGGTATGCATCGACCAGGGCAAGGTCCCGAGGTCGTAAGCGGCTTTGTGTTTGCTGGTATCCCTAATCGTCACCGTAGATGCTGGGCCTATAGTAATTGCATGTTTTTGGGTAATACATATGCTGTCGTCCTGTCGTTGAAGTTCCCGTAGACTGATCTACCAGCCAATGAGCAGATTTCGCGTGACATGCCACTTCGCGCAAATTAACCCCCGAAGCTCCTTCAGCACCTCCAGCAAACGCCACCCAACTACGCCGCACACACGATCTACTCAGTTGCAGGAAGGCGATATCGTGGTGGAACAACCCAATCCTACGTGTGGCCTTGGCCCGCCGTTAGCATGTGCCCAAAAAGGCAGGCACAAGGAAGACGGCCTTGGCCCAGCCTGGGCATTCGCGACCAAGCGCGCTGCCACGACGTCGGCTGCATGGAAGCATCCACGACGTTATCTTTCCAATCTTAGCATCTACTTGGCATGTCTTTTTCAATCTTTTGGCCGAAGTGCCGTGGCTGCGGAGCTGGGATTAGTCCTCAGAACTGGCGTGCGCATTTCGACTCTCCTCCCTATCTCTACCTAACCTGGTATGCCTGACCTGGAACCATGGGCTTGGAACTCTAAAGATCACGCTTACTTGCGGCAGCTGCACCGAAGCATCGTAAAGCAATCCTTCGAAGGGACTAGGCACAACTTCGCTATGCTTAGACCGATCAACGCAGTTTTGATGTCGCGATAACAAGGGCTCAACGAGTAATGTTCGAGACCATGAAGCGCAGAAGTGCGGCACTGTCGCGTGTAATCCCTGTACCGCTCACGTCCAATATCTGGTCTGGATGCTAGTACCAATACTATATGAGGAGGGATGTCGTCTACCTCGAGGATCGTAGGCGCTCTCCCTATCTGTCAGTGACGTTTCATTGCCCTTGAGCAACTGTCACAATGGCTGCCACAACCAACGTCAAGACCAGCTTGGAGATCACCAAGGGCGCAACGGTCTTCGACCCTATCCCCCTGGATACCAGCTCCTCGAACTCGCTCAGCGACGAGAACACCACCCTTCTGGGACCGTTCCCCACTGAGGAGGAATGGGCGACTTTGCCGCGTGTGGCTGGTTCGATCCCATGGCAGGCATGGACTGTCGCTATGGTCGAGTTCGTTGAGCGCTTCAGTTACTACGGAACAAGTGCTGTCTGTATGTAAACCGTATACAAGGATCGCGAGCTCAAGTACTGACTATGCCTAAGTCGTGAACTTCATTCAAAAGCCCCTCCCTCCGGGCTCGCGAACTGGTGCTGGTTTCTTGAAGAAGCCAGGTTCTGGTGCGCTTGACATGGGACAAAGAGCATCTACGGGTCTTACCATGTGTACGTTGGACTTGTCAGGGGCGCCCAACGTAGCTAATGTCTTGCAGTCAACCAGTTTTGGTCCTACATTACCCCTCTTGGTGGTGCCTGGTTGGCCGATGAGTACTTTGGACGTTATCTTACGATCCAATACGCCAATATCATCGCTATCATCGGTCACATCCTGCTTATATTCTCGGCTATTCCCCAGGTCATCACCAAGCCCGATACTTCGATTGCCATCTTCTCGGTCGGTCTCATCATTATGGGCATTGGAACTGGCGGCTTCAAGTCGAACATCTCGCCTCTCATTGCAGAACAATACAAGGACCAAAAAGCATACGTTCGCGTCAGGAAGAACGGTAACAAGGAGATTGTTGATCCTGCAACCACCACAGCTCGTATCTACATCTACTTCTACTTCTTGATCAACTGCGGTTCGCTTACCGGATCCTTGGCTATGGTATACTCTGAGCGTAAGTCACTGGTTACCACCTGCGTAAAGTCAATGTATGCTAACTCCACATCAGATTTTGTTGGATTTTGGCTGTCATATACATTGCCTACGATCTGCTACTTGCTCTGCCCGCTTATGTTGCTCTTCTTCAAGAAGCACTACAAGCTGTCGCCACCCACGGGATCTGTCATGGGAAGAGCCGCGAAGCTGATCCGCTTTGCGTTCAAGAAGAGCACCAAGAAGAACTGCTTGAAGGATGAGGGCTTCTGGGAGCGAGTTAAGCCTAGCACAATCCGTGCCAATGGTGAGACCCCACCCGCCTGGATGACCTTTGACGATGCCTGGGTCGACGAGGTCCGTCGTGGTGTTATTGCCTGCAAGGTTTTCTTGTGGTACCCACTATACTGGTACGATACCCCTACTCCAAGTTGTATGTTGTCTCTCAAAAGTTGAGAATAGCCCTTAGAGGGTTATTGAGATAATAGGCTTTTGAGTGCAACGAACACGTAACTTCCTCGTTTTTGAATACTTGCTAATCAGTTTTGTGTAGGTTGGCGTACAATCAAATGACCAACAATCTTGTATCTCAGGCCAACACCATGAAGCTCGGCAAGACTCCCAACGACATCGTCGCCAAGCTCAATCCCATCTTCATCATCATCGTCATCCCCATCATGGATTTTGGTGTTTACCCCGCTCTCCGAAAGATGGGTGTCAACTTCACACCGATTAAAAAGATCACTGCCGGTTTTGCTCTGTCTTCATTCGCCATGGTATCTGCCTGCGTCATTCAGTGGTACATCTACAGCATGTCACCATGCGGCAAGAACATCAACAAGCTCAGCAAGACACGTAAGGACTGCAGCGCTGATATCTCCGTCTGGGTCCAAGTCTTCCCGTACGGCCTCATTGGCATGTCTGAGGTGCTCGCTTCGATCACTAAGCTCGAGTACGCGTACACCAAGGCTCCCAACAACATGAAGTCCACCATCCAGGCCATCGCTCTGTCCACCTCGGCCGTGTCCGCCGCTCTTGGTCAAGCTTTCGTTTCTCTGTCCGAAGACCCTCTCTTGGTATGGAACTATGGCTCTGTTGCTGTTGTCGCAATGATTGGTGGTGTTGGTTTCTACTTGACTTTCCGCAAGACCGATCGCGAGGAGGACGCTATGAACAACCTCAAGGAGAGTGCATACATTGGTAACAAGAAGGAAGACGATGTGGAGAACGTCGAGACGACCATCATTCGAGACGAGAAGAACGAGAAAGGTGCATTGAACTAAGCGCACCTGGATCGATAGTTTTTTAAATGCTACACGGTTCATGAAAAGGAGCAAATAGTCGCTGCAGAGCGTAATGTAAAAGTTTTGATGTTATTTAACCAAGCTGTATGAAGGTTGTCGATTTTACTATTCATCGATCGTTGTTATTTCAGGCCATCTGGCGTACCTTTGGTCTTTTGAGTTTCTTTACCAATCGCGCAAGTGCAACTGCTTGTCAGAACGCGTCTTCTAGGTCACGGGAACTCGCGTCTTGATGTCGTGTTACCACGTGCGCCTTGGCGCGATTGCTTCTACGCGCGCTTTCCTTCATACCACGCAGTGCAAGTGCAGCACATATTTTACTCATCTCGGCAAATATCTAGCATCCATCATCCCAACCACAGCTTGCCTTTCTCCATCCTCCGCCATTCAGCTGTTCAGGACATCACAATGCCTGTCACGACGTAAGTAACTACGAACGGTATCTCCGCCCTACTCACTAATCCGCTCTAGCCGCGCAAAGACCAAGAGCCATATGCTCAGCAGAATGGTGGCCAATAGGGAGAAGAAGGCCGGAGAGCAGAGCAGTGAGCCACCACGTTGCCGATTGCTCGAGCTGCCTCCTGGTGAGTGAAATGACGTCCTTTGGATTACGAAGGTATGCTAAGCTGAATCCAGAGTTGCGCAACCAAATCTACCACTTCGCCGCCGAGGCCGAGTTTGAGAGTGACGGCAGGGTACCACCCGTCATCACCAAAGCCCGACAAGAGCCAACAGCTGCTACTGCGTACAATCCGGGCGCCCGTACATTCATAGGCCTCACGCAGTCGTGTAAGCAGATTCGAACCGAGTACCGCGTCCTGTGGCTTCGTGATTCGAGCATCCGAATCAAGCTTGAGAATGTTCAGTCCTACATGTCGACATTCTATCCCAAAGCCGAGGACTACTCTAACGCCCCGAAGCTTCTGCTGATTTCTTGGGACCATGAGAACGACGGCTACGACGAAGAAGTCTTGTTCGACATCACTCTCTTGCTCCGCATTCGGGCCTTCTGTCCAAGCAATGTCATCCAGTTTGTTTGCCGCAGACTAGTGGAGTTCGATTTACCATATGTAGACTGTTTCGAATGCGGGCACAACATTAGATGCAATTGCCATACCGAGTGCGACCACGAAGACACCATCGAAGAAGTCATGTTCGACGTTCATGTTGACTACCATTACATGATGGTACTCAATGAGCTGCTCGCTAACAGCAACGGGGCATGGCTCAAAGCACTCCGAGACGACGCGAGAACCCACCACATGAAGATCCAATGCACAGCCGATACCGAAGATCAGCACCTGACGGTCTATCTCCACTTCTGTGCGGGTCGTGCACCTGCAGTCATCACCAAGAGAGCCATGCACAAGGGCGCAATCCGCTATCTACAATCCATGGGCCTCCTTGGTATGCATACAAGCAAAGCTGTCGACTTCGTCGTTGGAGAAGCAACCGGCAAATTCACACGCCACTCACAAGGCTGTCGTGTCGCGGTACCGACGTATAACCAGATCGAGATCGCCGGGACTACCAAAATGCCATCTGATCATGTCGGTGACAGATCCTCAACCCCTTAAGCATCACATCTCAAAGTCTCCCTGACCACTGGAACCCCATGGCTTACGACGTATTATGCGTCCCCGATCGATGACTGAGTGTACGGTCTTCAATCTTCCTGAGCAGAGATAGTACATATATTCCCATCGTCTTTGTTGAGTAGACCTACATGATAAAGTAGCAATTCAATACTTCATCAATTACATGGCTTGTTCTCGTCTCTAATTCTTTTGCGAAGAATCTGGAATACGACCAAGTACGCATTAGGCTTAAGCAGATACCCGCTTTGTGTTACATGCGCGCTTGTGGAGCTTTGGACTGAAGCCTGAGAAATTTGCATTTCACATCAGTTACGAGGCTGCCGCGCAAGTGAAACGATCTGTGGCAGGCACGAAGTCTTTTACAGCCTGTCCACCTTGAATTTAGGCTCGTATTAAGTGCACGGAGTGCGAAAGAACTATATGCGCGCTTTCCAATTCCATCCTACAAGTGACACCCGGGTTGCTACGAGCAATGCTCCTCCGACAAAGAACGAAGAGCCTGCCCAGATATTTGCATAAGTATAGCTTCCGTGGTTGATTTGTATCAAAGCACCGGCAAGGGGTGGGCCAGTGAAACTGGAGAAACTGACGATAGTAAATGCCATCCCCATACGCACACCAGTCTTTTTCAGGTCTGGTGTACGGTTCATTGAACCAATAATCGCGGGCCAGAGAGCTTGGATCACAGCACTGCCAGATCCATAAATGACTGCGAACACATATAAAGTCCCAACAGTGTGTATACCAGTCCAAGCGAACATCATGATTCCGCAGACGAACGCAAAGGGTATGAGTACGTTGAGACTTCCGACCTTGTCGGCATAGTATGTTGGGAGCAGCCGGAAAACAAAGCCCATGCACACTTGCACAAGTAGCAAATTGATCGACTGCTGGTAGCTGGCGCCCAGAACGTTGCGTGCATAAGATCCGATGTAGAAGAAAGCAAAATAAAGGCCCCAGAAAGCGAAAAACATGCCAGCGCAGTAAAGCGAATACGGTGCGTCCTTGAAAGATTCCCAGTCAACGAGCGGTCCAGTCTTGCGCGGAGGTAAACGTGTACGGTACAACGAGATGGTAATGATGTTCAGAACGAGCATGATAAACCCAATAATGCGAATTGCGAGGCAGGCATTGCTGAGCAATGACGGGAAATATAACGCCTCCAGTGCATGAGCCCAGAGCAGTAATTCCAAGCGCGAAGGCGCGCCGCTTCGCAAAGTATGTCGATACCAGTGCCATGGCTGGGCAGAACTGCAGGCCATTCGCGATGCCGAGACAGATCGCTTGCGACAAGAACAAGTGCCACAACTTTGTCGATTCAGCCATTGTGAAGATGCCGAGAAGCTGAAACACAGCGCCGGCTATGTACACTGGTCGAAAGAGGCCGGCATCAGTGGCTCGGCCCGTAAATGTGCCAATGCCGAACAAAAGGAACACTTGTATGGAGCCGATCCATGATATCGTTGAGGGTTCTATTCCGAGCGTGTTTTCGTAGTATGTTTGGTACACCCCGAATGACGTGAAGAAGCCAAAGGTGGTGAAAATGGTCAGGTGGGTGCAGAAAACTTGTATCCAGGCTGTCATTCCTCCGTCTGGTGGTGGGCCTGGGTCGATCCAGGAAGATGCTGCGGATCTCCTCGTAAGCACTCTCGAAAGCACGCCTGCGGGCTCGTGTTCCATATCATTCTTCTCGGCATAAGATTGCTCTGTCTCCTCGACGGGTTGCTCGATTGTGTCATTGCCTGGGCTTGGCAGTGGCCTCGAATTGCTTCGCTTTTGCCCGGGAATAGGGTCCTTCTCAGGATCGAGCGCGCGATGCTCGGTACCCATCGCAGAGATTCGATTGAAAGCCTGATACAGGTATGCTGGGAAAAAAAGTGCAAGGCGAATTTGATATGAGAGGAGCAGGAAATCACTTATGTTGTAGGCAAGCAAAAGCTATTTCCGGGTGCTAAGGTTTTTTGCCGTCATTGGTAGTCTCGGACATAAGACCCGTTCTGCTAAATACAGTTAGCGGCATCTGTAGCTCACACTCATGCCTCTTTCAATATCACCCTTTTTTCTTTCTTAGACAAGTTACCCAAACAAATGAATCCAGCATTAACGAGGTATCGTTGCGCGTCTGGAACGTAGAAGTAAATTATCCCAGCAAGTAGACCTGTGCGCGCAGCTGAGTACCATAGTAGTGGAGAGGTCCTAATCACCTGGGCACATAGCTAATACATGGTCGAGGTTAATCCCAGGCACAGCAAGCGGCCGACATATTGAGGATCTATATGCAAATACTTTGCATCCCGGCACTGTGGTTATGTTACTACGTTCACGGTAGCTTACGCATACAGCGTCTCACAAGATCTTGGTGTTGAAGGATATGCTGAACTTGATACTCGACGCAAACAAAGCCATCTACCACGGGCTATAAGTTCTCATCGGACTGTCGGTCATTTTTCCCAATCTTCACACTAACCGCCGTAGGCTTGAAATCGATCGCAACAACCAGAACAACCTCAAATACAACGCTGACTTTCCTAGCAGCATTGAGCCGCGCTACAAAACCTACATGGACGATAGTTGGGCCTTGCCCATGGGTCATGCTCTTCTGACACTGGTCTGTCTGGCTATATAGAGATCGCATCATACCATTGTTGGTGTTCTCTGAAGATCTACTGAAAAGTGATCAAGATCGCTTAGAGTTGGCACAGAGGAGGGAACCTGTTCATCAAAATGGCCTGCACTACTGGGACATGCAGCTTGGAATTTTTCGTGGCATTGCGAGTTTGCGTTTGATTGGAGCTAATACTGACAAATCTCCGTCGATCTATCGCTGCATTGTAGTACATGCAGGATCGGAGCGAGGGTGGGCAGACTTTGCGAAATATTGAGAAGCTTTCTATTCAGCTCTCTATTTAGCTTTCTACGTGCCTCTTTATTAGGGGTGCTAGACTGCTCGAAGCTACCTTTCTTTGCACGATCGCTTCTTATGCCATAATATGTTCAGAAGAGACCAAGGTCGCCGTTCCCGATCGTCAGTGAACATTAATCGTCGGATCTAGCCTTTGAGCCATCATGAATAGATGCTAAGTGCTTGCAGCGTGGGGATTGCTCCGGTCCATTGCAATTATAGAGGTATTGTTCGCGTCATCGGGGGAGCTTTTCAGGGGTTTGGCCTGAAGCTGTCTACATACATAGCGCTGTAAGTGGTCGTTTGATGATCGAATACATCGCTGAGGAGGATGTTAAGGTACCCTACTTCATCTAAGTACGCATAGACAAACAACGGTATTTAGACGGGCATGTCATGCGGTAGTCTCTCAACATACTCAACTGGAAAAGAATCATCATAAGCAAAGTATCTACAGAAATAAAAAACGTCTCCATTCCCACTCTAAGTGCAAATCGTCTTCGCCGCGTTGCCCGTCAGAGTCCACTTGGTCTTATTCGCCGTGCACGGCGACTCCCTCACAGTGGTCCCATCGATCTTCGCCGTAATCGCAATATCCCTGGAGTTTGCAAACTCACTCCTAGCCGCGAGCCTCACTTCCCCGCCACCATTGATCGTGCCGCCCTTGATATTGATATTGTAGCAGTTCTCGAGCAAAATCGCATTGCCGCCATTATTCGCCAAATCAATGCTGCCAATCTCCGCGCCACCAGATTCAGACACGCAGAAGATGCCCCTGCCGCCGCCGCGGGATTTGACGCGGTCAATTTTGATGTTGGTGGCGTAGCCGTTGTTGATCTTGCCGGCTTGGTTGGCGAAGCGCAGCGTGGCATACCCGTTTCCTGTAGCAACGTTTTCGCCGTCGACGGTGCCAATATTGGCGTTTGTGACTTTTTGGAGGAGGAGCCCGCATTCGCCGACGTTGCGGGCGATGACGGAGCCGATTTCCAGGCGGTCGATGTTCCAGGTTTCGACGCAGTGGGAGCCGGCGCGTTTACAGTTGATTGTACCCATCTTGACGTTTGAGTTAGCCGCCTTGTCGCGCTCAAATCTGATGGCGAGTCCAGCTGTGAGGTCGAAGGTGATATCGCCAAGAGTGAGGCCCGTGGTTCCAAAAAAGCGCATGCCGAAGTACACACTACCGGTCATGTTGAGGTACGGGATGTTGACATTGGCAGCATCGGTAACCTCAATAGCACCTCTTCCGCTCTTGACAGCGGCGTTGATGGTTCCGCATCCTTCGAATGTCTTGCCGGCTTGGATGGTGATGGTGCCAGCGCCGATGGACCCTGAAGCAATCACGGAGACACGCTGACCAGCCGCAATAGAGTCAACGGCACGCTGAATAGCAGTAAGATAGTCGCCAGTGAAGACAGTGGCGCTGCCCTTCTTGGCCACGAAGGAACTGCCCGAGCCCTGGTCGTGGTCAGCTTTGAAGTTATAATACAGGGTTTCAACCACGACGGGAAAAGGCACAGTGGCATACTGTAGCCTGGAGCTATTCGCAGTGCCTTTCCTTGAAATTCGGAATCTAATAGCACTGTGTCTAGCTTCAAGCTATCGGATGGGTTGCCGTCCTGGTCGCTCTCCGTCGTAGTTTCGAACCTGTATTAGCTCAACAACAACTTACAGTAACAGTAGCATCGGGCGTCCCCGAACCACACTGCGCGACAACAGCAGAAACCAAAGCGAGCGCCGTTGCTAGGCTGGAAATGTGTACCATGATGAAGTGGAGTGATAGACCTTTTGCAGCAGCCTTACAATCTTCACATATCAAAGAAAGGCAACGTAGTTAAACAAAACATCCAGCACAAGGTTTCCCTAGCGCCATCGCACAAATTACTCCTCTCCCCCAAGACAAACATCCAAGCCCTTGAAATGAAGGCAGGGCGCACAATCCCCACCAATGGGGTTATGCACATCTTTATTTTCTCGCAGTTGGGATGCTGGGATCAGGGAAATCGTCCCGCACTAATATGACTTGTTTGATATTACCCGAGAAACCTTGAGAGTGCGCCGCCGACTTCTTTGCCTGACTACTACATTTGGCGTGTTCCTCGCTTTGAATTGGCAGCCATATGTAGCACAAGAGTCTTTCCGTAGCGACCTTGTTTTCTTGTGTAAAGTCTGAGCTATATTGCGCCATGGCACTAATGTTTCAAAGGCATCCGGAGTTTAGCGCCCAGCTTGGGAAACGGATCGACCGTTGGAACATCTGAAATGCAAACCTGACCTCGTGAAACTTCTTGGATGGCTGGAGCATTACCGATGCAGAAGGTAAGAATCGTCTGCGATGGCTTGCCTTATGCATACCCCGGATTTGCGCGGGAAAGAGACTGCTCGATGGGGGAATAGGCCGCTGCGGTGATGCAGGTTCGGGAGAATTGGGTCCGATCGGCACGTGGATGCTGGCAAGGGAACACTGTCAGGGCGCGAAGGTTCGTGCGCGTGCTTCGAGAACACTTGGAAGTATCAAGTACCTGGACAATACTGTTGCAGCGATACATGAGCCCGGATCAATTAGCATTTTTATCAGCATCCTAACTTACGGCAAAAGGTACTTGAAGGTATACGGGTTCATCAATCCGCATACAATCAGAATAGCAACTCTCTAGAGAGCGGGCATGAATTGTTGCGACGCCTGGTGACGAATGCGCTGCCAAGTCCGCCCAGCGATATGGTTTACTTCTGACATACTGAGGTGGAGTAAATGCGTCCGCGAATGGCATGCATTTGCCTCTTGGCAGTGTCTGAATCTCTGGGCTGAGGACTAGTTGGTAGGATGGTGAACTTGAACGCGTATAGCGATCTTGTGCATATTACAGAGCGTACTGCGACGCCTTGTTTCGGACTTGAGATCGACTAATATCGTTCGAGAATCCTGGGCTTATGCGCGTTGGGACCAACAGATCAAGGGTGCAAGGTAGCTCCGCCATCAACAATGCACACATAGTGTCTCGGGGACCAGTGGTGTGAGAAGAATATCATACATTCGGAGAAGCTCGTGTCTAAAGGGTATCGTTCGGTTCCATATCCAAAACTCCATTCTCAGTGATTTGACCCCATCCCAAGAATACCAAGAAAAAGATCAAGATTGTCACACGGCAATAGGTGGTGACCCAGAAAACATGTCATCATCATCGGAGAAGAAAGACGCCACTTCCTGTGTCGATATTCCAAAATCGCTAAAAGCGCATACTGTAGTATGCCGAATAGGTGGGCTGGGTCCAGCTGTTGGTCGTGTCGCTGCCGCACAACGTCGCTTTATTTGGTTTTTCGATGAGGATATCGTGGTATGTGCTTTCCTCTTGAACAAGCCGGGACGATCAGACACAGAATCCGGTCGTTGCGACGGTGAGATGTCTTCGCGACGGAGTACAGGTACAATGGGTTGCTGAGGCAGTGACTTTGCCTTGCGTGGTAGCACAGTGCCACTTCTTCGTGATGTTGGCGCTGCATGCATGGTATCTCCGGTGTTCTTGGAAGGAGGCAGGCGGCTGAACGATGGCTTCGTCACTGCGGGCAAAGATGTAGTTCTGACTAAGCCACGGGTCGGAGTTGGCACTGTAGAATTTGCTGGAGCTGATTCTGAGGTGTCGACGAGGTCGTCCATAGAAAAGTCAAAGTCTTGCGTAGAGAGTGGTGGAAGGCTTTCCGTTACTAGAGGTAGTTGGACAGGTGGCACGGGCGTCTGTGACAACTCGCGTGCAATCTGAGTGCCACTATCAAGGAAGTCGTCCCAACAATCACCCAGTGATGACATCGGCGGCAGTATTGGCTTCTGATACGACTTGGATTGCGAGATATCAGATATAGACTTCTTAGAAGCTGGCAAAGCCGGAAGCTTGAACGATGGGTTCTTGTTGACCTGTGTCCTGGTCATTGGTACAGAGATGGTTGATTTTTTAGACAAGCTGGAAGAACGCATATGTTCTGGCACCGCGGGTAGCTTGAAGCCTGACGAGGACGTGTCTAGGGGAAGATCTGGGGATGTATAGTCGGTAGAGACGCGGACAGGAAACTGTAATCGCTGGAACGTGCACTGACTGTCGTTTCTATACTTGGCAGGGAACGGGACTCGAGTAAGCAGTGCTTTGGTGCCTTCGAGCTGGCCGTCTAACACGACGCATTCCAAACGCTCGTTCTCCGCGCGGAGGATGCGGAGATGTTGGCTCTTGGAGAGCTGACTGCTGGTATTGAGCTCCCGCAGAAGACTGACAACACTGCCCACTTTGACTCGCAGCCGATGGAGTGGTAGGCCAACAGGGTTGAGCTTGTGGAGGAGGCCAGGCGTGGGGTCCCATTCTGGCAGCCTCAGCGAAACGTCGTGCGAGAGCAATTCGATGAGCGGCTCCGGCAGCTTGTCTAGGATAGTTTCAATGGCTTTGTTTATAGGACCATGCAGTCGTGCAAAGTCGGCATCTTCTTTGGTCGGCGTGGGGCGGGGTGGGGCAGGAGGTGGTGGGGGTGCGAGGGTGAGTGCGGGCTGTGGGTGCTGCACGTGTGCGACAGGCTGTTCAATAGGGTCGGACATCAGGAGGTCATGGGCCTCGAGCAGTGTTTCATCATCCAGGTCGTCGTCGACAAACTGCTCCTGTAGCGTCGCCTCAACAGTTGGCAGATCGAGACCAATGTCGGTGTCGTCGTCATCGTCGTCCCACGGCTCCTTCTCCACCGTCTGAGCAATAGCCTCAAGCGTCTTGGTGAGTTTCAGATTCCGGCGGCGCTGCTCGTCCTCCTTGCGCCGCTTGACGTCTAAGAAGGCCTCCATGCCGCTTTTCAGCTGCGCCTGGGTGTGGCTGTAACCGATCAGCTGTGTCGCCAGCCCCACGCCCAACTGCTTGCGCGCAGTTCTCTCCTTCTCCTCCCGCTCCTCGCGCTTCTTCTTGGCGGCTTTGCGATGTTTTTCAGCGTCGCGCAGGCGGGCGGCGCGCACATCCAGCTCGTGGCCACGTTCGAGCTGCTTCATTTGTCGCTCGGGCAGACGCGGCCCATTCTGCTTGTGTTGCTTCTTTACTTCACTCGTCGTTTGCGCGATTCGGAGCGGGGTTGGCGGCATGTCAGGCGTCGCATCGCCTCACTTCCAAGTTGAGACGCGTGCTGGTGAAGGTCAACTGATAGGTAGCATGGGGGTGGCGTCGTCATGTTCACTTCCAAGGAACTTGCGCTAGCGCTAGCGCGAACCAAACACGCCATCACGTGCGAGCCGCCATTCTGCTCCTCAGGTGCTTCAACCTCGCTATCACCGTCTGCCAATTGTCAAACTTCGATACGCGAACAAACGCCACCTTATTATCTCACCAACAGTATCGCCTCGAAATTCGGACCAAAAGCGGAAATACACGAGTGCAAATTCCTGCGCCGCTCTCCGCAAGCGCATCGTGGAAGATGAAAGCCGATGCTCTGCAGCCGCCATTTTTACCCACCGATAGCTCCGCTTTTCTCGGCTTGTACGAAGGAAGCAATCTGTAGACAATCTTGTCCGTTTCACAGCACCTCACAACCATCATGGCATTTTCTCTGAGAGGCGTGGCTTACATTACAGGTGCCGGCTCTGGTGAGTTCAATGCCTCCCAATAAGCACGTACGAGCTCGATTGGCTCACACGATAAGGCATTGGACAGTACACAGCGTACTCGATGGCAAGGCAGGGTGTCCGCTCATTTGCCCTGCTTGATCGTAACCCTGTCACAAACACGATCAGCGAGCTCAAGAAGATCGCACCAGACGTCTCGGTCAAGGAGTTCGAGCTCGATGTGACCAACGAAAAGGCCATCGATGGCAGCATAGAAAAGACGGTCAAAGAGTT
>Ga0265780_10001175_pt1 | contig 38269 bp, 31 predicted proteins | sample P1T30metagenome_FD_192432 | JGI IMG/M metagenome (GOLD analysis project Ga0265780, IMG submission 192432) | Plant litter microbial communities from East Loma Ridge, Irvine, California - P1 T30 | ecosystem: Environmental > Terrestrial > Plant litter > Unclassified | place: USA: California...
TTTAGAATTTTTAGTGAACAGGATTTATTTTTAGCGGAAGAATCCAGGTCTTGATCTTTTGGTTCGTTTTGCATCAAGGCAAAATGAACTGAATAAACACACAGAAAAATAAACTTTGCGTTAAAAAATAATTAAACGCAAAGATTTATTCATTATACGTTCAGATTTTAAGTGAGCAAAGGTATAGCGGCAAGCTGCTGATAAAGCGCTTGGCTGATACGTCCGCTTCATCAGAAATGAACTGATGAGATAGGCTTGCAAAAATTAAAAATTCTAAAATATTTTACACTTTAGAACAGGTAAGATAACCACTTTGAAAATAAGAAGAACACTTAAGTTTTTAAAAATATTTGATTTTTATTGGTTCCATTATTTCGGCTGAGAGCAGATGATATGAGATTACAAGAAAACCTAAAAATCATAATACCGACTGCTAGTAAAAAACGACATAGGAGTCTGAAGCGTTAAGAAAATAAAGCCTGTGAACGTTAAGAAAATTCTACTGTCCGAAGTGCGAGGAAACCAGTGTTTGTTCACCAAAAAATGATTTCGCACAAGTTTAGAATTTTTAGTGAACAGGATTTATTTTTAGCGGAAGAATCCAGGTCTTGATCTTTTGGTTCGTTTTGCATCAAGGCAAAATGAACGGAATAAACATACATAAAAAAATAAACTTTGCGTTAAAAAAATAACCGCAAAGTTTTATTCATGATACTTTAAAATTTTAAGTGAGCAAAGAGGTAGCGGAAAAGCCGCTGATCAAGCTCATGGATAATAAAGTCGCTTCATCAGAAATGAACGGATGAGATAGGTTTGCAAAATCAGAATTGCTAAAATATTTTACACTTTAGAACAGGTAAGATAACCACTTTGAAAATAAGAAGAACACTTAAGTTTTTAAAAATCTTTGATTTCTATTATTTCGATTGATAACAGATTATATAAAAAAAACTAAAATTACAACACCGACTGCCAGTAAAAAATGACATAGGAGTCTGAAGCGTTAAGAAAATAAAGCCTGTGAACGTTAAGAAAATTCTATTGTCCGAAGTGCGAGGAAAACAGTGTGTATTCACCAAAAAATGATTTCGCACAAGTTTAGAATTTTTAGTGAACAGGATTTATTTTTAGCGGAAGAATCCAGGTCTTGATCTTTTGGTTCGTTTTGCATCAAGGCAAAATGAACGAAATAAACACATAAAAAAAATAAACTTTGCGTTAAAAAAATAAACGCAAAGTTTTATTCATCATACTTTCAGATTTTAAGTGAACAAAGGGGTAGCGGCAAAGCCACTGATCAAGCGCCTGGTTGATACATCCGCTTCATCAAATCAGCTTGCTGATTCTTCTTTGCTCCCTCTTAAATAAAACATACAGAAAGATAATCTTTGCGTTAAAAAATAAACCTGTTAATTAAACGCAAAGTTTTTATTCATAATACTTGAAGATTTAAAAATGCAAAGAATAGAGGCCAAGCCATTGATAAAACTAGTCGTTTCATCAGCCTGCTGATTCAATCTTCATTCCTTAAAATGTACTGCTCCTCTAAAAATCTCTGCCTTAACATGATAAACTGATCCTGCCTTTCTGAAAAAAAAGAATTCTGAAACTTTCATTGCGGAATAAAACCAGACTTTTTGTTAGGCTTTTCACGACTTTTTTGAAGTTAACCCTATTGAAAATAACATCCATGCGGTACCACTTATTTTAAAAGCTGTATATTTGAAATACACTTACAATCACTCTTTTTTATGAATTCACCCCAACAGCCGTCACGGCTTAAATTTACATTTGATAAAGGCGTCACAATACCCAGTCTGATCTTTATCGTAGGGATATGCCTTTTCTCGGTACTTTTTCCTGTTGAGATCAAGGCTGTTCTGGATCTTGTTAAGAATTTTATTTTTGTTAATTTCAACTGGGTATATGTATGGTGCGTTACGGTATTCGTCATATTTCTTGTATTCCTGATGTTCAGTAAATACGGAAAAATCAGGCTGGGTACCAATGACAGTAAGCCTGAACACTCTTTCTTTTCATGGATTTCCATGCTTTTCGCTGCGGGTATGGGAATAGGGCTGATGTATTTCAGTGTGGCGGAACCGATGCAGCATTACGCTACGGATGCCTTTTCTGAAAGCCATGTGATCAGCAGGGCAAAAAATGCGCAGCTTTACACATTTTTCCACTGGGGAATTCATGCCTGGGCAATTTATGGACTCGTCGGTCTCTGTCTGGCTTATTTTACCTATCGCTACCGCCTTCCTTTATCGCTCCGCAGCTGCCTGTATCCGTTATTGAAAGACAGAATAAAAGGAAAATGGGGAGATGTGATTGATGTTTTTGCCTTATGCAGTACTTTTTTCGGGATTACCACAACACTGGGATTTGGCGTTGTCCAGATAAATTCAGGATTGGAGACCCTGAACATTTTGCCGGAAACAGGATTTATCTATCAGGTATTAATTGTTGTTGTTTTGGTATCGTTTGCTGTTTTTTCTGCAACCTCAGGCGTTAACAAAGGCGTAAAAATACTAAGCAATATCAACGTGGTGATGGTGATTGTTCTGCTGCTTTTTGTTTTAACCCTCGGGCCGACGGTTTATCTTATCGGAAGCTTCACTTATGGCCTCGGCAATTATATTAATAATTTTTTTGACCTTACTTTCAATACCCATGTTTACGAGGAGAAAACATTGCCCTGGTTCTATAACTGGACCATCCTTTACTGGGCATGGTGGATTTCCTGGTCACCTTTTGTAGGGCTGTTTATTGCAAAGATTTCAAAGGGGCGCAGCATCCGGGAGTTTATTGCAGCGGTTTTGATTATCCCTACGTTATTCAATTTTATCTGGATGTCGGTTTTCGGAAACAGCGCCATCTGGATTGATTTTAATGTCGCAAACGGGGCATTGAGTGCCTTGGTTTCTGATCCGGATGCCTTGATGTTCAGGTTTTTAGAATACCTTCCGCTTTCCAATATTTTAAGTTTCATCGTAATTTCAGTGATTATCATATTCTTTGTGACGTCCGCAGATTCCGGCATGCTGGTGATGGACAGTATATCTACAAAAAATTCAAGTAAGTCTCCCAAAGTCCAGATGGTATTCTGGGGAGTGCTTCTGGCAACATTAGCGCTTATGCTGCTTAATGCAGGCGGGCTTGAAGCACTGCAGACCATGACGCTTATCACTGCTTTGCCATTTGCGGCCATTATGATCTTATTTGTAGTATCTCTGATGAAGGCTCTTGTCATAGACTATCGTTATTATGAGAAAGGACTGTCGGTTTCAACGATCCCCTGGTCCGGAGAATTCTGGAAGGAGCGACTGAAAAAAATTGTTTCTTTTAAGACAAAAGACGCTGTGAAAACATTTATGGAAGACCAGGTATTGCCCGCTTTTACCGAATTAAAAGAGGAGTTTGCAGTGAACGGAATTGATGTTGAAATCAATTATATACCGGAAAAATTAAAGATCAGTTTAGAAATCCATCATGATATTGTAAACAATTTTATATATGGAGTGATGAACCAGAAAAGGATTGTTTCTGAATATATGGTGAATGATGACAACCTGCCTGACCTGGACAGCAAGGTGACTTATTTTCCTAAAACATATTTCGGGGATTCACGCGAAGGATATGATGTACAGTATTTTACCAGGAATGAATTAATCAGTGATGTGCTGAAACATTATGACCGTTTTCTTAAAATAATTGCTGAAGAATCCAACGAAATGTTTATAAGCAGTGACAGCAATACCCAAATCAATTAATACAGAAACGAGGCGGAAGCACTGGATTTCGATAAATTCCAAAAACTGAGATCTGAAAATTTACTTTAGCAATCTATTTTTCGGATAATCAGTTCAATTGGTAATGATATTTATTCAGTTTCCTGCTGCTGTGAAAAACTCTGTAAAAGCTCAACATGCTTTTCATTCAATCTCTTTTCAAGCCAGCTTTTAAGTTGCGGCCTGTTGACCTCGTTACCTGTGTACAGCAGTACAAACTGGAGGCGTGCACTATCGGTATCAGGATACTGTTCAATTTTTCCATAGGATACATTGCGCATCGCCGGGTATAAAATCTGAAGTTCCTGTCTCAGGGTAGAATCAGTTACTTTATAACGGTCCAGTTCCAGGCGGAGATTTGAAATGGCAATGTCTTTTTCGGAGATATTGTTATTGTTTTTTTTGATCTCACTGAGGATCTCAGATTTTAAATCAGAATTATTCTGCCTTATGATTAATGTGGTGTTTGTAAGTCCGTTATCTGTCAGCATTTTATTGTAGGACTCAAGTTCAGCAGGTGTAAACTTTTTATTCAGAAATGCAACGTCTATTGTTTTTGGATTGGCGTTGTAGTTGATTTTTTTATAAATAAGGGTATAGCCGTTTTTTTCAAATTCTTTCTGAAGGAAAAGATCTGCGGTCTTTGTAAATTTCTTCTCGTTGAATAGGTTATAAGCCAGGTAGGAACTTGGGACAATCATAATCACAATTAAAAGCGATATGCTGTACCTGATCCTTTTTTCATATTTGCTGTCAACAATAGATGAGGGGTACTTTAAATATTTTACAACTAAAAAGGTAGCAATGCATATGAAAAAGCAATTGATGGTATACAGATAAAAAGCACCGAAGAAATAAGAGAAATTTAAAGTTGCCAGACCAAACCCGGCAGTACACAGAGGCGGCATCAGTGCCGTTGCAATGGCAACACCCGGAATAGGGTTTCCTTTCTCCACTCTTGTAATTGCAATAACCCCTACCAGGCCTCCGAAAAATGCAATAAGTACATCGTAGATATTAGGAGAGGTTCTTGCTAAAAGTTCGGACTGAACATCCTTAAAAGGGCTGATGTAAAAATAAAGCGCAGAAACAAAAAGGCTTACCAGAGTGGCAATCAGTAGGTTCTTAAATGACTTTTTAAGAAGCGGAAAATCATACGTTCCCAATGCAAAACCTGCTCCTACGATAGGCCCCATTAAAGGCGAGATAAGCATTGCACCGATGATTACTGCTGTGGAGTTTACGTTGAGCCCGACGGAAGCAATGATTATGGCACATGCCAGGATCCAGAGATTTGAGCCTTTGAAAGAAATATTGGAAGTTACGTTTTCCAGTACCTTATCTTTTTTCTCTTCACCGTTGTGAAGATTTATAAAATTAAAAATAGTATTCATCAAATTATGTAATCTCGGAGCATTTATTATTAACTGGGGCAGTTGTTATTCCTCCAAAAACTGCCGCAGCAAATATACCGATCTTTGCCTGAGTATGGTATCCTTTATCTGTAAATGCTGATGAATTAATACATGTAGATCCTGTACATCCAGTAGAACCCAAAAAATCAGGTCCGGCTGTTCATTCCTTCAGGCAAAGTGGCATCGAAAGACGGCGGGAAATAAAATTTTAAAATGACGGTTACATTCTAAAGAAAGTAATTCATGATCTGTAAAAACAGTATTGTAATTTTATTAATCATATGCATGAGTATTTTTCACAATCAAACGGAAATGTTTTTTTATTTTTGCCACTGTATTTTAATTGAAGTTCAGAGGCCTGTCAAACGGAGTGAAACCAGAAGAGTAGGGGAGTTTTGTCGACTGAAGGATTTCAATGAAATAAACAAAATGAACGTTATATTTTAACGGGCCGTGAAATAAGTAACGAGTCCTTTTATTTAATATAACGCAGATCAATAAAAATTTAAAAAAACGATGTAACAGGTGTAAAGCTGAAAATGTTAACGCCATAGCATATATTTATAACTGATGACAGATAAATTCCCGGCAATAAACAGTACGCTTTCACCAAACGTACTTGGCAAGCTTATTCAACGAAAATATGGGCTAAGCGAAAAAACGGAATGCAGTATATTCCGACTTGCTATGAATCATTTATATATGGTTCATGATGACGGGGACAAATATGTTTTTAGGGTTTACACGCATAACTGGCGGACAAAATCAGAAATTGAAGAAGAATTAAGGCTTTTGCTTCATTTAAAAGAAGAAGACCGGCAGGTTGCTTTTCCGATAGCTGATCAATCCAACATCTTCATTCAGGAAATTGAAGCCCCGGAAGGGACAAGATTTGGTGTTTTATTTTCGTATGCTAAAGGCACAAAGACCGCAAAATTTTCACACCATACAAGTTTTCTGATTGGGCAGGCTTTGGCAAAAGTTCATCAGTCGACAGAAAATTTCGGACTGTTGAGAATTTCTTACGATGCCCGGAACCTGCTTAAGAACCCTGTTTTAAGGACAAAAGAATTCTACAGTACAAACATTGGCGAAACTGAATTTTTGGAAAACCTATCTGCCTTTTTAACGCTGAAAATGGAAAATACCGACAGGCAGAAAATGAGATACGGAGCTGTTCATCTTGACGTTTGGTTTGACAATCTGCATATTGACAATGAAAAAGAAATTACATTTTTCGACTTTGATTTTTGTGGCAACGGCTACTTATGCTTTGACATTTCTTATTTCCTGTTTCAGTTATTTGCAACTAACTTAAATGAAGAGGAATATCAGGAAAAGGCAGACAGCTTCATAAAAGGTTACGGGACTGTAACTGAAATCAGCAGGCCGGAACAAGAGTTTTTGCCCTTTGCCTGTTTAGCAATAATGACCTATTACATAAGTGTCCAGTGCGACAGATTTGATTATTGGACGAATGTTTTCCTGAATGAAGATCATTTAAAAAGAATGGTTGGCAATTTGAAACGGTGGATGGCTTACAACAGGATTGAGATTGAATAACAAATTAATAAACTAAAATAAACCTAAGTATCACAAAACAATGAACAGTAAATTAATACAGTCAGCCAGCAGCATATTTTTAGCACTGATCGCTTTACTCTGCATATTTATTCCGGATGAAGTTTTAAAAAATTTTACAATCGATGAAAATGAATATGTCCTGTTGATCATTCAGGTTTTAGGAGGATTGTTATTCGGCTTCGCCATTACCAATTGGATGTCAAGAACCGTAATCATGGGCGGAATTTATGGTAAGGCACTTTATATGGGAAATCTTGCACAATTTGCAGTCGGAGGCGTAGCCCTGTTAAAATGGAACATTAAAAACGGATTTCCTTCCGTAATTTTAGGAGTAATACTCGTTGGGTATATAATTTTTCTACTGTTATACCTGTCGGTATTTTTCAGCAGCCCGAAAATTGCAGGGAAATAATAAAAGGATTGGTTTAAACGGTATCTGAACTAATAGAAATAGGATAGAAGAGTTTGTCAGCTCAGCCAGCAGAAACCAGCACTGAACCATGAAAACTGATTTTGAAAAATCTCAATAAGAACAGGATATACAGTATTAGTTTAAGGTCTCCAGATAATTAACAATTTCAGGATAAAACTGTGATATGCTGCTGTACTTATTTTTATGCTGGGTATACTTATTGAAAAACAGATTTAATTCTTTAAAATATTTAAAGTGTTTTGACTGATTTTCAACCTCTTTCAATTCGGCTTCAGGACCATATTTTTCGCCCAGTATTTTGGATACGCAGATTCTCACAATCAATTCATCAGCCTCATTTTCCCAATCTTTTTCTTTTAGTTTTTCTCCTTTTGATGTTACTAAAAAAATATTTCTTTTTTTAGTTAATCTTTCCCTGTACAAAGGAATAAAATCACTTACATACAGATGTGATATTTCATGAATCACCACGTTGGGCAACGGTATAAATTGAACTTCGGTATCATTGGTCTGTACCCTATCATCATCTTTAAGATAAGCCAGCTTAAAAATCTTTTTACCTCTGAAACTTTTGTCATCAATGGTGATGGCATTATTTCCCAGATTGTTCAGGATATCGATAAAAATGACTATTTCTCCCTGGGTAGGCTTATTAAAAAAATGGTCAACATCATTTAAGATCCCGCTTTCATTAATTTTACCATGAGCAAATTCTGTAATGCTTAAATATTCTGCTTTATGGGCCTTTATAAAATCATCAACCTTACAGTCTTTATAAAAATCATTAAATTTTTCCAGGAATGTTTTGATATCGCAACTTCGTAATTGACTGCCTGTATAAGGGATTTTCAATCTGAAAGGATACTTGTCTGATAGGTAGAGGCCTATGCTGGACAGGTCATAACCGTCCCAGGTATCAAGATTTCGATACCAGTTTAATGAACTGTGCTGCCTGTACTTTTCAAAATACTGATCAAATTGACGGTAGTATACGGATGGCGTGGGTTTTTTATCCAATGTATCCCTGGTCGCCAGGGTATAAAAAATACTGATTGCTTCAATCCTGGGATCTATCTTCACATTGACCTTTTTTTGCCCGAATGAAAATACATGAATCATTAAAAATAGAAATAAGAGTTTTTTCATTGTTGTTTATATGTTAAGTTTAATACAGAAGACCTTTCAGCTATTGTTCTGCAGATTTATAAAGATCAAATCCTTATTGTTAATCGTTTTATTTCCTATAAATGAAGACATTTCAGGTGTTACATCTGTTACATGCGGTATGCATTATTTTTTTTATACATTGATTTGCAATGTCTTATAAATCCGGGAAAACAAAAAAACTTTTTACATGAAAGAAAGCCTGAATGAAATGTCAAAAAGGGTATTCCTAGAGAAGAGGAAAAGTCTTAACAATATTAAAATACGAAAAGGAAGTGTTATCGCTTAAAATACAGTATCTTGTGTGTCTATGAAAGAACAAAAAAACAAAACCATTGAGAACTTTGAGAACAGTCTGCAAACAGCCGGCAGCAGCCATTTAGGCGACGCGGATACAGGCTGGCTTGCTATTTTCGGAAAAGTAGCTCCCATCCTGGGAGGCGTAGGAGCAATAGGCAGCCTGATCAATTCGGTATTTGCCGCGCAGCAAACTGCTGAATTTCAGGAGAAGCTTATTAATGAACTGCAGGCGATTGAACAGACGCTGCAGGGTATTAAGAATGATCTGGATGCTATTTACCAGGAACTGAAGAATATTGAGCAGGATATCGAAGGTCTCGGCCTGAACGATAAGCTGACCGCGATTGATACCTGGAGCATGGAAATGGCAGCACTTGACCCTACAGATACACACGGCGCCCAGGAACTGGCAACTGCAATGCTGGAAGCTTCAGCAGGAGAAACCAACCTGCTGGCATGCATGGTAGGCATCCATAATGCCATGGTGGGAGAATCTATCGGAACGCCGCTTATCACTCTGATGGACGCACCGGCATTCATACGTCTGCGTGCGCGTCTGGTACGCGGACTGCACTTGCTGGCTTTTGCCACGGCAATGAATACCAAAGAGAAATATGACTATGGTGTCTTTCTTCTGGAATGGGCAACAAATTTCCAGCAGCAAACCAATATGTATCTGGCAGCGGATAAAGATACCATGGTGTTCAATGACGGTCATTATGCAGGCACTCCGGATTTTGGGGCCTGTGATAATATTGTCCTTTACAAATATGCCCAGCCACAGCTTGATAATGTGTCAATAGCCTTGGTACGTCCCAATTATAATCCATTGGTATTTTATTCCGGTTCAGTGTTTAGCCCGGTATATAATGACACAGATATCTTATCCGTAAAAGAAGTTTTAGATCAGACCATAGCGTTTTTTGACCTGGATAATAATGAATTTACTTTTGATAAAACTTCACCATTGGCAGCAGAATGCCTGAAAGCTACAGATACAAGTCATTATTGGTTACTTTACATTGCACCGATAACTGCTGCGTATGGAAATCTTATACCGCAATGTACGTTGATGTGCACTGCGCGTATAGATGAAACGCAAACCTTCCTGGGAGCAGCTGCCGGACAAATGCACTGGCTGGGAGCTACAGGAGATAATGCAAGCCTGGTAAGCTCAATCCATGACGGAACTACTACAGATGCATCGGTTGTTGTATATGATATGCATTCTGAAATATCCCGCGTCAAGGCATTTACTTCACTTCAAAGTATGAGCGAAGCCTTATGGACCACGACCTGGATCGGAAAAGACAAGGTCACCATTACGCTGAGTGCCAATATTGCAGATCCGGTCTATCTTGTCATTGATTCTGATGGCAATTGGGTAACCAGTATGGATCCTGTGACTTTCGATATCCTGGAATGTCCAGATCCGGTTCCGGGACCGATAAAAAATCCGCTTACCATGTCTCCTACACCAGTTGTACTGAGAAGTGCCATGGGCGGACAGAAATCGGTGTTATTCCGCCAGTTTTAATGTATACTTGTGCCGGTAATTTTGCACGGAATGAATTTGAAACGGTAATGTAAAACCATAACTTCATGAACATGGAATCATAGAATTTGACCCGATCGAATTTTAAAAAATGATCCGGCGCAGATAAATGATAGAAAAGCACTCAATTTGAGTGCTTTCTTTGTTTAACTTTTGCTGATTAAAGCAGAGAAACCCTCAAATTCCTTCTGATTTATGCTCAAAAGATCGTATTGAGGGTATAAAGAACTGAACGGCTCACGGTTAAATCAAAGGGTCCGGCTCATTTTGAGCCGGACCCTTCCGTAATAATAATAATAATATTGTTTTATTTTACTGTGCTGCCCAGAATGACCATCTTTCGCCGTTATAAACGGCTAATCTTTTGGCTCCGGTTTTATTCACGTACACCATCATACCCGGGGATGGGCTTGGGATATTATTGACATCCGTAACCGTAGGCAGTACCATGGCTTTACTGGCAGATTCCAGAACTACGGCTCCGTTTGCGGAAGTAGAAGTTGCACCGATGATGAATTTTTCACTGGCGGTTTCCGCTAAGGCAGGCTGTGTAGCCATAACGGACGTAATATTTCCGTTCTGCCCGCTCATATCAATCCATGAAGTCCCGTTGTAGTATCGTATCCTTGCCTGTGCAGCATTAACGGCATCCAGCAGTAAAGTTCCCTGTGCAGGAGTTGTGGGTAATGTTCTTACGTAAGGCAGTATGATTCCTTTGTTATTGGTATTTGCAAATTCCAGTAATACACTGGTTTTGTTTGCCGCTATACCGATGGCATCCCCCATAATAACCTGTGAAAATGCAGATGCTGAAAAAGCAAGTAAAGCGATTGTGAAAATTTTTCCTTTTTTCATTGCTGATATTTTTTTATTAAGGGCATGATGGAACCGAGAAACATCTCCATACACCATCTGAGTATATTTTTAAACATTTTGCTGTGGTATCAAAAACCATCATTCCTTCCTGAGGTGTTGTGATGTTTGATAAATTAGCGGTTGCAAGACGGGTAACCACAAATCCCTGTGTATTCGATTCTATTGCCATATGGGCAGACTTACGGGTAAACGGCCAGTTCCCGTTTCCGACACTTGCGTTTTTCTGTAATGTTATTCCCAGTCGGGTATCAATTCCTGCAGCGGTATTGGTTACAGGATTATAACAAACGGATTGTACGTTGGTATCCGTTGCCGTATTGTTGGCGGTATTCGGGTCCGTACTGTTGGCCGGAGAGGTAACGGCAACCGTATTGGTTAAATTACCGGTATACGTTACCGGAATATTTACCGTAATCGTATAAGTAACCGTACCGTTCAGCGGTAAATTGGCAAGATCGTTAATGGCGCCGTTCTGTGTTCCGGTAACCGCACTGGTAGCACCGCCGGCACCTACAGCAGTATATGTTATATTGGCTGCCGGAATTCCTGCAGGCACAGGTACGGAAACCGCTGCTCCCTGAACCCCGAAAGGCCCGTTGTTTCCTACAACCACCGTATACGTTACAGAGGTTCCCGGCGCGTAAGTGGATACGCCGTCCGTTGTCGTTGTATAAAGATCTGCACTGAAAGCAATCGGCGCAGTAACACAGTGGGCACCGTCATTCGAGTTGCTGGCAGGAGATGATGAGATAAGTGTTCTCTGCCCGTTGATCAGGTTGAACTGGTAAAAACCTCCCGTATTTAGGGAACCGTAAACCTCGCCGGTTGAAGAGGCGAACATTGCTCCGAAAGGACTTACCGTACTGTTGGTGCCGATAAACGTCACCGTTGCAGGTATAGTTGAAAGATCAATTGACAGAAGTCTTCCGTCTGTATCTGAAGATGCTGAATAAAGTCTTCCATCAGCAATTCTGTAGGCAAAATCTGAAACATTTACGGCCTGTGAAAGCGTTAATGCAGTGGCACTCATGGTTGCAATATTAACCCGGTACAGGGTGGTGTTGGAACCTGCTTGTTTTACATAATAATTTCCGGCCGGATCAAATTCACCGGCATTGATCGTGGTATTGTTCGGAAGCCCGGGTACAGCACCCAGCAATGTAAAAGTACCGGAAGCATTGATTCTCACAATTGTGTTGCTGCCATCCACCGTTCCGTACATCAGTCCGTCCACAGGATTGATGGCGATTGAGTTGATATTTCCTGTATAAGTTCCTACCGCAGGATAGGTAAATGGGTTTGACGCCGTATTTACCCTGTACAGCGTAGTGCCCTGCGAAAGATACATATTGGAGTTACATCCGAACGATGCTTCAGCAGTGGCCGTAACCGAGCAGGTGGTTGAAGAATTTCCCAGCCTTACGGTAACTGTTTTCTGGCCCGCAGAACCGGTTCCGTTATAAGTAACCGGCACATCGATAAAGGTGGTGCCTGTATTAATGGTGACATTCTGGGAAGTAGTGGCAAAATCTGTACCTGATACATTGATGGTGTAAGTACCGGGACCATATACATTGGTAATCGGAATCCTTACGGTTCTTGTAGACACATATCCTGTAGAGAATGATGAATTCCCCTGGAATGCCGCTCCGTTACAGGTAAAGGTAAACGGTACGTAATAAGGAACGGAAGCTAAATCCAGATTGGCAAAATTGCTCCCGACATTAATGGTGGCAACGGTATTGGAAGCACCTGTAGCAATGTTAATGGTGTTGATCTGGATGGTATTTGCTGTTCCGTCCGTGGTTCCAAGAAGGGAAGCCGTATAAACAACTCCATTCAGATAGGCCATTCCCCGGATGCCGGAAATGGTTGCAACAGGGCCGGTAATCTGGGCGGCTTTCGTCGCAATTCCTGTGGCAATGGCAATTTTATATAAATATCGCGCGGTATTTGTAGAATTATTGACGAATGTGTAGATGTTGTTCTCATAATCGAAGAACGTATCAGTTCCAAATGTTGATCCTGCATTCCAGTCAGTATCACCTGCAGCGGCAGTGATCGGCAGTGTTGCTCCGCCAGGATAAATTGGGTACAGTGTTTTTGTATTGGACTGGAAACCGTATACCCTTCCAAAGTAAGGCCCCGGTACGTTATTGGTCCCGATTCCTCCTATGCTGACGTTAGGCTGCGTGGTAGCCGGAGTAACCGGCGTTCCGTTTTTATAAACTGCACTGTTGGCCGCGATATCGGAGTGGATAAACACTACTGAATTGGGATTTCCTCCGGGATTATCATACCCTACTCCCAGATTACTGAGATTTACAAGGGGATTAGCCGTCGGTGAAGCCAGCGGAGCAGGCAGTGAAACCGTACCTGTAATACCCGTTATGTCATAAACACGCCCTGTTGCGGCAAAAGATAAATACAATCGGTCGATTTGCTGCGAATGCAAAACATCCAGTTTAAAAAATAATACAAAAAGTATTAATAGATTAATTTTTTTCATGTAAATAATGATTCAAGCGGCAAATATATAAAAAAACGCTGCCCTTGATATTATCAGATTGTTAATTTATATCATGTAAAAAGTATTGTAATTATATTTTATTTAATAATATAAGTATTAAATTATGATAATAATAAATATTGATAAGGGTCTTTGGGAGTAAGATCCGAAATGTGATGCTGTGGTTTTAAACTGATAAATTCATAAAATGAAAATGAGCCGGAAAAAGGTACAAATGAACTCATCTCAATGTCCTTTTAATTTCTGAAAGCACCAACTAAATGTTAAATAATTGAAGGGTTACCCAGCTTGTTATTGTTGTGTCAATGGGTAAGTGCTAACATGAAACCGTTTGGCTCTCTTCAAAAAAATATTCTCGGTATTGATGCGGTTGGGTTGTAATCTAAGTAACCCGGCCTTAAGAGTAGGGCCGGGTACTGTTCCTGATGGAATGCATTACCAGATCGATTGCGCAATTGTTAAGCTTTCCGGTCTATTACTCTGTCCAGGTCTTCCGGATACCGGCCGCCTTTGGCTTCGATATGGTCTGCGCCCTGTGTTATTGACTTTAGTTCTGCGGAAGAAAGCTCCAGAGCTGCGGCACCGATATTTTCCTTTAGGCGTTCCGGTTTTGTAGTACCCGGAATCGGAACGATCCATGGCTTCTGTGCAAGGATCCAGGCGAGTGCCACCTGTGCAGTAGAGGCTTCTTTTTCCGTTGCAACGTGTTGAAGGATATCCACAAAGGCCTGATTGGCTTCCATATTTTCTTTCTGGAAACGCGGGAAATAACTACGGCCATCCTCTTTCTCAAAACGCGTGCCGGCATTGATCTTTCCGGTGAGAAAGCCTCTGCCCAGCGGGCTGAAAGGTACGAATCCGATGCCCAGTTCTTCAAGTACGGAAAAAACCTTTTCCTCGGGTTCGCGCCACCAAAGGGAATACTCGCTCTGCAGCGCAGTAACCGGCTGCTCGGCATGGGCTTTACGGATATTTACCACGTCAGCCTCTGAGAGCCCGAAGTGTTTTACCTTACCCAGGGCAATAAGATCTTTTACGGTGCCTGCCACCTCCTCAATGGGAATGACCGGATCCACGCGGTGCTGGTAGAGGAGATCGATGGTGTCGGTGCGCAGGCGTTTGAGCGATGCGTCCACCACTTTACGGATGGTCTCCGGACGGCTGTCGAGTTCAGCATTCGATCCATCCTTGAACCCGAATTTCGTGGCAATGACCACTTTTTCCCTGAACGGTTTCAAGGCTTCTCCAACGATGTCCTCGTTGGTGTATGGGCCGTAAACCTCTGCCGTATCAAAGAAGGTGATGCCCTGTTCCACAGCGTCCCGCAATACCCGGATGGCTTCATTCCGGTCCGGCTGGTTAGCGTAACCGTGGCTTAATCCCATGCAGCCCAAACCCAATTCAGAGACTTCTAATCCTGAGCTTCCTAATTGTCGTGTTTTCATTTTGTATATTTTATGTTTACTGTTGCAAAATTGCTAAAGAAGGCCGGTCCGTTTTGTATACAGATTACGGGCTTTCTTACCAATATTACTTATTTGGAAAGTCCATAACAGAAGGTCTTACCTAAACCTGTAATTTTGTACCAATAAATGAACAGGTTATGGAAGAGATTATAAAAATCAGCAGTATTGCCCAATACAATATGATGAGGGGCATGCCTACCAAACATCCTCTCGTTGCCGTGATTGATACCGCTGAAGCAATGCCTGTGCCTGCCAGGTCTTTTAACTTTGATCTGTATGCGGTGGGTTTGAAAGACCGGCACAGTGCGCAGTTGCGTTACGGAAGAAAACATTATGACTATCAGGAAGGAAGCCTGGTATTTGTAGCACCCGGACAGGTAATAGGGGTTGAACCCGGTGTTGAATTATTTGCGCCGAAAGGCTGGGTACTGCTCTTTCATCCGGATCTTATAAACGGTACTCCGTTGGGCAGGCATATTCAGGAGTATTCTTTCTTTTCTTATGATGTACATGAAGCCCTTCACCTCTCGGATAAAGAGAAGGATATTGTGCTTGACTGCTTTTCAAAAATCGGGTATGAACTTGACCGGAATATAGATAAGCACAGCAAAGTACTCATTGCATCCAACATAGAACTGCTCCTCAATTACTGCACCCGCTTCTACGACCGCCAGTTCATTACGCGCGACCATGTAAACAAAGGAATCCTGGAAAAGTTTGAATCCTTATTAAAGGGCTATTTTTCATCCGGGAAACCACAGAGTGAAGGCCTGCCTTCCGTAGCCTGTTGCGCCGAAGCCCTGCATTTATCACCCAATTATTTTGGTGACCTGATCAAGAAAGAAACCGGCAGGTCTGCTCAGGAATACATCCAGTCACAATTGATTGATGTGGCAAAGGAGAGGCTGTTTGATATAAATAAATCAGTGAGTGAAATTGCCTATGAACTGGGCTTTAAATACCCGCAGCATTTCACCCGCCTGTTTAAACAGAAAACGGGCATTACGCCGAATGATTACCGGATGATGAATTAATGGTAGTGGGCTCATCTGAAATTTCAGCTATGGTTTCCGGCTTCTTATTATTACCAAACGGGCAGGTCTGATCATGTTATTCTTAAATTCAGGTCAGAATTTATTAACTTTTTTGATCTGTATCCATCATCTGAAGCATATTGCAGACTGATTTTGAGGTTTGGGTTACCCTGGGATTTTGTGTAATGACATTCTCTAAAAAATCCCGGTTTGTATCTCCCCAAACATTCATAGCGTCAATGATGGGCATCAGCGACCATCCGATTTCTGTTAATGCGTATTCCACTTTAGGGGGCAACTGATGGTAAATTTTCTTTTCAATCATCCCATGATCTTCCAGCTCCTTTAGCTGCACATTCAGCACACGGCGTGTTGCATCGGGCAAAAGCCTCTGGATTTCACTCGGGCGCTTTACATTCATGGCTATGGCATTCAGCAGTGCCGGCTTCCATTTGCCGTTAAGTACTTCTCTGGTGAGATGCAGGCCGCAATCTATTGTAAGTGGGATCTTCCTTTCGTACATAACATATTTGTTTATACAAAAATACACATTTAACAGAATCGGTGAGTAGGGATAAATTTATCCCTACGGTATTAGTTTACCCTATATTGCTTTAGCCCGGCAGATATCGGAGATTTGCTGAAAAAAAATAATGGAAGATACAACACAGCCTTTGTTGGAAAGATATCAGTTAGGAGACCTGCAATTGAAAAACAGGATCGTGATGGCATCGCTTACCCGTGGGCGTGCCAACAATGCAGAACTCATACCTACGCCTTTAATGGCCCGGTATTATGCCCAGCGCGCTTCTGCCGGTTTAATGATTAGCGAAGGCACCTGGGTAAATGCAAAGTCTATAGGTTTTATTAACGTTCCGGGAATCTATACCCGGGAGCAGGTAGAAGGGTGGAAGCTGGTGACCCGGGCGGTACATGATCAGGGCGGATTGATTTTTTCACAGTTAGGCCATATCGGTTCCGCATCGCACCCGGATTTCTTTAACGGGGAACTGCCTGCAGGGCCGTCAGCCGTCAATCCGCAAACCCGTTCTTTTACACCCGAAGGCTTTAAAGACTCCCTGATGCCGCGTGAATTGGCGGCTGCCGAAATTAAACAGATCGTGCAGGATTATAAACAGGCTGCAAAAAATGCCCGGGAGGCAGGGTTTGATGGTGTGGAAGTGCATGCAATAGCCGGAATGCTGATCCCGCAATTTTTAAGCCTTGCTACAAACCGGCGTACCGATGAATATGGCGGAAGCATACAGAACCGTTCGCGTATCGTATTTGAGATTTTAGATGCAATAACCGAAGTGTGGGAGCGTACCCGTGTCGCTGTTAAGTTTGCGCCGGCCGCATTAAGCAGCGTAGGAATTATGACTCCTGATGAAGAAACCATCCCGCTTTTTCAATATATACTGAAGAAACTGAGCGGATATAATCTGGCATATTTACATATTGTAGGGCCTGCAGAAGATCTGAGCGGTACACCTATAGCAGAATTAGAGGACAGTTACTTCAGCCATTTCCGTCAAAACTACAGCGGCCGGCTCATGGCTAACCTGGGTTTTACACAGGAAAGCGGCAATGCAATCTTGAAAGAAGGTACAGCTGACCTGGTATCTTTTGGCGCACCATTTATTGCCAATCCCGATTTACCGGAACGTTTCAGGTATCACGTTCCACTGTCAGAAAGCAATCCGGACACCATTTATACCGGTGGTGAAAATGGATATGCTGATTACCCAAAAGCGGAATACAGCAGTGATATTGATGAGGCTTGAAATAATTGGTAAGGATTATCTGAAAAACCCATTATCATTGACTGCAGTTTAAAATAACCGATGTCCTGAAATCTTCTATGGTGAAAACGATCAGACGAACGTCAGAGAAGAACGGAATAAAAATATTTTATAATTATCGGAAAGGTTTAAAAAATTAACGGAGAAGAGACCAGATACCCACCCCGATTGCTGCATACGCGGTAATGGTGATAATATCTGCGATGGGTTGTGAAAAGCGTTTTTCCGCAATTCTCTCGCTATTAATCTGGTTCTTGTGGAATTTCAGTGTTTTTTCAGGATGATGAACCGGGTGTGCAACCAGACTGTCATTTTCCCATCTGTCCACTATTATTTTGTACGACTTACCATCAACATCAATTTTAAAATTTTTGCCGGCTGCAAGTTTTTCCCGGACATTAATCGGGGTGGGTACCTGTTGTACGTTAGAATTCTGAGGAGGGGTATGAACAGAAGCTGTATTTTTTTTAGCGTCTTGTTTATTGTCAGCCGCTGGATCCGGTTGCTTTTTAACCTGGTACGTATAACAGCTGCTGAGCGAAAATAATATAAGGATGAGGTAAAGATTCTTTTGCATGAGCCAAATTTAAGAATTAAACGGAATATTCAGTATTTTCTTTTGAAAGATGCCGTTTTTCTGTTCAAATAGATGATCCGAATGTCGTGTTAAGTATGAGAATCTTTAAAACTGTTTAGACTTTAAATTTAAATTGAGAATCCAAGCCTCCAGAAAATTATTATAATTATTTTAGAGCCTAATCAAAATTGAATACCTCAACTTTCATTAAAGTAAATTTTAAGGGTTCATAGAAAGGATAGTTAAGTTTTGAAAATCTTTGATTTTTCATCTAAAGTGAACTTAAATAACAGGATTCAGCAAAAATCTTAAAATAACTTAAGTGTTTTTAAATAAGCTTAAACAGGCTTTTTATATTACTTCTTAATAGAGTTGTATTAAAATATTTTTATCATAAATAAATGATAAGAGAATACCTGTGAACTAAAGGTCCGGTCTGAAGCTGAAACTTTAACGCAAAGATGTGAGTTTTATTTACCCTTTTAATCTGCAGTCATGCACTGGAAAACAGTTCGCGGTTTGGCGTAAAAATAAAAATCCTGTGTAATTCAGGATTTTTTCCGTCTGCTTTTGATTAGGTCAGTTAATATGCCTGCATGCTTTCATTAATTATTGATTCTGTAATGATCCCAGTACCTGTTTACCAGGACAAAAAGCTCTTTATGGGTCATGTTAATTTCATCATTGGAAAGGTATATTAACAGGGTTTTGCGTCCGGACCTGTATTTTCCGTTAATCCTGGAATTGTATCGTTCTGCTACTTCTTCGCCGGTGTGAAGTTCAATGCCCTTTATGACCCAAAACCTCTTTGTCTCACGGATTTCGGTAATATCTGACCAGTAAATGAGTCCGATTTTCCCGGCATTAATAGTCATTTTGGAAAAGATACCGGCTTCAGATAACATCAGAACGGGTTCGCGCTTGAACAGGCGGATGACACAATAACAGAAAGCAGCCAGGGCGAGGCCGAAATAGAGGATAAATGAGCTGCTGGGAAAAGGAGCAATGACTGTTACTGTAATGCCGAAAGTAATGACCAGGCTGAGCAGAACCAGTCTTTTTCTGAGGCTGGGTAATAGTTCTATGGGTTTCATGATGTAATAATAGTCCGGATTTAAAAGGATTCTCCGGATGTGGATTTTTTATTGTTATGCTGATTTGATTGTGATGAGAAGCTTATGTCAGGCTCTAATGTTCAAATATACTTCATAATGTTTATCGGTAATGATGATGGCTGATTATTTCGGTCTGCATTGTAATTACTTCTTTCTGTATCATTATGTTTGGTTTATCGCGGTGTCTTATAGGTCCCGGACTTTTATCTCAATCGGATAAGTTGTTAATATAAACGTCTTCCTGCGTTTTTATTTTTCTAGTGATGGCTACTTTTTATGCTGTGGTTTTAACATTGAATTATTCCTTGTTTTCTTTTGGTATTGGATCTCCTGTTTTGGGTCAATAGTATATTTTGATGATCAAAGTAATGATCATTATCCGTATCTGAGTTTCTTTTATTGTGATCAATATTAGCTGTTATTCCTAATTCCAAAGCTTTTGAACGTAAATTTCAGCGTCAAACCCGGTATCAAAGTTTAAAAGTTAATGATCTCATGGACAGGAGCCTTTGATCTGAAGCCTCTTTTTTTCAAACGGGAATATAAGGTGCGATTCTCATTCTATTGTACCTTTCAATACTTTGTACAAAGGATAGGATTTTTTTGGTTTCGCGACACTAATTTCCTAATCCCTTTTTTATTTCATATAACTGATATAAATTTATTAAAGTCAGGATGACTTCTATAAAAATAAAAATCCTCAACTAAAAAGCCAAGGATTTTATTTTCAAAATAGTATTGTGATTGGTATTGTACAACATGCAATTAGTATGCCATACATAAATTATTTTCAATAGATCTGAAATATTTTTCAATTGTCTATTGTATTTGTAGACTAATTGCTTATATTTGCACCCGATTCTCATGTTTAATTGAGTTTTCATGGTTATTAGTTTTTATCCTCGGCTGTGGCCGGGGATTTTTATTTTAGATTAGTTACTCATTCAATGATCAATATTCCTTCTTTTGACAATCATTTTGCAGCATACGGATCAACTTTTCCTTTTCTACAGTTTGGTTGTTAATGTGCTTCCGAAAGTTGGATCAGAATCTTAAAATGAATAAAAAGATTTCCATAAAGAAAGAAAGGATATACTGCTTATTTAACTTATCAGGATTTTCATATACCACTGATTAAGGACAATAAAATTACTTTGCATACATTTGTTTAATTTATGATTACCCAAGAAAGTTTGTCCGATAAAAGCTTCAGCATAGATTTAATTTTCCAGGCATTAGCTTCATCGCCGTCACCCACTGCCATTTATTCAGGTGAAGATATGGTCATCCGCTTTGCAAATGCGGGCATGTTAGCACTATGGGGCAAAGACCCATCTGCCATAGGTAAACCGTTGATGGAAGCAATTCCGGAACTGGAAGGACAACCCTTTTTAGAGTTATTGCAGAAGGTTTGGCGTTCCGGTGAAACGTATTCCGTACATGAGGCGCCTGCCAAACTGGTCAAAAACGGAGTGGAAACGCTTGATTATTTTGATTACGAATATAAGGCGCTTACTGACCATAATAATGAGACATGGTGCATACTTAATACGGCACTTAACGTTACCTCGCGCCGTGAATTTGTACAGCAGATACAGCAGAAAGAGGAAAGGGAACATGCGCTCAATGAAGAAATGGCTGCAACACTTGAAGAACTGACTTTCACTAACACAGAGCTCAGCAATTCTCTAAGACAGCTTGACCAAAGCAGGGAGCATATCCGGACCATCATTGAGCAGGCTCCTGTAGGGATTGCCATGCTGAAAGGGCCGGAACATATCATTGAAATCGCCAATCCGGCCATTCTTGATATTTGGGGCCGTACAGAATCGGAAGTAATCGGCTACCCGCATGAGGATGCGCGGCCGGAACTGCGCGGCCAGTCTGTAAATATTTGGCTCAAAGAAGCTTATCAAAGCGGAAAGCCTAAAATCAATAATGAGTTCACGGTCAGATTGCATCACCATGGGGGACTGAGGGAAGCTATCGTGAATTCCGTATATCAACCTATATTTTCCGACCGTGGCAATATTTCAGGGGTTCTTATCATTCTTGAAGAAATCACTGAGCAGGTTTTGGCCCGTCGGAAGAATGAGAATGACCAGCAGATGCTGGCGCTGGCTATAGATGCAGGACAGCTTGCCACCTTCTACTACCAACCCGCAACCAATCTCTTTTCCGGAAATACCTTGCTTAAAACCTGGTTCGGCCTGTCTTCTGAAGAACACTTAGACCTGTCTCTTGCACTAGAGATGATTGTGCCGGAAGATCGGGACCGGGTTACTGCAGCAATCATGAATTCGCTGGATAAAGATGCTGACGGTCATTATTTTATAGAATACAGAATCCAGAATAAAACGGATAGAAAAATAAGGCTGCTCCAGGCCAATGGGCGGGTTTTTTATGATCAGAAAGGAAATCCGCTGAGCCTTAACGGTACGCTCAGGGATATCACGGAACAAAAAAAAGAGGAAGAGCGGAAAGATGATTTTATGGGCATGGTCAGCCATGAGCTTAAAACACCACTCACATCGCTTAAGGCCTATATTCAGATTTTACAGCGATTACCAGTAAATGCAGAAAATTCCAGGCAGGAAAATATACTGGAAAGGTGTTTAAAGCAGACGGATTATATGAACAGTATGATTAATGGCTTTCTCAATGTGTCAAGGCTTGATTCCGGGCAGCTGCACATGGATAAAAAAGCTTTTGATTTCCCGTTATTATTCTCGGAAATTGAAGATGAAGTACTTTCAATTAACCATAACCGTAATTTTATTTTTAAGCCTTCCGGGCAAACTTCAGTACTTGCAGACCGTGAAAAGATATCGCAGGTGCTCCACAATCTGATCGGAAATGCAATCAAGTATTCTCCTTTTGAATCCGTTATTACCGTAGAGTATTTGACAATTGGGGATAACAGTTTAAAAGTCACCGTCCAGGACGAGGGAATAGGAATATCTGCAGATGATCAGCAGCGGATATTTGACCGCTATTACCGGGCAAAGGATCTTAACAGTAAGTCTATTGCAGGATTTGGCATAGGGCTTTACCTCTGTAAAGAAATTATTGAGCTCCACGGCGGTACGATTCAGGTACAGAGTGCTAAAAACAAGGGAACTGTATTCTCTTTTGTTTTGCCGATAGACGGGCAGAAGCTTGTTAACTGATATCGCAATAAATATTCTGATGCCTGGCTTTAAATTTTCCTCGCTTTTTTAATTTTCAGAGCAATTCTTTATGTTATAATGTAAATAAAGGGTTTAACAGAAATGTTAATCTACAATTCAATTAAAAATGAGTAAAGGTCTCATAAAAAATGATCTGTTATATATTTGGTTATATCATTTTACATTCTTTTAATGTACATTCGTGCCCTATAACAAAATGAATCTGGTGAAGTCGTTAATTATAAAGTCAGTTATTTTATTTTAACAGAAAGATTATTTGAATAAACACGATTTTTTATTGGCTTACTGACCTGCATAAAGGTTTCTGTTGGAATTAATGACTGTTATTTCTACTTAATACAAGCTGTGGGGGAGGGTGCATAAAAGCAGGATTTTATGATGCTGCTTACCAGCTTTAAAATAAGCTTAAAATTAAAATCATAAAAACTGATCATGATTTATATCTAACTTTAATTAAATTTTTTAAACATGGTGATATGTGAGGATTTGTTATTTTCTCATGGTGCTACGGCACAAATTATTAATTCACAGGAATATATTTTTCAGGAAGGAACAACTTCAAAATTTTATTTTCAGATAAAAAAAGGAACTGTAAAGATTAATAATTTTACAGTAGACGGAAAAGAATTTATACATGGTCTCCCTTTTGACGGGCACTGTTTTGGCGAAAGTTATATATTTACCCAGACACCATATGGCGTTAATGCCATTGCGGTAATTGAATGTGAAGTAATAAAACTTGAAAAAGAAAAATTTGTACAGCTCTTATTGTCAAGCCCGCATCTCTTTCTAAAGATAAACAAATACACTGCAGAGCGTTTGCATTTCAGATACTTAATATCTACATTTTTATGTGAAACAGATCCTTTAATAAGAATTACAAAACTCTTGAATTATATGAAAGGATATTTTAAGTGTGTAGATAAATACAGCTTTATTGTCCCGTACACCAGAACCCAGCTCGCCAGTTTAACAGGATTACGAATTGAAACAGTGATCCGGACAATTAAAAAAATGGAGATTTATGGACATGCTAAAATAATAGACAGAAAAATTTATTATTAAGCGCGTTAGTCTCTCAAAAGGGTCAGTAAAAGAGTAAATAATTCGGGTCATAAAATATTAAAGACTGATTCCAATAGAACTTTGAAACATAATAACCGCTATGCTGCCGTGTTTGGAGGATGTAGTCCGGATAAGGATTTAAAACATAAAAATGGCCGGAATTTCTTCCGACCATGAATCGATCAATCGTCGTTTTTCTTTTTAGACGATAGTACGCTTACGGCGACGGCTGTCACCGCAGCAGCTACCGCCACTTTCAGCAGAAAATTCTTTTTATTGTACTTCCATTCGGCTCCCCAGCCGCGCTCGGCAAAGATATTGGGAAGATGGCCTTTTTTTAAGTCGTCAATAATTCCCTCAAATGCGCCCACGCGGTCTGCCAATACAAACGGAAGCCATCTGCCATAGCTGGACTCACTGTAACGGAACGCAAATTTTCGGATGGCTCCGTTAACGCCTTCCGGCGGCGATGCAGTGCCGAAAACAGCAGTTAAGTTCGGCCGCTCTACGGATTTCAGAATTTCAACGTCTTCAGGCTGCTGTTGCGGCCGTTCCCATGCGTAACCCTCATGTTCTTCATTGGTGCGTTTCTTCATGGGATAAACGGGATCGTTTTCAGGGTCGGCATCAATTCCCCAACCTTTTATATGACTGTAATCTGCCTGTTCGCTTTTTTTAAAGTCGGAAGGCTTTGTTTCGTCTGTAAGCATGTCGTAATATTTTTTAGTTAAAACTCGTTAAGCGGTCGGCGGAATAAGCACTGTCTTTATACAGCCGTCCAGCTTGCGCGAAAATATATGATAGGCATCGGCTACTTCTTCCAGCGGAACCCGGTGGGTGATGATTTGTTTTGGGTCAAGAACACCGTTTTTGATATGCTCAATTAGCTTGGGCAGGTGGCGTTTCACGGCTGCCTGGTTGGCCCGGATCGTAATCCCTTTATTCACCACGTTTCCTATCGGTACCAAGGCATCTGTTGGGCCGTAAACCCCTACAATTGATACGATACCGCCTTTCTTTACCCCATTAATGGCCCAGTGGAGCGCTGTGGTAGAACCACCCTGCAAAAGCAACTTCGTGCCCAGAACCGTATTCGTCAAATTCCCTTTTGCTTCGCAGCCTACGGCATCTATGCAGACATCTGCCCCCAGAGAATCGGTTTGGGTTTTGATGAAGACCACGGGGTCGCCGATGCTGTTAAAATTATAAGCCTCACATTGCGCATATTTGGCTACAAAATCAAGCCTGTATTCCAGATGGTCGATCACGATTACTCTTCCTGCACCGAATAGCCACGCAGATTTCGCCGCCATAATACCAATGGGCCCGGCGCCGAAAATTACTACGGTATCGCCTTTCTGAATGCCGGCCATCTCTGCGGCCTGATAGCCGGTAGGTACTACATCAGTAAGAAGCACGGCATCATCGGGATCCATCCAGTCAGGGATTACGGTTGGTCCTACATCTGCGTAAGGGACGCGGGCATATTCTGCCTGCCCGCCCTGAAAGCCGCCTGCCGTGTGGGAGTAGCCAAAAATACCTCCTACTGCAGTGGCCATTGAATTGGATTCATGGCAGTTTCCGAAAAGTTCCTGTTTACAGAAGGCGCATTTTCCGCAGGCAATGTTAAAAGGCACCATCACCTTGTCGCCGACTTTCAGTTTTTGTACGGAGGAGCCGATTTCAACCACTTCTCCGATGAATTCATGCCCAAACGTAGTCCCCACACGGGTGTCCGGCACAAGGCCATGATAAAGATGCAGGTCAGATCCGCAGATACAGGATCTTAAAACCCGCACGATGGCGTCTTCTGGATGTTCTATTTGCGGCTCCGGCATATTGCGGTCAGCGCGCACGCGGAAGGGTCCGCGGAAATTCATTGCTAACATAAGCGTTTATTTATGATTGGTAGTGCAAAGAGTAAAGCAAAATAAATACCGCCATAAAGCACTTGCCCATAATTTATGGTTTTTTACATTAGGGAAGACGGGTTTGGTCATGAAGGTAAGGGCTTCTGTTTCTTTACCATAGCAGCTAAACGTAACTTCATCTGATTTAATGTAAAGTTTCTTTTTACAGTCTTTAATAACAGAATATTTCCTGACGGCAAATTATATAATTGTCATTGATTATAGCATAGGCATTATGTTCAGAAGTGAATCGGAGTTGGTGTATAGAAGAAAAAACAGGAATATATCTTCATTAACCATTTGCTATCAGGTGATGCCGGGAGCGTAGTTCACCCTATGGCATAAAATAAAATCCTTAACTAAAAGTCAAGGATTTTATTTTCAAAATATTAATGTGATTGGTATTATACAGTATGCAATTAATATGCCATACATAATTTTTTGTATCATAACTGAGTTAAGTTTGTGCAATCCGCATGGTCATAACTTTATTTGTAAGGAACAGGAGTAATTTATTTATACTCTTTCCAATTATTTATTAGGAGTATATCAGAAAAGTACAGATCAATCATTTATCCAGGGAATAGTTATAATGCCTTAACGATCAAATCTTAAAAATAAATTTTAAATTAGCAGCTGAAAGATAGCTTTACCAAAGGTTTTATAATCGAATGGGCGCAATTCGTAAATTTGAACGTTAATGGCAGGCAAACTTAACATACCTAAAACTATAATATGAAATTTTCAAGTGATTTAGTAATTTATGATTTAGAAGGAAGTTGCAGAACTTTTGGGAAAAATGAAATACAGGAAACGAATATCATAGAAATAGGGGCTGTAAAATTAGATAAGAAAACCTTTGAAATAAAAAGTGAATTCTCAGTTTTAATAAAACCGAAACATTTTCCAATTCTACCTGAAATCACTGAGATTACAGGCATTACAAATGAAATGGTTGAAAATGAAAAGTATTTTGATGAAGCAGTTCCCCTGTTCTTAGATTGGTACGGAGAAAAAAATAAATCAACTTTAGCGGGTTGGGGACTGTACTATGATTTACCGCTTTTAAGGAAAGAATTCACGGAATTCGGATTTGATTATAATACCTATTTTGTGGGTGGGGGTTTTGACATCAGGGCACTGGGTGTTTACTGGCTGGCAAAAAAGAATATCTCTACATCTGGAATCTCATTAGAAAGAGTTTTAGAAAAAATGAATATAAAAGAAGATTTTAAATTTCACAGGGCATTAGATGATGCAAAAGCAACAGCATTAATATTGCAACAGATTCTTAATGAAAAATAATTGCCGATATTTACGATTGTTTGTCAATAAAGAACGGAAGTCTATAATCCACGTTTTGTATTTCGGTAGTTATTTGCATTTCAGGTGAGTGCTTCGGCTTTGAAATGTCTGTCATCGCCAAACTCCCAGATATTAGCATTATTTCCCAAAACCCCTCTGAACTTCGGCAACAGACGTACCGACAGCGTTAATTGCTTCTTTCAACGCTTTAAATTGCCAGCAAAAGCGTGTTGTTTTTTTTAAGGCTGAAAGAAAAACGATTTACTTATATTTGCCCCCAAAGCAAATTCAAATGTTCAAAAAAGTATTCATTGTATTGATCCTTGGCTTTTTTACGGTTTTCTGTTCGGCCCAACAGGTCCGGCCCTCAAAATCATCTGAAATTTACCGCGAACTCAAAACGCTTAAACACCTGCCCAAAGTTTTATATCTTGCGGCTCATCCCGATGATGAAAATACAGGATTGCTCTCCTGGCTAATCAATGACCAGAATGTGGAAACAGGCTATCTGTCGTTAACAAGAGGTGATGGCGGTCAGAATTTATTAGGCACAGAACAGGGTGCTGCATTGGGCTTGATCAGAACACATGAACTTTTAGAAGCACGGAAGTTAGACGGTGCCCAACAGTTTTTTACCCGGGCCATTGATTTCGGGTTCTCTAAAAATACCACCGATACCTTTAAACAATGGGATGCAGAGGTCATTACAGCAGATGTAGTTTGGGTGATCCGTAAATTCCGTCCGGATGTGATCATCTGTCGTTTTCCGCCTACTGCTGCGGCAGGGCACGGACAGCATGCGGCTTCGGCGGTGGTTGCGGAAAAAGCTTTTAAACTGGCAGGCGATAAAAACGCTTTCCCGGATCAGCTGAAATATGTCAATGTATGGCAGCCAAAACGTATATTGTGGAATACTTTCAGATTTGGTGCCGTCAATACAACTGCTGAAAATCAACTGAAAGTCACGGTTGGGCAATACGATGCGCAGCTGGGAATGGGCTACGGTGAACTGGCAGGATTAAGCAGAAGTTTACATAAAAGCCAGGGCGCGGGAACACAGTCTGTAGCCGGGATCAGAACTGAATATTTTTCCCATATTGATGGCGAACCTGCCAAAGCAAACCTTTTTGATGGCGTAGTTAAAAGCTGGACTGCAAAAGGAAACACGGATATTGACCAGTCATTGGATAAAATTATTTCCGCTTTCAATTTTAATCAGCCTGATCTCAGCTTGCCTGCTTTGCTTGCTTTGCGAAAAAAGGTCATGGCGCTAAAAGATGCAGACCTGAAAAAGGATAAAATTACGGCACTCGATCATATCATTTTAAGCTGCGCCGGGTTTATGGGCGAGGCAGTGACCAGTCAGGCTGAAGCGGTTGCCGGGGACCATTATAATTTCAGGTTAAACCTGATTTCAAGGGCTGAAAATCCTGTTGTTTTAGAAAATGTAAAATGGTTAAGCCAGTCAGAAAGCTTCAACAGAACACTGTCAAAAGATTCTTTAATTACCATTCAGCATGAGATTCAGATTCCTGCCGATGCAGCACTCACAGAACCTTACTGGCTGGCAAAACAAGCCAAGGACGCGGCAACTTTTTCTGTTCCAAACGATACTTTAATCGGCCTGCCGGAGGCAGAATCACCACTGAATGTTTTGCTCAGCTTAAAAATCGGTTCGGAAAAGTTTCAGGTTCAGCTGCCTTTGTCTTTCAAGAAACTAGACCCGGTGCGGGGTGATGTGGTTGAAGCCCTGCGTATTGTTCCTGCATTGGAACTGAAATTTACACAGCCTCTTTATCTTGTTAAAGAAAATGAAGATCTACATTTGAGTTTAAATTTTAAGGTTAATTCCGGTAAAAAATTCAACAATGGTAAAGTAAACCTGATGTATAACGGTGAACGGTTAGGCGGTGGCGAAATAAATTCGATCAGCGGGAAAGATTTTACCGTTGATTACATTATTCCAAAAGCGAAGCTTGCCTCAATCAAATCGGCCCGTTTGCAGCTGGATGCCAATTATGCTGCAGATGGAGCAACGTATAATAAAAAACAAGTATTGATCCAGTACCCGCATTTGCCTTCCTTACAATATTTTGCGCCTGCCACGGTAACGGTAATGAAAGGCGATATTCAGGCAAAGGTTAAAAAAGTAGGGTATATAGAAGGTGCGGGCGATTTCATTCCTGAGTTCTTACGGATTGCAGGGATTCAGGTCGATGTTTTGAAAGACGAAGATTTTTATGGCAGCTTAGATCAATCCGGCGCAAACGGCAGTCAGAACAGGCTGTCGCAGTATGATGCCATCGTACTGGGTGTCCGTGCCAACAATACAGAGAAAAAGCTGGGCCGCTGGATGCCTTTTTTATGGTCTTATGTAAAAGCCGGGGGTAATCTGGTGATGCAGTATAACACCAACCAGGATACCACCGTTAACCAATTGGGGATGTACAGTTTCAGCATTGCCAATAAACGGGTTACTGAAGAAAATGCTGCGGTTACGTTTTTAAATCCGAATCATAAATTACTCAACTTTCCGAACAAAATTACGGCGGATGATTTTAAAGGCTGGGTACAGGAGCGCGGCGCCTATTTTCCGGACCAATGGGATGCAGCGTATGAACCGCTTTTTGAAATGCACGATACCGGAGAAGAGCCTCTGCAGGGATCCACTTTATATGCTAAGTACGGGAAGGGTAATTTTATTTACACACCTTTGGCGTTTTTCAGACAGCTGCCTGCGGGAAATGCGGGTGCGGCGCGTTTATTTTTAAACTTTTTATCTGCACAGAAAAACTGATGAACAATCAACTTAAAAACTGGAATACCTGGTACATCCTATTGGCCGTTGCATTGGCAGCCCAGATCGCATTTTATTATCTGTTTACTAAATTCTGGGCATGAGCACTATAGACTGGACCGTTCTTATTTTCACCCTTATTGCCGTGGTGGTGTACGGCGTATATATCGGCCGTGGCCAGAAAAGCAACGCATCATACCTGAAAGCAGACAATAAAATGCCCTGGTATATTGTGCTGATCGGTATTATGGCTACGCAGGCCAGTGCCATTACTTTTCTTTCGGCACCGGGACAGGCGTATACAGACGGGATGCGTTTCGTTCAGTATTACTTTGGGTTGCCTTTAGCGATGATTGTCATCTGCATTACGTTCATCCCGATTTTTCAGCGCTTAAATGTCTACACGGCTTATGAATACCTGGAAAACCGTTTTGATAAAAAAACAAGGGTGCTCACATCACTGCTTTTTCTTTTTTCCCGAGGCCTATCAACCGGAATCAGCATTTACGCGCCGAGTATCATCTTATCAAGCGTTCTCAACTGGAATATTTATGTAACCAATGTTTTAACGGGCGGCATTCTGTTGATTTACACCTATGTCGGCGGTGCAAAAGCAATCGCCCACACCCAGAAATTACAGTTTCTTATTATCCTGGGAACGATGGCTTTTGCCGGGTATCTGCTGATTCAGAATATGCCGAACGGAATCGGTTTTAAGGATGCGCTTTACCTGGCAGGGAAATCCGGAAAGCTCAATGTCATCACCACAGAATTCGACTGGAAAGATAAATACAACATCTGGAGCGGGCTGATCGGCGGTTTTTTCCTGGCACTTTCTTACTTCGGGACCGACCAGAGCCAGGTCGGGCGGTATATTACGGCGAAAGACAATACCAACGCAAAAATGGGCCTGCTGCTGAACGGATTGGTTAAAATCCCGATGCAGTTTGCTATTCTCCTGATCGGTGCCTTGCTTTTCGCTTTCTTTTCTCTGAAACCGGCTCCGATTTATTTTAACGAACGCTCTTATCAGCATTTAAAGGAAACAAAACCTGAACAGGCTGCGGCTTTTGAAAAAGAGCATCAGGATCTGCAGATCAAATTCAATGCAGAATCAAAAGAAATTTTAAAGCTTAAAGAAACGCATTCACCGGAGCTTAATAAAACCGTTCAGGATTTTAAAAACACGCAGACCCAGGTAAAAGCCCTTCACGGAAGGGTAGAGGAGGCCATCAACCATTCAAACTACAATGCCGAGAAAACGGATACCAATTATATTTTCCTGTATTTCGTAAAAAATACCCTGCCTGTAGGGATGATCGGTCTCCTGTTTGCCGTTATTTTCCTGGCCAGCTGGGGCTCCATTTCCGCAGCGCTGAATTCCCTTGCCGCCTGTTCATTAAAAGATGTCCATCTGATCTTTAAAAAAGAAATTCCTGATGATGCCACCGAACTCAAGTACAGCCGACTGCACACCTTAGCCTGGGGGATCTTCTCCATCGGTGTCGCCATGTTTGCCACGCAGATGGGTTCCCTTATAGAAGCGGTTAATGTATTAGGCTCTCTTTTCTACGGCCCGATCCTGGGGATTTTCCTGGTCGCCTTTTACTTTAAAAAAATCAACGGGGCGAATGTATTTGTTTCTGCCATCCTGTCGGAAATTACGGTGATTGCCGTGTATCAGTTCGATATCGTTTCTTTCCTCTGGCTTAACGTCATCGGGGCAGCGGCCGTTATTATATTTTCTGCAGTCGGATTGATTTTTTATAAGCCGAAAGCAGTAACTTCGTAAACGGACAACAATAACAATAAACAATAAAATAAACAATAAATAAAAATAGTATGAATACAATCATTAAGTCTGCTACCGTCCTTGTGGCTGCCATGACGCTTTCCGTAAATGCCTTTGCACAGGACACTAAAAAACCGGCCAGCCCAGCGGCTACTGCTACCGGGAAAATTAAGGATGCCACCATTACCATCGCCTATAACAGTCCTTCTGTTAAAGAGCGTAAAATCTGGGGTGATTTGGTAGCGTACGGTAAAGTGTGGCGTGCGGGTGCCAATGAAGCCACCACTTTCGAAACCAGTAAGGACATTACCGTTCAGGGCAAAAAACTGCCGGCCGGTAAATACAGCTTTTTCCTGATCCCTAAAGAAAGCGGAACCTGGACTGCCATTTTTAACAAAGAGCCAAAACAATGGGGTGCTTATAAATACGAAGAAACCAAAGATGCTTTACGCGTTGATGTTAAAACAAAAGCTTTACCGACAACACAGGAAACTTTGGTTTACAAAATCAACAAAAATGGATTCACGATGGATTGGGATAAAATCTCTGTTCCTGTGGAGATTAAGTAAGTTTGAATTGAAAAGTGAAATCCCGGTTGACCGGGATTTTTTTTGTTTATAATGACTATGGTAAATTCCAAGGATAGCGTATTTCCTGTCTTGCAAAAGCTTTATCACAAGCTCATCTACGATGTTATTTCCTGTAGTACTTTCCAAAGTTTTGATAAAAAACACTGTCACGGTTTTGTTTTACCCGCTGTTTGATAACTACAAAAATTTCATTTACCATTAGTGTATCTTTTGTAAAGTCAAGTTCTGTATGTTGTCCACCTGATCTAAATATTTCATTTGGGTCATACTTAACATCTAATCTTGTATTGTCAACCCAATTTAAAACTATCAGTTCCGGTGGTAAGGTGTATTGAGAAAGCTCATCATCATAATCTTTCTTTCTTAATAAGGATTTATAATTCCGGGTGCCTCTTGCGCCTACATCAAGAATATAACTTACCACTGCAACGGAACTGTCTGGCGAAAATAATGTTCCGTCAATTCTTACTTCACTATTGTTTAAATAATGAGGATTCCAGTCATAGCGGCAACTTCTGAATATCAGTATTCCAAAAAACACCAAGGTTAAAAATGTGATGGTTGTGATTCTGTATTTTCTCAATGGTTTGTTTTAAATTGGCTATAACACTCAAATTTAGGTGTTTTTGTACATTGGTTGGATATGTCTTTTAAATATAATAAGACTACAGAAGAAAAAAATTATAAATCCATGAGGCTTCGGAGATTGCATTTATATTTTTTATAAAATATAAATGCATAATTATAAATTGTGTACATTCTATAAAACAATCCCTCCTAAGAAAAAAAATCTGAGTAAGCTCTTAAAGTTCTGAGTCTCTTTTTACATCCACCATCTCATCAAATCCTCCTCGTATTAATAACATTTTTAATGTTGTAATAAATCGCCTGAGCTCTCTATCCAATATTAAATTGTAATCTGGACTTTGTTTGTTAAAATCATTAGGTAGTAAATTTGATATTGCATGATTTATTCCGGTAATTATTGTTGGAAAATCTATAAATTCAAGAGTATCGTTTTTTATTTGCGTGTCTACACTGATTTGACGTGGTCTACCTGAATACTTAAATGAAACATTTTCTGTTGTAAATAGTCCTTTAAGTCTTTCGAATTGCAGATTGACATCTTGATTGATTTTCTCCGGAACGATGATATTTAGCTTACATTTTTGATAGTGCTCATCGTCTTTTGTGAATCCATTATTATCAATAATAAATCGGCAGATGGGAACGACCAGATTTTCATAGTAAACAGAAGCTAAGGTTGCTGAAGGAAAAAAGTTAATTTCATCGTCGCCACTTGCTAGAAAAAAATCTTTAATTGAATTTGTACTACTGATAATGCTGGATGTATCAGCCGAATCAAATCTAGCAAGCGTTAAACCATTAAAATCAGAAGGGAGTTTTATTTCTTTATCGATAAGAAATGCACATTTTGATGTCCCAAGTCTTCCTGTAAATAACCCTAGTTCAAAAAGCACGTTATCTCTTGGTTGTAGCATTTCAACATCACGAAACATTACCTTATCATCTTTGGTTCCTATTAAGATACCATAATCAAATTGTAATGATGCTTTTAACAAGTCAGCTAAAAAATTTTGATTTAGTTTAAAAACCGCAGTGTCCCAAACATTTTCATTCCAAATGGTTACATCAAAATCTTTTGACAAAACTTCTTTTACAAATTCAGCAATCTTTAACTCTTCAGATGACGAGCCTATAAATAGTTTTTTTTTAATCATTTTGATAATACATTTATATGTAAGTCTAAAAAAATCGATTGGATTTCATTTAACACGAGTCTTAAATTCTCAAGTTTATCAGAATTATACCTAAAAATATATTCACGTCCATCTACGGAAATTATACTATCAGAATGTGATTTACTTTCACAAATACTTTTGATTTGAAGATATAATATAGGCACGAGTTCATGAAAAGAAAGATGTTTATATTTTGAAACCTCAATGTCATAACAGACAGCATTAATATCAAAGCTGGAAAGCTTAATATCATGGTCGGATATGGCTTTTATGTTTTTTATGAACCGAATCATTTTTTTTAGTCTTCCATTTGTTTCACTGCTTCGATCATTTATTCTCTTAATACTTAAGAAAGGATAATCTGCATCTTCTCTTTGATGTTTTTCTTTGTTGTAAATCTGAATTCCTCTATATTCTCCTTTATCATTAATAATTGAGGTTACATCATCGTACCAGTTTGCAATAACAATGTCAACCTCCCTATTGAGGCTTAAATTTTTTATTTTTATTGATTTTGGTTTGGATTTATCGCAAGTGCTGTATATATCTGAAAGGATTTCTTCACTCTTTAATCTGTTGAAAATTAAGTCTTCAAGGGTACTACCTTGATATGATGATGCATTTATTTCTTTCTCCATCTTACCAATGGAAGCAGTATAGTATTTATTTCTTTCTTCTGAATTTTCTAGTATTCGTCTTACGGCTAAATTATCGACTTGATAAAACTTTTCTGAAATGGTTAACAAGTCAATATCACTATAAGCTTTTATATGGGTGTTTGTCATGACAGAACCTTGATATCTGAAACTCATCTGAGTTAAACCTTTTAGTAGATGTTCTTTTACACGTTCTCCCGCATCCCTACTTCTTTGGGTGTATTCAGGCTCAACTCCTTTCATTGCAGTTCTGATAAATACCAGAACGTCACTGTAAGAAATGGTTGAGAGTTCTTTTATAAATGTCGGCGTTAATGCTTTATGTTCCGGATTTAATCTATTACGGACAGATTCTGTTAGTTGCGTATAATTTTTCGGCATTACAATATGATTATTATTAGTTTTATCTGCAAATTATTTGACAGACTTCAAATATATAAAGCTAAATGTCAGCTTTATTACGGTTTTCCGCAAACCACGAAAATAAAATTCACCACAAAATTTTCATTCAGTATTTTTACTGAATTTTATAAATAAAAACTCCAAAGCAATAAACTTTGGAGTAATTTAAAACAAAATATTTTTGTTCTTAAGGAGATTTCATTTTATGAAGAATTAATACTTTTACCAAGGTAGAGAGAGCATCACATTATCATTAAGCTAACTCAATTCAATTTTTTCCTGAACCAATTTTTAATATTTTTAAATATTCCAAAATCAAAACGTTCCAATTTATATAAATGGATGTCTATTTCTTCTATTATTGCAATTTGCTTTTTAAGATATTCTTGACTACTAATAAGTTTATCGTCATAGAGTTTTTCATTTTCTAATTGGGCTTTTTGAATTTCTTTTAAGGTCATTATTTTTATTTTTAATCTCCTTTTTCTATAGATTACAAAAATAAGGTCCTATATAAAATTTTTCACTCAGTATTTTCCCTGAATTTTTATTAAAGATTGATCATCTATTACTTACTCAAGATTTTTATACTGCATATCAATGATAGTAAAAATATAATATTATAACAAGATGCATGATTAAGACGCCTGAACAATCGGGAGTATTAGCGCACGTTAATCTCCCATACCATTAAAGCTAATCAGAACTTTGACAAATTCAAATTCATAGCTCTTTTTCGAAATTGCAAAAGTCAATTCAATTAAAGCTTCTATTTGAAATTGAGCTACAGGTTACGGCATGATAAGAAACATAATTTTAAATGTTAATAGTTAGAACTGCAGTTACAGTCAACAATATATTGGTCCTTATAGAAGTTCATAAATTTTCGTATAGAAAGCAGAGTTTCATCATATTTGAATTTTAGTAGTGATTCTATAAGCTTTGATTGCTCCATGAAAAGACTGTTAGATTTTGTATGCACAATGGAATCTCTTAGTTCCTTTAACTTCCTAATATGCATATTTGTTGGAGTAGAAGTTTTAAAAAAGTTAAGATTACAAAAATATGGAAGAACCTCGTTGATTTTGTCCCAGAATCTGATGTGAATCTGGATCTGCTCTTTATTAAAATGTTCAGTCCTCTCTTTTCTTACCTTGATGTAAGTTTTGTCGTCAGGGATAAGATGATTTATAAATGATTCTAGAGAAGTAAACATTTGTATGATGGTCGACGTAGCCATGCCAATATAATGGTATAATTCCTCCGTAACACTTTCAGATACCTCACCTTCAGTATTTCTGAGCTTGGCAAAGAGTTTCTTTTCCATTTCCTTTCTTTGCTTGTTGCTTACATATGCATTGTTATAATAAACAAGTGTAAGATCGGGTATTGGAATAACAGTTTCTATACCATTGTAGTTATAGAACATAGACATTATATAGGTTTGTTCTGTAGTAAAGAGAAAAGGTATATTGTCTTTTTTTATTTTTTTTAATTTTTTCGAATCGCTTCTATGCGCCGAAAGAAGCTCACGTCCTTCTTGGATCGGAGGAACCGACTCTTCAAAGTAATATTTTTTCTTAATATGTTTCATTTTAAAGCTAGCAATTTAATATTAAACCTGTTTAAGCCTTTTTTAAATATATAGTTTCCTATGTCTCTTTAAACTACAAAATTAATGTCCTACATAAAATTTTTCATTCAATATTTTCGTTGAACTTGTCTAAAGATTTGTAAATAATAATGCAAGGCCAGAAGTTATATAGTATTTTAAAAATCGTTTTTAATATTCGTAGGACTAAAAATTAATAAATTGCCACTTAAAATAGCATTAGTAACTTTTTTTTCGTCAAATTTCTTTTGTAAAATACTTATTATCAAATTTCGCTGCGATTCATTTTTTATCATTATGTATCGTAAATCACTTATCTCTGTAATTTGTAATGCCAATTCAGGAAAATGAGGTTTCTTTCTGAATTCGTTATTCTTTAATAATTGAAATTCTTCTTCTGTTTGATGTATTATTTGATTTGCTTCTCCAGGAAGATCTGGAATATATCTCCATTCTTTTTCTAAGTAAGTAATTATTTCTTTTCCCTTATATTGAACTTTCCAGTTTTTAAAATGTTGAATTGCAGGAACTGTGATTCGATTAATCTCTTGAATTACTTTCTCATATTCAGAATAATCAGTAGTATCTTCATTTCCTTCTAACTTCGATTTAATTGCATTTTGGAACATTTTACCAAATAAATTCATAATTTGAATATTATTAATATCATTATGAATGTTACGAAATTTTGTGGTCTCATGTGTATAGACTACTGGTGATATAGAATTTCTAATTGCCCAATCTAAACTCATTCCTATTCCATAATTTCCATATCTTGCATATAATTCCACATCTTTAATGGGAATATTACAAAAACTGACCATAGGAATATAATAATCATTATCACCAACTTTCTCAATACAGTATGATGGTGCGAATCCATTTTTTATCATACTTTTTAATAAAGAGATCTTTTTTGTATAATGAAATATATGGTTTATTTTTTTTTGTTCAAACCCCATAGTTAAAATATAAATATTAGCAGTATGCTTTATAGATAACTCTAAAACATAAAAGATTAGTCTGTTTAATAACCCTTATAACTCTTTGTAATATAACCCTTAAATCATATAAAAATCTATTCTATTTTGAATTTCAATAGATCTTTAGGTTGAACATTCAGTCCTTTAGCCAAGTCAATTAATGTGGTAAACGCAAAGTTTCTTTTTCCATTTTCTATATCGCTTACGGTGCCTTTGGTAATTTTGGAACTGTTAAGGACAACATCATCTTGCGTAAGTCCTGATTCAAGTCTTATTCTCTTCACGTGTTCTCCGAATTTTTTTAATATTTCTTCCTGTAAGGCATCCATGTATTAGCACTTTATACAAAGGGCGTAATTTTTTCAATAAATTTTGTTACAAGAACTTATAACATATCCGAAATTTTTTCTATATTTGCAATATAAGTTACAACAATTGTAACTTTGCGATACTTCAAAGAAAATAGAAGCTATTGCTTAGAATCTTGTCATTGAAAACTGGTAATTTTTAGACACACAAGACAATAAGCAGGAAGCTCACGACCTAGGCGTGGGCTCT